>Ga0105358_10002324_pt1 | contig 10164 bp, 6 predicted proteins | sample GOMGulsemesocosm_5_FD_83509 | JGI IMG/M metagenome (GOLD analysis project Ga0105358, IMG submission 83509) | Methane-oxidizing microbial communities from mesocosms in the Gulf of Mexico - GOM15C Gulf of Mexico | ecosystem: Environmental > Aquatic > Marine > Cold seeps | place: Gulf of Mexico...
AAGAAGACAAGTAATTTGTCATCCTTTTCATATGGCAGCGACTGTTTTTAGTTGCTGCTTACCATGGTTTCATGGGGCTTAGCCCCAAAGCTGCAACAGGGTTTGCTTACGGCAGCAAGCAAACCAATAAACTGGAGATAGCGCCTTGAAAGACTTACTAAACTTGCTGAAGTCCCAAGGACAGAGCGAAGAATTTGATGCGGTTCGTATTGGCCTTGCATCACCTGAAATGATTCGCTCTTGGTCTTTTGGTGAAGTGAAAAAACCAGAGACTATTAACTACCGTACCTTCAAGCCTGAGCGTGAAGGTTTGTTCTGTGCCAAAATTTTTGGTCCAGTAAAAGATTACGAATGCTTGTGTGGTAAATACAAGCGTATGAAACATCGCGGAATCATTTGCGAAAAGTGTGGCGTAGAAGTCACCTTGGCAAAGGTTCGGCGTGAGCGGATGGGTCACATCGAATTGGCGAGTCCAGTTGCCCACATTTGGTTTCTCAAGTCACTGCCGAGCCGTATAGGCTTGTTGCTAGATATGACTTTACGAAGCATTGAGCGCGTGTTGTATTTTGAATCTTATGTTGTAACCGACCCTGGTATGACAACCTTAGAAAAAAGCGCCTTGCTAACGGACGAGCAGTACTTTGAAGCCATGGAAGAATATGGTGATGAGTTCGAAGCAAAGATGGGTGCTGAAGCTATTCAAGAGTTGATGAAAGACATCGACCTAGAATCAGAAATTCAACATTTGCGCGAAGAAATTCCTGCGACCAATTCTGAAACCAAAATTAAGAAGCTTTCTAAGCGTTTGAAGTTGCTTGAAGCATTCTTTAACTCAGGCAATAAGCCCGAGTGGATGGTAATGGAAGCTTTACCGATTCTTCCGCCAGATCTTCGACCGCTAGTGCCTCTTGACGGCGGTCGCTTTGCGACTTCTGATTTGAATGACTTGTATCGTCGCGTTATCAACCGTAACAACCGTTTGAAGCGTTTGTTGGATTTGAACGCTCCAGACATCATCGTGCGTAACGAAAAACGTATGTTGCAAGAATCTGTTGATGCTCTGCTTGATAACGGTCGTCGCGGTCGTGCAATTACCGGTTCTAATAAGCGTCCGTTGAAATCTTTGGCAGACATGATCAAGGGTAAGCAGGGTCGTTTCCGTCAGAACTTACTTGGTAAGCGAGTAGATTATTCTGGTCGATCAGTTATTACCGTAGGCCCAAAGTTGCGTTTGCATCAGTGTGGTTTACCTAAAAAAATGGCATTGGAATTATTCAAACCGTTTATTTTCTCAAAGCTTGAGTTGCGCGGATTAGCGACAACTATTAAAGCGGCGAAGAAGATGGTTGAGCGCGAAGAGCCAGTCGTTTGGGATATCCTCGACGACGTGATCCGCGAACATCCTGTATTGCTAAACCGGGCACCTACTCTTCACCGTCTAGGTATCCAAGCGTTTGAGCCTGTTTTGATTGAAGGTAAAGCTATTCAATTGCATCCATTGGTTTGTGCGGCATACAACGCCGACTTCGATGGCGATCAGATGGCTGTGCACATTCCGTTGACTATTGAAGCGCAGCTAGAAGCTCGAGCTTTGATGATGTCGACTAACAATATATTGTCTCCAGCCTCTGGCGAGCCAATTATTGTACCTTCTCAGGATGTGGTATTGGGTCTGTACTGGATGACTCGTGAACGTGTAAACGGTCTCGGCGAAGGTATGGTCTTTGCGGACGTTAAAGAAGTTTCACGAGCCTATTATGCTAAGCAAGTAGAATTGCAGGCGCGTATTAAAGTTCGAATTGAAGAGTCTGTTATCGGCGAAGATGGCGTGACTACTGAGAGCGTATCGATAATTGATACCACGGTAGGTCGAGTCCTGTTGTGGGAAATCGTACCAACAGGTTTGCCATTTTCCATGGTTAACTTGCCGATGGTTAAAAAAGCTATCTCTCGGATCATCAATGACAGCTACCGAATTGTTGGCTTGAAGCCGACCGTTATTTTTGCTGACCAGTTGATGTACATGGGTTATGAGTTCTCAACCAAATCTGGTTCTTCAATCGGTGTTAACGATTTTGCTATTCCTAAAGAAAAAGCAAAATTGATTGATCATGCAGAAGCAGAAGTTAAAGAGATCGAGACTCAATATGCATCTGGTCTTGTAACTCAGGGTGAAAAATACAACAAAGTTATTGATATCTGGTCGCGTGCAAACGACTTGGTAGCAAAGGCTATGATGCAGGGTATTTCAACTGAGTCAGTTATAAACAAAAAGGGTGAAGAAGAGACGCAAACTTCTTTCAACTCAGTTTATATGTACGCTGATTCTGGCGCTCGTGGTTCCCCGGCTCAGATTCGTCAGCTAGCGGGTATGCGTGGCTTGATGGCTCGACCAGATGGTTCGATCATTGAGACTCCAATTACCGCAAACTTCCGCGAAGGTTTGAGCGTACTTCAGTACTTCATCTCGACTCACGGTGCTCGTAAAGGTTTGGCTGATACGGCATTGAAAACAGCGAACTCCGGTTACCTTACTCGTCGTTTAGTTGACGTTGCACAAGATTTGGTTGTTACACAAGTTGATTGTGGTACCGATGAAGGTGTGATGATGTTCCCTGTCATTGAAGGCGGCGACATTATTGAATCACTGGGTGATCGTATTCTGGGTCGAGTAGTAGCCCGTGACGTTCTTCGTCCTGGAAGCGATGAGATTATAGTTTCTGCTGGCACAATGATTGATGAGAGCTGGACTCAGCGAATCGAAGAAATGGGTATTGATGATGTATCTGTACGTTCTGCAATTACTTGTGAAACACGTTTCGGTATTTGTTCGCTGTGTTATGGCCGTGACTTGGCTCGTGGACATAGAATTAACGAAGGTGAAGCGGTTGGTGTAATTGCGGCGCAGTCAATTGGTGAGCCGGGTACTCAGCTGACCATGCGTACTTTCCACATTGGTGGTGCTGCATCTCGTGCTTCTGCTGTTGATAGTGTTCAAATTAAACAAGACGGTGTTGTTCGTTTGCACAACATGAAGTTTGTTGAGCAGGAGAGCGGTAATTTGGTGGCGGTATCTCGTTCTGGCGAATTGGCTGTTGCTGATCGTGAAACAGGTCGTGAACGTGAGCGTTATAAGATCCCTTACGGCGCTGTCATTAGCTGTAAAGATGGCTCTGAAGTAAAAGGCGGCGCTATCGTTGCTAAATGGGATCCGCACACACACCCAATCGTAACTGAAGTTAAGGGTAAGGTTGATTTCTCTGGTTTTGAAGATGGGCTTTCTGTTCGTCGTCAAACAGATGATTTAACTGGATTGACTTCGATTGAGATTCTGGACCCAGCTGAACGTCCTTCAGCTGGTAAAGATCTTAAACCAGCAATTACTTTAGTTGATGAAAACGGTGAAGGCCTATGTTTAGCTGGTACAAATGTCCCTGCACACTATGCTCTACCGGCTAAAGCGATTCTGAACTTGAATAACGGTGATAGCATCGGTATTGGTGACGTTATTGCTCGTATTCCCCAAGAAGGTTCTAAGACTCGAGATATTACTGGTGGTTTACCACGAGTTGCCGACTTGTTTGAAGCTCGTAAGCCAAAAGAGCCTTCCATCTTGGCAGAGATTACTGGTACGTTCTCCTTCGGTAAAGAAACCAAAGGTAAGCGTCGCTTGGTTATCACGCCTAACGATGGCCAGCCGTTGCCTGATGGCAGCACGCATTACGAAGCCTTGATTCCTAAGCATCGTCAATTGGGTGTGTTTGAAGGTGAGCAGGTTACTAAGGGTGAGGTTGTTGCTGATGGTCCGAGTAACCCACATGACATTTTACGTCTGCAGGGTGTTGAGGCTCTAGCTAACTACATCACTAACGAAATTCAGGATGTTTACCGTCTTCAAGGTGTGAAGATTAACGATAAGCATGTTGAGGTGATTGTTCGTCAGATGTTGCGTAAAGTTGAAATTACCTTCATGGGAGATTCTACTTTTGTGAAAGGCGAGCAAGCCGAATATAACCGTGTGCTTGAAGAGAACGAGCGTTTGCGTGCTGAAGGCAAGCAACCTGCACGATATGAGCGTGTATTGCTCGGTATCACCAAGGCGTCGCTAGCTACTGAGTCCTTTATCTCAGCTGCATCGTTCCAGGAAACTACGCGAGTTCTTACCGAAGCGGCAGTAACTGGTAAGCGTGATGACTTGCGCGGTCTGAAAGAAAACGTAGTAGTTGGGCGTTTGATTCCGGCGGGTACAGGTTTGTCTTATCACTTGGCTCGTACCAAGCGACGCAAGGCAGAGTTGAGCGGTAATAACGACAACGACATTGGCGTAAGCGCTGAAGACGTTGAAGCGGCTCTGACTGAAGCCTTGAAGTCTAGTGCAAGCTAATAGCTGGCACTGATACTGAACGGTGACGTAAATGAAAAAGCCTCTTTTATAAGAGGCTTTTTTGTATCCCTTGAAGGATGAATACGACAACATGAAGTTAGCGGTAAATTTTTTAATGTTCGCGTCAGCGACGTTGCTTGCAACAACGGCTCTTGCTAGTTTGCAGCCATCCTCTATTCTGGATCTTCCAGCTAAAGATAAATACTTACTTGTGGCCGAGATGGAAACGGGCAAGTTATTCGCCTTTGAGAAAAAAAATGGGATGCGTCTAAACAAAGTTGCTGAGTACCCTATTAGTATTGGTAAACAAGGCTACCGGAAGCGTAAGGAAGGGGATGCCAAAACCCCAATCGGCGTTTACCGTATTACAAGCAAGCTCAATGACTCTCAATTAGATGATTTCTATGGCCGAGCGGCGTTCCCGCTCAACTACCCAAATGTTTGGGATCGTTTAAAAGGTTTTACCGGTTCGGGTATTTGGTTGCACGGCGAGCCTACCGATAAAAAGTCTCGACCTTTACGCGACAGTGACGGATGCATTGTTTTATCAAATGACGACATCTTTAAAGTGCAAAAGTATTTAGATGTTGGCTACACAAAAATTGTTTCTGTTCCAAAGATTAATTGGCAGGAGCCGAAAAAAATTGCAGCTAACCGAGCAGAGTTAACAGCCGCCATTAATAAGTGGCGTAAGTCGTGGATGTCGAAAAAACACTCTCGATATATCTCAAATTACTCCAAAGAATTTAGTGACACAGAAAAAAACTATACCCAGTGGGATAGTTATAAGCGAAGAGTTAATGGGGCGAAGCGTTATATTAAGGTTAAGTTTTCGGATCTGGGTTTATATGCTTATCCGGATGAGGATGGCTTGGTTATGGCGGAGTTCTATCAAGATTATCGTAGTAATAGTTATAAATCGAAAGGCTGGAAGCGCCAGCTTTGGAAAAAAGAAAATGGCCAGTGGAAAATTTTATATGAGCGCGGCGGCTGAAGCTGGCCCGTTTACAAAGAGTTAAGACATTAAAAAGCCGGCTGTAGCCGGCTTTTTAATGTCTTATTCGCCTTGGCTGCTTTGAGCGGGTGGCTGCTGTTCTGCTAAACGTTTTTTCTTCTGTTTTGGCGCTTCTTTTACGAGCCATCGAACTAAGTCTGTCCACATCGTTGAGATTTCATTATTACTAGGCATGATGCCTGCAAAAGGTAATTCAACCGTAAGGACTGGAACGTCAAGGTGGCTGGCTCCATAGTTTCCAAGGCTTCCTGGGTAGGTGCCGAGGTGATGAAGTTGTAACTTGCCGAGCTTTTGCGGCGGGGTGTGAGGTCCGTCAAAATCGATCAGTTTGTGTGGCGCATGAACTGAAATTATTGCGTCGGGCTGGAACTCTTTGATAACTTCAAGTAACCAGCGAGTTTCAATCTCACTTGCAGAGTAGGGGCCGGGATATCGACGTTTGTTCTTGAAGGTCCGCTTTTCCCAGTAACTTAAGGCGCGGTCGTCCCAGTCAGGTGTGGGGAAGTTACGGTTTAGATCGACGCCGTTGTCGTTCTGGCGTTGTGATTTTCTACGCAAAAGCCCATCGGGGTTAGCTATTGGTATAACAGTCCAATCAAATAAACCAGAGTGGTATTTATTGAGTTTGTCCATCCACTTGAATAAAACTGATACAGACGCGTACTCATCACCATGGATTCCGCCCATTAGGATGATTCTGCCTTTTGGTGTTTTGTTTGGTAGTGGTCCGTAGTGGTGTGAGGCAAGCGGGTAGCCTTTGTTCGAGTAGCTTCCGGAGCCTTCGAGCTGTTGGCGGTCGCATTCAGCAATGCTAACGCTGCCGAGTTTATTGCCTATAGCTTTGCAAAGCTCGCTGACGCTGAGTTGCGCAGAGGCAGTGCTTGCTACGGACTCAGTCTGTGCTGAGCTGGTCAGGGAAATTCCGAGGGTCAAGCTTAAGGTGCAAAGGGTGGGGATCCACGAGGTACGAGGCTTCAACATATAGTGCTTAGCTCTTCTTCTATGTCATTTTGAGGTGCCATTACTGGCTTGGGCCGTCATTGGCCACAAAGCTTGATATGATATCAAAACTATAGGGAAAATACCTCTGTTGGAAGTGAAAACACTGTAGGTATTGACCTTTTTTCTAATCGTCCGTAAAATACGCATCCCCCTAAATCGGGGGGGATTTTTTTTTATTCATCAAACCTTCATTACGAAGGTGATTAATTGGAGTTATTTTTTCATGGCAACGATCAACCAATTGGTTCGTAAGCCTAGAAAACGTAAAGTGCAAAAGAGCGACGTACCTGCGTTGCAGGCAAACCCACAGAAACGTGGTGTTTGTACTCGTGTCTACACTACTACGCCTAAGAAGCCAAACTCAGCCCTACGTAAGGTTTGCCGTGTGCGCCTAACTAACGGTTTTGAGGTTACTTCTTATATTGGTGGTGAAGGTCACAACTTGCAGGAGCACAGTGTTGTGCTAATCCGTGGCGGTCGTGTTAAAGACTTGCCTGGTGTACGTTACCACACAGTTCGCGGTTCACTTGACACCTCTGGTGTTAACGATCGTAAACAAGGTCGCTCTAAGTACGGTACTAAACGTCCTAAGTAATTAGGCGGTTGTACTACGTTTTCGGCCCTGCTGCTTGCAGCGAACCGAGTAAGGCTAGGCACACTTGTGATGCTAGTATCGTTTTTCGGTGCTTGTAATAATGAGAGTGTTGTCTTTGAAACCCTGAAGATAGAGGCGATTTAAAATGCCAAGAAGAAGAGTCGTCGCTAAGCGAATCGTACTACCAGACCCCAAGTTTGGTAACGTGACGCTAGCGAAGTTCATGAACATGGTAATGGTTAGTGGCAAGAAGTCTGTCGCTGAGCGTATCGTGTACGGAGCACTAGACAGTGTTCAAGAGAAGTTAACCAAAGACCCGTTAGAGGTTTTTGAAGAGGCTTTGGAAAATATCGCACCAATGGTAGAGGTTAAATCTCGCCGTGTTGGTGGTGCTACTTACCAAGTGCCGGTAGAAGTACGCCCTGCGCGCCGTCAGGCGTTGGCTATGCGTTGGTTGGTAGAGTTCTCCCGTAAGCGCGGTGAGAAATCTATGGCTCAACGTTTGGCTGGTGAGTTGATTGATGCATCTCAAGGCAAGGGAGCTGCTGTTAAGAAGCGCGAAGACGTGCATCGTATGGCAGACGCTAACAAAGCGTTCTCTCACTACCGCTTCTAAAGAACAATTTTTTGTTCTTAGTAGTAACAAAAGGCAGCTATATTCGCTGCCTTTTGTTTTTTACACAGTATTAAAAATACGGGGAATTCAGCCGTGGCACGTAAAACACCTATCTCACGTTACCGCAATATCGGTATCTGTGCCCACGTCGACGCTGGAAAAACCACCACTACAGAACGCGTACTCTTTTATACCGGCCTATCTCATAAAATTGGTGAGGTGCACGATGGTGCAGCTACCATGGATTGGATGGAGCAAGAGCAAGAGCGCGGAATCACGATTACCTCAGCTGCAACGACCTGTTTTTGGTCTGGCATGCAGCAGCAATTTGATCAGCATCGCGTTAACATAATCGACACCCCCGGGCACGTTGACTTCACGATTGAAGTGGAGCGTTCTTTACGTGTGCTTGATGGTGCTGTCGTGGTGTTGTGTGCGTCTTCTGGTGTGCAGCCGCAAACTGAAACAGTGTGGCGCCAGGCAAATAAATATGAAGTTCCCCGCTTGGTTTTTGTTAATAAAATGGACCGAGCAGGCGCTAACTTTGAGATGGTTGTTAGCCAGTTAAAAGAGCGTTTAGGCGCGATTCCCGTTCCATTGCAGATGACTATTGGAGCTGAGGAAGATTTTAAAGGTGTTGTTGACCTGGTGAAAATGAAGGCCATTCTTTGGAATGAGACTGACCAGGGTATGACATTTGAATACGCAGAGATCCCTGCTGATATGCAGGATCGGTGTGATGAGATGCGTGAGCATCTAGTGGAAGTTGCCGCTGAAGCCTCTGATGAGTTGATGGACAGGTACCTGGAAGAAGGTGACATCAGTGAAGAGGAAATCAAAGCTGCGCTTCGTAAGCGAACTTTAGCGAATGAAATCGTACCTGTACTTGGCGGCTCCGCCTTCAAGAATAAAGGTGTGCAGGCCATGCTAGATGCCGTCGTTGAGTACTTGCCTTCACCTGAGGAGGTTAAGGCGATTGAGGGTACCTTACTTGATGACCCTGAGGCTTTAGAGACGCGGAAAGCTGATGATAATGCCCCGTTTGCAGCGCTAGCTTTTAAGATCGCCACAGACCCTTTTGTGGGAACTTTGACTTTCTTTCGTGTGTATTCTGGCAAGCTTGAAACCGGTACCGCAGTTTATAACTCGGTTAAACAGAAGCGAGAGCGTGTCGGAAGGATGGTGCAGATGCACTCCAACGACCGTCAAGAAATTAAAGAAGTTTTAGCGGGCGATATCGCTGCGGCCATTGGTTTGAAAGATGTTACCACCGGCGATACCTTGTGCGATGAAAAGCATAAGATAGTGCTCGAGCGGATGGAGTTTCCGGAGCCTGTTATCTCGGTTGCTGTAGAGCCTCGCTCACAGGCAGACCAAGAAAAAATGGGTGTTGCTTTGGGTAAGTTAGCTCAAGAGGATCCTTCTTTTCGAGTTCGGACCGACGAGGAGACTGGGCAGACAATTATATCGGGCATGGGTGAGTTGCACCTTGATATATTGATTGAGCGTATGCGTCGTGAGTTTAGCGTCGAGGCGAATATCGGTAAGCCGCAGGTCGCTTATAGAGAGCGAATTAAAAACGTCTGTGAAATTGAAGGTAAGTTTATTCGCCAGACGGGAGGCCGGGGTCAGTATGGCCATGTGTGGATCCGTTTCGAGCCCGCCGAAGATGAAACTGCTGAGGGTTTAGAGTACATCAATGAGGTGGTTGGCGGCTCAGTTCCAAAGGAATATATTCCTGCTATCGGCAAGGGTGTCGAGGAGCAGATGCAAAACGGCGTACTTGCAGGTTATCCATTGCTAGGTCTGAAGGCAACGTTGTTTGATGGTAGTTACCATGATGTTGACTCTAATGAAATGGCCTTTAAAATTGCAGGCTCAATGGCTACTCGTAAGCTTGCTGAGGATGGCGGAGCTGTGTTGCTGGAGCCGACGATGAAGGTGGAGATTGTAACGCCGGAATCCAACATGGGTGACGTTGTTGGCGATTTAAACCGCCGCCGAGGCCTCATTTTAGGTATGACTGAAAGCCCTATGGGTAAGGTCATTGACGCGGAAGTGCCTCTGGCTGAAATGTTCGGCTATGCGACTGATCTTCGTTCTGCGACTCAGGGTCGTGCAACTTTTACAATGGAGTTCGCTAAATATTCTGAGGCGCCAGATCATGTGGCAAGTGAAGTGATTGCCAAAATGATGTCCGGAAGATAGATGGTCATCAAGTAGAAAGAATCTTTATGGTTAGCCAGTGGGCTTGTCGTAAATTAGTTGTTAAATAAATGTTATAATTTTTGTATTAACGAGCTGAATTCAGCAAAACATTAAGAGGACACGTAAAGTGGCTAAAGAAACATTCGAACGTAATAAGCCCCATGTGAATGTGGGCACCATTGGTCACGTTGACCACGGTAAGACAACTTTGACTGCTGCGCTGACTCGCGTATGTTCTGAAGTATGGGGCGGCGCAGCCGTTGCATTTGACGGCATCGACAATGCACCTGAAGAGCGTGAGCGCGGTATTACTATCGCAACATCTCACGTTGAGTATGATTCCC
>Ga0105358_10002325_pt1 | contig 10162 bp, 7 predicted proteins | sample GOMGulsemesocosm_5_FD_83509 | JGI IMG/M metagenome (GOLD analysis project Ga0105358, IMG submission 83509) | Methane-oxidizing microbial communities from mesocosms in the Gulf of Mexico - GOM15C Gulf of Mexico | ecosystem: Environmental > Aquatic > Marine > Cold seeps | place: Gulf of Mexico...
CTGCAATATAGTTGACGTCAATATCCTTACCCAATTTAAAACGTTTGCTGAAAGGGTTATATTCAATACCTACCATGCCTTGTAATTCTAGCCCAGCTTGTCTCGCTGTTTGGCTTAGTTCCGAAGGTTTAATAAAAGTTTTGTATTCGTGTGTTCCTTTTGGAACCATTTTTAATACATGTTCAGCTGCAACAATAGCAAGCAAATAAGCTTTTGGTACACGATTTAAAGTAGAGAAGAAAACCATACCACCGGGTTTAACCATTTTTGAACAGGCAGAAATAATCGAACCTGGATCAGGAACATGTTCTAGCATTTCCATACAGGTGACATGGTCAAAGCTTTCGGGTTGTTGCTCTGCTAGTGCTTCAGCACTTATTTTTTGATATTTTGCTTCAACACCAGACTCTAAACCGTGTAAGTCGGCTATATCTAATAGCTCTTCACTTAAATCAATACCCAGTGCGTCAACCCCTTGTTTTGCTAAACCTTCTGTTAATATTCCACCGCCACAGCCTACGTCAACAATACGTTTGCCTTGCAAATTAGCATACTGTTGAATAAAGCTAATTCTAAGAGGATTAACATCGTGTAAAGTTTTGAATTCACCTTGTGGGTCCCACCAGCGCTCGGCTTGTGATCCGAATTTTTCTATCTCGTGCTGGTGTACGTTTTCTGTTGCTGTCATAGTATTGGGCCCTTAAAATATTTGTATAGTTTACTATATTACTAGGTTATTCGCTATTTCTTGGTGTATTAAAAATACCGCTTATTTTACCTTACAAATTTAGAAACAGCTGGATAAAGCAATAATCATAAGCTATAGGCTTGCAAATTAAAGCGGTGAATTATTAGTTTATGTATAGAACGTCAGTTTTTTTTACATATATGGTTTTTTTATTGTGATTTGTTTTTTTTAAATTATTGATAATGCTGATGAATATATTTTTATTTTAATTTCTAGACTGGTTTTAGGGGATATGCCTTATTTTTCTCGTGTGAACACTTGTATATTGTCTATTTTTTTTACATTATTTTTTTTAAAGTGATGGTTTTATTTTTAACTATTTGTTTTTCGGGTACTAATTTATTTTGGTATATATTTTGTATTGAAATGTGAAAGGTGATCTATTTCACAAAAATGATATGGGTTGATATAAATTGTCTTTGAATTACATTTAATAATTATTTTGGGGAGTTTTCATGAACAATATTTTAAAAACATTTGCCTTAGTGCTGGTTTTATTTGCACCGACTAGTTACGCTGTCAATTCAGTTTATTTTGATCCTGATCCAACATCATTTGACCTTTCAGCTGGTACAGGAACGTTAGATTTATGGATGGATTTTGATGACACTACTGTAGGAGGTAGTTTGGATTTGGCATTTGGTGGTTCAGTTAGTGTTCTTGATTTTTTTGAGAGCTCTGAATGGGGAACAACTTTTGATACGTCTGGTTTTTCTGGTCATGGTGGTAGTGCTAGTGGTGCAGATAATGATTACTTGATATTTTTTGGAAATATTGCGGAATTTTCTGGTATTCGTAAGATAGGGACTGTTCTTTTTAGTTTGGACTCTGAAGGCCTAGGTTCAATAGGTTTAACACACAATAGTTTGCAAGGCCCATTTGCTACACTTATTGGAGGTGTATTGCCAGTTGACTTAATAGATAGAGAGTTGAATGTTGTTAGTGCTGTTCCTGTTCCTGCTGCAATATGGTTTATGGTTAGTGGTATGATTTCTCTAACTGCTTTTGGTCGTAGAAAATCAGTTGCTTAATGATCTAGTTCTTGTTTATTGAGTTATCCCCCCTTTATCTAACTATTTTGATAAAGGGGTTTGTTTAATTAAACAAATAAATAAATTTTTTGAATAAAGACTTTATTTATTTGTATATTACAAGGTAAGAGAGTTATGTCTTTATTTACAAAAAAATCGTTGCTAACTCTTTTAGTAATGATAATGAATACTACATATGCTGTTGCTGCTGACCCGATGAGTAGCCAGTATAGATTGCGCTGGGCTACATTTGATGGCGGTGCTATCGTCAGTTCATCAGCTAATTATGCTATGAATGGAAGTTTGGGTCAAACATCTGCAACCAGTACTTTAAATAGTACTAATTACCAAGTCGCAGGGGGCTTATTTTCTATTCCTGATACGGATGAAGATACTGTTCTTGATTTTCTTGATAATTGTGTGGAAAAGCCTAATCCATTGCAACAAAATGCAAATGCTGGCATCGATATTTTTGGTAATGCCTGTGATGCTGATTTAAATAACAATGGTTTTGTTAACTTTATTGATTTAGGTATTTTTAAGTCACGTTTTGGTACAGCAGATGCTGAAGCTGATTTCAATAGTAATGGTTTTGTTAACTTTATTGATTTAGGTCTTTTTAAATCATTATTTGGTAAGTTGGCTGGTCCTTCTGGTTTGCCCACACCATAAATATGTTTTTACATAATAGTTTTTTTACCCCCTTTTCCTAAAGAAAACTGACCTGTATCGACTAAATTAAAAGAAAAATTATAGATATTTTAACCCCTGTTTTATTAATTATTTGGTTATTTGACCTTAAAGTAAGAGGTAATATGATGAAAAAAATCCTTCCAACCCTACTAACCTGCGCTGCGCTTTCTCTTGGTCAGGCAAGTTATGCAGCAGTCCCCTCTACCGTCAATTATCAAGGTTACTTAACAGATACTAGCGGTAGTCCAGTTAATAACAATGCAGTCAGCGTTACCTTTCTACTTTATGATGTTTCTGTAGGGGGAGTAGCTGTTTGGAGTGAAACTCAAGTTGTTGATGTAAGTAAAGGTTTATTTAATGTTAAGTTGGGAGGTGTAACTCCATTTTCTGTAGGCTTGTTTGATGTACCTATGTGGCTGGGTATTCAAGTAGATACGGATGCAGAAATGAGTCCTCGGTCAACTTTAAACAGTGTAGGTTATGCACTTAAAGCAGAAGATGCTGATACTTTAAATGGTCAGATTGCTACAGACCTTGATCAGTCAAGTCATGTCAGCGATACTTCTAACCCTCATAATGTAGTTATTGGTCAAATTGCTGATGCAGTGAGTACTTCTGATTTATCCAGTCATTCAGCCAATACTAATGCTCATCATGCTAAATACACCGATGCAGAAGCGACTAATGCAATGGGGGCGAAAGCAAATAATAATGCATTGAATCATGATAAAACAACGAGTCTTCCATGGAGTAGTATATTTAGTAAGCCTGCAGGGTTTGCCGATAATATAGATAATGCAGGAGTGACTAATGTCATTGCAGGCACAAGTTTATCGGGTGGTGGAACGAGTAGTACTGTGACGCTTAACCTTACAGCGCCAATAGATCTTTCAGGTACAGGCTCTTCAATTATTAAAGGTGCTGGTAGTAATGGTCCAACAATCGGTTATTTAGGTGTTCAAGGCAGTAATGACTTTGAAGGAATTGCTCGATTAGATATTGTAGGATTAGAGATTGGAACATTAGGTATTTCTCATGGATCTAGTCAGATTGATAATTACGGTATGTATGGCTTTTCTAATAGAACGGGTGTTTATGGCCGAGGTGAAGCGCGTGATGAAAGTGCTGCCGCTACTGTTTATGGTGGACAGTTTTATGGGTATGGAAATAGTTTAGGCGGAACAACTTATGGCGTAAGGGCACTAGCTTCTGCCGAGGGTACTGCAACAGCATATGGGGTTTATAGTTCTGCTACTAACGGTCCAACCACAGGAAAAGAATATGCTTTTTATGGGGTAGGGGATGGTTATTTTTCTGGTAATGTGGGTGTTGGCGTAGGATCTAGCAATACTTATAAATTATATGTTGATGGCCCTGTTGCTAATAGTTACGTGACTTATATTAATAACGATAATAATTCCAGCGGTTCTGCTTCTGGTCTTTTTGCTCGTGGTGATGCGCGAGGTACAGGGACTGGTGGAGGTTTTGGAGCAACCTTTTATGGTTATGGTGGATCTACTAGTGGCGTTGCTTATGGAACAAGGCATTATGCTATTGCAAATGGTACTTCAAATGCTTATGGTATTTATAGCTCTGCAACGGGTGGTACTACAACAGGAAAAGTATATGCTTTTTATGGGAATGGAATGGGGTATTTTTCTGGGGATCTAGGTCTCGGAACCACTTCTCCAGAAGCTAAGCTACATGTTTATTCAAGTGGATCTTCTTCTGATGACGCAACACTTTCAGATGGTTCGGGCGTATTATTGATAGGTCGGGAGTCTAGCTCGAATATTATTATGGATAATAATGAAATAATGGCACGTAACAACGGCGCACCATCAAAACTGTATTTAAATAAAGACAGTACTCATGTAGTGGTTCCCGGTTTAGAAATTACTGGGGGGGCAGATATAGCCGAACCTTTTAATGTAAGTGATCAATATAAAGTATTGCCTGGTATGGTGATGGCAATTGATTCAGAAAATCCAGGTAAATTACGTGTTGCTGATAATAGTTATGACCACACTGTCGCAGGAATTGTGAGTGGTGCCAATGGGATTAATCCTGGTGTTAGCTTAACTCAAACAGGGGTAGAAGAGACTCAAGGTTCAACACTTGTTGCTCTAACGGGGCGTTTATATGCTTTAGCCGATGCAAAATATGGTGAAATTAAACCGGGTGATCTACTTACCACTTCTGATACTTTGGGGCATATAATGAAAGTATCAGACTACTCAAAAGCGCGAGGGGCTATTATTGGTAAAGCAATGACGGCACTTAAAGCAGGTCAAGGCCACGTATTAGTCTTGGTAAGTTTGCAGTAAAGTTAAAGAGCTGATGGATGATTTTAAATAAAATCATCCATCAATTTTCTTATTGAGTAATAAAGTACTGTAGATAGATACAAATGGAGATAGAGCATGAAGAATGTTTTAGCTAAATATTTAAATAAAACGACCCTGCTGATTTTTATGGTGAGTCTTTTATTTCCAACCATGGCAAGCGCGGTTGATGAAGGTTTTTATCCTTCAACAGATCCTGTTCCTGAAATTCCAGTGGGTGCTCATCTTGAAGGGGATGTTTTGGTCTGGGATAGTGATCCTAATGGTGATGGAGGCGGTGCCCCTGATGGGAACTATTGGGCAAGTGGGGTTGTCCCCTATGTTTTTTCAAGTAATGTGACTAGTACCAACCAGACTCGAATGATTAATGCAATGCAACAGTGGGAAAATGTTGCCAATGTTAATTTTCGCCCATGGCAATCAGGTGATGCTAACTGGTTATTTATTCAGAATGCGACTCAAAATACTTCATTTGTTGGACCACAAGGTTCAGCTCAGACCGTTAATATTCTCAACTGGACTAATCAGCCCATTATTACACATGAATTAGCGCATGCTCTGGGTGTACGACATGAGCAATCCCGTGCAGATAGAGATACTTATGTGACGATTAATTTGAGTAATGTAAGGTCTATTTGTGGAAATAATGGCACATCCAGCTGTACGCATAATTTTGATAAGATTAGCTCTACATTAACCTATAGTCCCTATGATTTTGACTCTGTTATGCATTATGGGGATACCGCTTTTGCTTTTTCAGGGACGACTACGATTGATGTGAAGGGGGCTTTTAATACCAGTAATATCAGTTTTGTTAATCAGGCTATTGGGCCTGATGGACAATGCTTTACTGATGTTGCACCGACTAGTGCATCAGGTGGATGGCAAAATGGAATAGGACAACGGACTCATTTAAGCCATTGGGACTGTCGAATGATGTCTTTTATTTATCCACAAGCTAACTGGCGTTTTTTACAACCTTCACGAGCAAACTTTTTTATTCAGGTTGGAGTTTTTAATCTTCCTTGGGATACTTTATCTGAATCAGTCAATGGAACCCCTGACGGTGGAACTTTATGGATTGACTCAGGCACTTATACCCGAAGGACAATTAATCAACCTATTACATTATTAGCACCGAAAGGGCTTGTTAGAATCGATTAATAAAGGCTTTTTTAGAAGGGCTATTGTTTTATAAATGTTATCGCCTTCCTCGAGTAAAGATAGGCGATAAGAGTTTAGTTATAAATTAAGTAGTTGAAAAAGTGGGAGGGACTTTCCTGTCGCGATTGCTCTTGAACTCAGTTCATTTCAGTGCTCACAAAGGCTAGTCTCTCTTTATCTTAGATGCTTTTATCCTGTACGTTTTTCTAAGCAAATATTTTTTGCTTAATCTGGAGCAAATATCATGAATTCGATTTCACAAAAAAGTATAGAGAGACAATTTATATATGGCCTCTGTATTTTTTTTCTTTTCAGCATTTTAACGGTTGATGTGTCAGCTAATATTCCTTTTAGAGTTTCAATTAAATATATTGTAAACTCAGATGGTAATCGACCTGCTACGGGTAACTTTAATACTGATAATGAGATTAATGCTGAAAAAGATGCGGGTAACGATATTTTAAAGACGATGCTAAGCGAGCTTCGTATACAGGTTACTGAAATTGTTGATTTACCTACTTCATTATCAAGTTATTCAACAATATCAGTTGGTTTTAATAATATGAACTCTATTCGTACCTTGGCTTTAGCTAATCCCACGCTTTGGAAGTGGCGAACTAATGCGATTAACTTGTATATTACTGGGGGTAGTGGTTCTGCGTACAGTAGTTTTCCTCCAAATAATAATATTATTTTATTTGGACAAAACTGTAGTAATAATCCTTCTTGTTTTTTGCATGAGTTAGGTCATAATTTTGATTTATACCACACCCATCAAGATGGTGGAGCTGATGGGTGTTCTGATACCTTGAATGATAATTCCTCTTGGTCGAATAAAGACCAAATGGCTAATAGTAATTATGGTTTAAATTACAATCAATTAACTGTTGTACAAAAAAACAGTGTTGATATGACTTGGTCAAACTTTATGTCATATCATACTGGCTCGCCTCAATTACGGTTTACCCCTTGCCAAAAAGATCGAGCTAGTGCAACCGCATCAAGTGATTCCAGTTGGTGGTTAGCTAAGATACCTAGATATGTCCATCCTAGCAATGCAATTGGATGTGTTATTAATTTTTTCTCACCTTGTAATGGGACTTGGTCAAGGCCTTACCCTAGTTTACAAGATGCTTTAAGTGCTAGTGGCCTTACAGGTAAAGCTATTGTATTAGAAGCTGGAAATCATCTTATTTCTCAAAGTTCAGGTATCAATGTTGATGTTGACATTATCACTCGTCAAGGTAAATCAAATGTTGATAGGGGGGCTTTACTGTATGAGCTACCTGCCAATATGAATAAGTCTAATAATTTAGCCGTAAAAGATGCCGTTAAACAATCACAAAATGAATCTACTTTAGCCAGAAAGGTATTAAAACAAGGCGAAAAAAATGCTAAAGCGGCTCTAGCCAAAGATCGTAATGAGATTAGGAAACAAGCAAAACAGAAGTATAAACAACATAAAGACAATGTGGTTAGTTACCTGTTAGAAGCGGAGCAGTATGCTATTGGTAGAGAAAAACATGCTATTCAAATGGAGTTAGCACAGCGGTACTGGCATAGTCAGCAGTATTCTCTTTGTCTGGAATTTTACACGCGTGTCGCTGAGGATACAGATCAAATCCATTTACAGAAAAAAGCTTTAATGCATGCAGAGCAATGCCAAGAAAAGCTATAAACAGTTTAGACCAAATCATTTTATAAAATATAGGAACCTGTGTTATGAAAAAAAATATTATTTTAGCAATTTTTTTAAGTGTTTTTATTCAATCCGTACAGGCTGTTCCTTCAACGGTTAGCTATCAGGGATATTTAACAGACCCTAGTGGTAGTCCTATCAATGCAACGGTAAGTATTGTCTTTTCACTCTATGACGCGGATAGCTCTGGTAGCTTAAGTTGGATGGAAACTCAAACTACGGTAACTGTCAGCAAGGGGTTATTTAAAGTACAACTTGGTTCTATTACCCCTTTTGCCTCGGGACAATTTGATATTCCTATGTGGCTAGGGATAAAAGTTGGTGCTGATGCAGAAATGACTCCCTTACAAGCACTTAACAGTGTGGGATATGCGCTTAAAGCAGAAGATGCAGAGACTTTAGCCGGGCTAAACCCAGCAGACTTAGATCAATCATCTCATGTGAGTGATACCACGAATCCTCATAATGTTTCACCTACACAGATAGGGGCTGCTAGTGCAACAGCATTAAATTCTCACGTTATAAATACAGCTAATCCACATAATGTAACAGCGGTACAAATGGGGGCAGCAACAGCAACTCAGTTGACAGAGCATAGCAATGCAACATCAGCTCATCATGGTCGTTACACTAATAGCGAAGCTATATCCGCTATGTCAGCAAAAGCAGATAACAACCCTCTACACCATGATCAATATACGGACAGTGCAGCCGTATTAGCCATTAAAGCAAATGATGGCGCGGGTTCCACATTAGATGCTGATTTAATTGATGGCATGGAAGCTAATGAATTAATTGATGCTGCCAGTGACGAAGTGCGTACGCCCATCTCTAATTTATCCTATACCATCAGTTCAGCAGGTTCATATTACTTGACTCAAAGCTTTTTTGGTGCGGGAGGAATAAATATTGAGGCTGATAATGTAACTCTTGATCTAATGGGTTTTACTATAGATGGAAATGCTAGGAATGACTATGGAATTGACCTTAAAGGTCATTCTGGAATAGTGATTAAAAACGGCAGTGTTATAGGGTTTGGATATGCTGGTATCTATAATAGTAGCGGTTCAAGTCGCGGAATTGTGTTGGAAGATTTACAGCTTATTGGTAATGGTAGCTTAGGTACAACTGGCAGCTATTCAGGTATTTTTCTAGGGAGTACACATAGCCGAGTAGAACGTTGTTTTGTTAAAGATAGTGGTGGTTTTGGTATTCGTGTAACTACTAGCGCCATTATTAAAAATAATATTGTTGAAAATACGGGAGGCTTTTATGGTATTTTTAGCAGTTCCAGTTCTATTGTGACGGGTAATACCGTTAGCAATACGCAGGGAAGTTATGCTATTTATAGTTCACAAGGGTCGAAAATAACTAATAATACGGTTTTCAATAACCAAGGGAACTATGGTATTTTGGCAAAATCAGGGTCTTTAATCAAAGATAATGTAGTTTATAGCAACCAAGGTTTATATGGTATTTATGCAAGTGCAGGCTCTAACGTGATAAATAATACGGCTTATAGTAATCAAGGGTGGGGAATCTTTGCTGTATCTTCCAACGTTATAATAGGAAACACTGTGTATATTAATAACCGAGCACAAAAATTCAATACTGGAGGTATACGGATAGGGAATAACTCTTTAGTTGAAAGTAACACGGCAAATAGTAACTATGAAACAGGTATTTATGTAAGCTCTTCAGATAATGTTTTACGTAAAAATCATGCAACTGATTCGATTTCCGTTACAGGAGTGAGTCGGTGCATTCATTTTGTCTCAAGTGACAATGCTGCTGTTGATAATACAGCGACAGGGTGTGTAACTGAATTCTCAGGCGCTACCATTCCTGTAACAAGGTTTATTGGGAATATTGGGTGGTAGTTAGTTATACTTCACATGGCCACAGCTGCGGATTCCTATCGGTCTTTTTTGTCGGTAGATTGGGTACTAAATTCCATATCCGTGATTGCGTGAAGTATAGATGAGAGTTTGAATTATAGGAAATAGGAATAATTAATTACTGGTTATTTGATGTTAAAGACCTTTAATGGATTAACAAAAATACCTCTTGTTCATGCATGAAAATCATGAGAACGGAGTGATAGAGACTATGAAAGTATTTTTCATAGGTATAAACCCAGGTGGCTTTAGTATCTTAATGCTATTAAATTCAGCTTTAGGTGGTTTTTAATTATTTAACGATGACATATCCATAATTAACATCGCATGATCTAACTCATCTTTAGAATGATAAAAATGGGGGGAAAAGCGTATTCCACCACCCCTTAAAGCACAAACAACACCATTATCTTGTAAGTGTTTGTATAGTTTGTTGATATCAAGGGTAGAGTGTTTAAATAAAATGATACCTGATTGTAATTTGCTTGCTGGATTACTTAATAAAACTAATTCTGAATTTTCTTTGATTTTATCCATTAAATAAAGTGTATTTTGTTGGATTTTTGATTCAATTTGTTCCATCC
>Ga0105358_10002328_pt1 | contig 10158 bp, 7 predicted proteins | sample GOMGulsemesocosm_5_FD_83509 | JGI IMG/M metagenome (GOLD analysis project Ga0105358, IMG submission 83509) | Methane-oxidizing microbial communities from mesocosms in the Gulf of Mexico - GOM15C Gulf of Mexico | ecosystem: Environmental > Aquatic > Marine > Cold seeps | place: Gulf of Mexico...
ATTAGTCAGTCTCAGTTTACTTTACATTGGCTTGTTATTTTTCATCGCCTTTTTAGGGGATAAATATAAGCATCAACTTGCGAAAAAAGCGCAAGCAATTATCTACGCCTTAACGCTGGGAGTCTACTGTACTTCATGGAGTTTTTTAGGGACAACAGGGCAAGCTGCTACTAATTTTTTGTCACATATTCCTATTTATTTAGGGCCAATACTACTCTTTATTTTTGCTTGGCCATTTATTCAACGTATTATTCGCGTTAGCTTAAAATTAAACTTAACTTCTATTGCTGACTTGCTTGCAGCACGTTTTGGTAAATCACATAACCTTGCCATTATGGTGACTATTGTTGCTTTTGTTGGCACCATGCCCTATATCGCTTTGCAATTAAAAGCGATGGTATATACCTTTCAGCAGCTCCAAATAGATCAAAGCCTTGCTAGTTGGGATATTGGCTTAGTGGTCAGTTTGGTGTTGGTCGTGTTTACCATTCTATTTGGTATTCGAAACATTGATGTTACTGAGCGCCATCCTGGGGTAATGTTAGCAATTGCCTTTGAATCCTTAGTTAAAATCATTGCTTTTCTTGCGGTGGGGTTATTTGTTTGCTTTTCGTTATTCGACTCCCCTTTAGATTTATGGCAACAATCAGGCGCTAGTTTGAAATTTGAACAGCAAATGAATGCTGATAATGTTAGCTCAATGTTAGCAATGTTAGTCATTGTTATGGCAGCATTTTTATCGCTACCAAGGCAATTTCAGGTCATGGTAGTTGAGCTGAAAGATCAAAAGGACACTTGGTTAGGTCGACGAGTATTTCCTGTTTATATTCTAATTTTTGCCTTTTTTGCTGCGCCGTTAGGTTTGGCAGGACAATTATTGTTAGGTGATACGGTTCCTTCAGATGCATACGTTTTATTCTTGCCGGGCGTTGGAGGGCAGACATGGTTAACCCTGTTTGCTTTTCTTGGCGCGGTGTCTGCGGCAAGCTCTATGGTAATAATCTCAGCGCTCGCTTTAAGTACCATGTTGAGTAATGAAATTGTTTTTCCGTTACTTTATCGTCAACAAAAAGTCGCACAAACCAATTACGATAATTTTAGGCAACGCTTATTAAACATACGTAAATTTTTAGTACTCTTTATTATTATGTCGGGGTACGGTGTTTTTGTGATGGCATCGCCTGATACACTCTCTTCATTAGGCGAGGTTGCTTTTGGTGCGTTTGCACAGCTCACGCCTGCATTAGTGGTTGCTTTTTATTGGCGAAGAGCTAGTTTAATGGGCGTTTATGCTGGAATATTAATTGGCTTTATTTTATGGCTAACGTTGAATTTCTTACCACAATTTGGTTTGTATGCCTCCCCATTTGCTGAAGGTGTTTTACCCGCTAAAACGACGGCAACTTTATTCAGTTTAGCCGCTAATATTATCGTGATGTGGGCGTTATCACAAATAAGCCGACAAAGTGTTCAAGAGCGGGTGCAAGCCTCATTATTTTTAGAGTGGCAATCACCTAGCTTATTGAGAATAGAAAAAAAACGTCAGCTCGATGTGAGTGAACTAGAGTTATTAGCTTCTCGCTTTGTTGGCGAATCTAAGGCGAAATCGAGTTTTAGTCTATTTCTTTCATCAAACAATAAAAAACAACTAGGTAATGCCACTTATAATCAACTTTTGTTACAACATACTGAAAATACTTTGGCGATGGTCATGGGAGCGTCATCAGCACGCTTAGTATTATCTTCAGCACTTGATGGGAGAGATATTGCCCTAGATGAATTAGCGGTATTAGTTGAAGATGCTTCAAGTCAAAAGCAGCAGTTTTCACAAAACTTATTACAGAGTGCGATAGAAAATGCCAGTGAAGGTATTTCTATTGTTGATGATAATTTAAAGCTTGTCGCATGGAATAAAAAATATTTAGACTTATTTGATTATCCATCTGAACTTGTTTATGTCGGTTGCCCTGTTGAACCCTTGATTCGTCATAACGTTAAACGCGGTTTGTGTGGTACAGGTGATATTGATAATCATGTATTTAGACGTCTTGAATATTTGCGTCAAGGCAGCCCTCATAGTTCAGAACGACAACAAGCCAATGGTCAAACGGTTCGAATTGAAGGTAACCCATTACCTGATGGTGGATTTGTGATGCTTTTTTCAGACATCACTGCTTATCGTCAAGCAGAGCAAGTACTAAAAGAAGCTAATTTAGATTTAGAAACGCGGGTATATGAGCGTACGCTTACCTTAGCTAAAACCAATGAAGCATTAGCGAAAGCCCATGAAAAAGCGGAACAAGCCCATATTAAAAAAAGCCAATACTTAAAAGCCTGTAGCCATGATTTAATGCAGCCTTTGGAAGCTGCCCGTTTATTTACTTCAGCATTAACCGAGCAACAAAACTTATCGCCGGAGCAACAAAGGCAAGTAGATAATATTGATAGATCACTTAAAGCGGCAAATGATTTGTTGGCTGATTTAGCAGAAATTGCCCGTTTAGAAAGTGGTAATATCAAACCACTTGTTGAAGTCTTTGCCTTGAATGATTTGTTTGAAAATTTAGCGCAAGAATTTTCTGCGTTGGCTATTGAGCAAGATGTTGAATTTAGGTTAGTGGCAACCCAAGTATGGGTTAAATCGGATCAACACTTGTTAAGACGAATCATTCAAAATTTAGTCGGTAATGCGTTTCGTTATGCTAGCCCAGGCAAAGTGCTATTGGGTGCACGTGTATCTAACGGCCAGGTTTTTATTCAAATCTTAGATAATGGCCCTGGAATTCCTTTAGAAAAGCAAGGCGTAGTTTTCGAGCAATTTACTCAATTAGACACACCGAGTAGTCAGTCAGGTAGAGGCTTAGGCTTAGGTCTAAATATTACTCAATCATTAGTGCATTTATTAGGGCATTCCTTAAGTTTACAGTCGAGAGAAATGCAGGGTTGTAAATTTTCTATTGCGGTAGAGAAAGCGGCTCAATTAATGACAAAGCCAAAAGTAGTAATACCAGCGATGAATATGGGCTTAAAAGATATCACCGTGCTGTGTATTGATAATGATCCAGATGTTTTAAGTGGCATGGTGGAATTATTGTCGGCATGGCACTGTAATGTGTTTGCTGCTGACTCACGTGAGACAGCCTTACAAGAATTTGCTAGCCATCAAAGTGGTATTGATATCTTGTTAGTTGATTATCAATTGGGTTATCAATCCGGACTACCTGCAGGCCATCAAGCTGATGGTTTAACTTTAATTGCTGATATACGCCGAGAATGTAACCATTATATACCTGCCATATTAATCACGGCAACTACAGAGCGTGGCATTGAAGAAAAAGCAAAAAGTGCCGACGTTGGTTATATGCGCAAGTTAGTTAAGCCTGCGGCACTTAGAGCAATGATCAGTGCTAAGTTAGCGCAGAAGTTACAAGAGGATTATGGATAATAGGAGCAAAAATTGCTCGGCAGGTAAGTCGAAATAAGCGTGAAAAATTGCGACTTACCTTAAGTTTTATTTAAACTCGGCTTCTGTTAAGTCTAATTGAGCAATAGCGATAACCGCTTGGGTTCTGTTTCGTACATCTAATTTACGAAATATTGCGGTAGCATGGGCTTTGATAGTCGCTTCTGAAACATTTAGGTCATAGGCAATTTGCTTATTGAGTAAACCTTGAGCAAACATCATTAATATACGATATTGCTGTTGAGTTAAACTGGCAACACGTGACGCTATATCACAATTTTCATGATCTTCTTTACTATTTTGAAATAATTCAGGTAGCCAAATATCACCAGATAAAACCGTCATGATTGCAGAAAAAATATCATCAACAGGAGTCGACTTTGGCACAAAGCCCGCTGCACCATACTTCATTGCTTTGCTAATAGTGATATGATCTTCATGTGCAGAAATAACGACCACAGGAATTTGAGGGAAGTGGTTTCGTACATGAATAAGTGTACTAAAACCATGAGCACCGGGGATATTTAAATCGAGTAATAATAGGTCACTGTCGCTATTTTCTTGTAATTGTTGTTCAAGTTCAGCGATTGTTTGTGCTTCAAGCCAATTTGTGTAACTTAGCTTGGGTTTTAAAGTACCTAATAATGCTTGTCTAAATAAAGGGTGATCATCAGCTATTATTATTTTTTGTGGCTGAATCATATAATATTTCCTTAGAAGTTATTTAGTCAGTCTAACGGAATAATAGCAGATAACCAATCGTACCTGTTTGTTATCTGCTATTTATGTTTATTACCGTTGCTTATTTACTTGGTGCTTTGGCTAATACCGCAATAAGTAATTGCCAATATTGCGCCACCGTGGCAATTTCTATTTTTTCATCAGGTGAATGAGGAAACTTAATTGTTGGTCCAATTGAAACCATATCCCAGTGTGGATAAGCGGTTTTGAATAAGCCGCATTCTAAGCCCGCGTGAATCACCATGACCGCAGGTATTTTACCAAATAGTTCTTGGTAGGTATCACGTACCATTTGCATAATGGCTGAGTCAGTTTCAGGTTTCCAACCGGGATACGCGCCACTAAATTGTACATCAGCGTCAGCTAATTCAAATACAGACTGTACTGTGCGTTGTGTTTCTAAGCGGCCATCATCATGTAAGCTACGAATAAGCACTAAGGCATTAAGTTTTTTGCCACGGGTGTGAATAACGCCAAGATTTAATGAGCTTTCTACGATACCTTCAATATCATCACTCATGCGAATAACTCCATTAGGGCAAGCATTTAGCGCACGTAAAATATTACTTTGCGTTATTCTATTCCAACATTGTTCAAAGTCTTCTGGCGAAATTAATAACATAGCAATATCAGTTTCAATGGCGCTTAAATTAGCTTGAATAGTTGATACGTATAATGATAATGCAGATTTTAATGATTCTACTTTATCTTTAGCGACAACAAAGCTAGCGTTGGCCTCACGCGGTATAGCGTTGCGCAAGCTACCACCATTAAGCTCAGTTAAACGAATATCAAATTGATTACTTGCATCAAGTAAAAAGCGCACTAATAGCTTGTTGGCATTGGCACGACCTGTGTGAATATCAACACCGGAATGACCACCCTTTAGCCCTGAGATAGACAGGTTAAAAGCTTGATAATCATCAGGTACGCCTTCAAATAATAATGAGAAAGTAGCAGAGGCATCAATGCCACCGGCACAGCCCATATAAATTTCACCTTCTTGTTCTGAGTCGGTATTAATCAAGATATCACCGTCTAGCCAGCCTGACTCTAAGCCAAACGCACCACTCATTCCGGCTTCTTCATCAATTGTGACTAACACTTCAATGGGGCCATGAGAAATGTCATTACTGGCTAATACGGCTAAAGCCGACGCTAAACCAACACCGTTGTCTGCACCTAAAGTAGTGCCTTCAGCCGTTACCCAATCGCCATCGCTTTCATTAATGATACAAGGCTTGATTGGATCGGTTAAAAAGTTGTGCTCAGTATCATTATTTTTTTGCGGAACCATGTCCATATGCGCTTGTAAAATAATGCCTTGACGATCTTCCATGCCTTGAGTTGCTGGCTTTTTAATAAATAAGTTGCCAACACCATCTTCTTTTACCGATAAACCAAGCTCTTTTGCCCAAGATTGAATCCAAAGAGATATTTGTTGTTCATGCTTTGATGGGTGAGGGATACTGCAAATTTTTTCAAATAGTTGCCATAGGCTAGCCGGTTTAAGTTGTGATAATGTGCTCATAAGAGGATCTCTTTATTTTAGGGTAGACTATTGTCCGGCAAGGTGAGGAGTATATACGCGTTACTATTCAAGATGCAGGTTTCAGAGTGCTTGAGCGATTTCAATTCAAGGCGCCGTGATGTAAGAATGGTTATTCCCTTATAAATCATAGCAACGATGAAGTGATATTGCTCAAGCCCTTCTTCGATGGGTTTTAATTCCCACTGAAATCACTCACTTTGAATGATAACGGGTATATTATCGCAATAAATGACAATCTACCTTGCTATTTACTTGCCATTAAAAATTGCCATTGTTCATTAAAGTCGCTACTGGGCTTCTTCTCAAAGCCAGAACGAACATATTGACAAATTTTTCCTTCAGCAAAGGATACTAGAATATTAGCAAGAGCTTGTTCGCTGATGCTAAAAGTTTTGCCTTCACGTAATTTTCGTTCACGTAATACTTGCTTAAATTGTGATTCAAGCTTTTCAAAAAGCTGATGCACCCTATTGCGCAAACGTTCATTTTCACCCATTAACGCATCACCTGATAAAATACGACACATACCGGGGTTACGCTCAGCAAAAATTAGTAGCACATGTAAAACATGGTGGCAGCGCACTAGGGTTTCTTTGTGATCGGATAAAATTAAGTTGACACGAGAAAAAATTGACTCTTCAATGAAGTCAATTAAGCCTTCAAACATACGCGCTTTCGACGGGAAGTGACGATATAATGCGGCTTCTGATACGCCCACTTTCGCTGCTAATTTAGCCGTAGTAATTCGTTGGCCGGGGCTTGATTCCAACATCAGGGCTAAGCACTCTAAAATTTGTTGTTTGCGATTAATCTTTTGTGCAGGTTTTTGTGTGCTTTTGGGACTAACGGGCATAGTAAGATGTTCTCTATTAAATATTTTTATTGTTTGGTTAAGTTTAGCTTTGTTTTGCTAAATAATGTTGATTAATGAGGGATACTAACTGTTTGGCGATAATGTTTTTATTGGCTAAAGGTATTTCAGTTTTATCAATCGCACTAAATAACGTTAACGCGTTATTATCACTGTTAAAACCTTGCCCTGATTTTGCAACGTCATTTGCGGCAATCAAATCAAGATTCTTACGCATTAATTTGCCACGCGCATAATGTTCAACATTTTGTGTTTCAGCAGCAAAGCCTACAATAAAGGGTTTATTGGTTAAATTGGCTACATCGGCAACAATATCATGGTTTTTGACTAACTCAAGTTGCATAGCATCATTGGTTTTTTTGATTTTTTGTTCGGCAATTTTCGCCACTCGATAATCTGCTACCGCCGCACAAGCAACAAAGGTAGTGCATTTTTTAGCGTATTTTAGTGCTTGTTGATGCATTTCTTCAGCGCTAATCACCGGTATTAGGTGGCAGCCAATAGGTGTGCTAATAGCAACAGGGCCTGAAATTAACGTCACCTTTGCACCAGCCCGTAAAGCTGCGTGAGCAATTGCATATCCCATTTTACCCGAGCTATGATTTGAAATATAGCGCACGGGATCAATTGCTTCGCGGGTTGGCCCTGCGGTAATAATCCAGTGTTGACCTTGTAAATATTTTTCCGCAAAGAAATCGCTACTTAAATTCACTAACTCATCAACGTCTAACATACGACCTAAGCCAATATCGCCACAGGCTTGTTCGCCGCTACCAGGGCCCCAAAGGTGGTAACCACGTTCATTCAGTGTGGCAACATTAGCTTGTGTTGCAATAGCATGCCACATTTGTTGATTCATCGCAGGCGCAAGAGCAATAGGAGCACTTGTTGCTAAACACAAAGTGGTAAGTAAGTCGTTTGCCAATCCAGCAGTAATACGGGCCATTATATCTGCAGTTGCAGGAGCAATAATAATTAAATCGGCCCATTTTGCCAGTTCAATATGTCCCATAGCAAGTTCAGCTTGAGTGTCTAGTAAGCTATCGACAACACCATTGCCAGATACTGCTTGCAAGGTTAGTGGCGTGATAAATGCCTTAGCACCTTCGGTCATGACGACTCGAATGTCAGCACCTTGATCCTTTAATCGACGTACTAATTCTGGAATTTTGTAAGCGGCTATACCACCACTTATACCAAGAACAATTTTTTTGTCCTGAAGAATTTGCATAATCTGCTAATCTTAAACTTATAAAAATTGGTAATACGATAGCATTTATTAGCTTAATTTTGAAAAAAGAGTTAAAAAATATTAATTAATAAAAACAGCAAGGAAGCCGTGTATGTGTAAATCTGACATTTTGAGAAGCAATGAGTTTAAAGCTCAAACCTTAAAAAACTGGCCAAGAGAAGAGCGACCGCGAGAGAAGCTACTCAAACTGGGAGCAGTAAGTTTAAGTGATGCTGAGCTACTGGCTATTTTTTTAAGAACAGGGGTGAAGGGTTGTAATGTCGTGGATTTATCAAGAAATTTATTACTGAACTTTGGCAGTTTGGCCAATGTCTTTCGCGCGAACAAAGAAGAATTTTGTCAACAACACGGCTTAGGTAGCGCTAAATATGTTCAACTTCAAGCCTGTTTAGAAATGTCAAAACGTTACTTGGCTGAACAATTAGTTCAACAAGGTAGCGAGCTAACTTCATCACAAGCAACACGAGATTATTTGATTAGCGAACTACGTCATGAAACTAGAGAGGTATTTGCCGTGCTTTTTTTAGATAATCAACATCAAGTGTTAAAATTTGAACGGTTATTTTTTGGTACGCTCAATGCGGCAGCAGTATACCCTCGAATTGTAGTAGAACATGCGTTAAAACATTATGCTGCAGCTGTTATTTTAGCCCATAATCATCCCTCTGGCGTAGCAGAAGCAAGTATTGCCGATAAACAAATAACGCGCAAATTAGAGCAAGCATTACAACTTATCGATGTTCGGGTATTAGATCACATGATAATTGCAGGGCCTCAGTGTTATTCCTTTGCAGAAAATGGCGAAATGTTCTGAATATATTAATGCGATTAGTGATTTAAGTTGATAAATTGTTCAATGCCAGTTATTTTTAGAGATATAAATATCTAAGTATATACCCGCTCCACTTGACGATGCATGATTCAGCTGGAATTAGAAACGCCTTTAGGTAAGGCTGAGCAAATCATACTCTGCGTTATATTTCTTTTTAAGGGAACATGCCTTAATAAAAAATGCGCCTTGATTATGAATCGCTCAGACTTCCTGAAACGAGCATCGTCAAGTGGAACGGGTATCAATAAAAGGATCCTCTTATGACAGATAGTAGTTTTGATGAGTCGGAACGCCGCAATTCATTTCGTTTGGATATGGAAAAAGAGTTAGTAGATATTATGTGGAAGGATGAAAATGGCCAAGAAAAAAGCAAAAAAATTGCCTGTTTAGATTTCGCTCGTGGTGGTTTGAGGCTTGACTGTGATGTCGCTATTTTAGAGCAAACCGCGGTTACAGTACTTTTTAAATCAGCGTCCGAAAATAATCAAAAGTTATATGGCAGAGTATTACGTTGTACCAAGCAAGATACTGGTTGGTTTGAGATAGCCTTAATTCTTGATAAAGACACTTAACATTTGTACAAAAAATGGTAAAAAAGAGCTTTTGTTAAAATTGGACTATAATTAGCACTTGGCCTAGTTTTTGTCTTTAATCAAGCGCTAGGTAGCATTTAGGAAGAAAAATATATGATGATATTAGTGGGTGGCGAAAAAGGTGGTAGTGGTAAAAGCTGCTTGGCGCAAAATTTGGCGGTATATTTCGCGCGCAATAAAAAATCGATAGTATTAATGGTTGATTGTGATCCCCAGCGTACTACGTCAGATTGGATACAGGCCCGCAACAGTGATCCATCTCTTCCTCCGATCAATTGCATTCAATTATACGGTAAAATTCGTAATGATTTAATTAGTTTAGCCCAACATTACGATTATGTAATTGTTGACTGCGGTGGGCAAGATAATTTAGCTTTACGTGCGGCAATGTCGGTAGCAGAGCATGTTATTATTCCATTAAGGCCTAAACGACGAGATCTAAAAACAGTACCTCATATGGAAGATATGCTCAGTACCTGTAAGATGGTTAACCCGAAAATGTTGGCTTCTTTTGTGATCACTCAATGCCCTTCATTGCCTAATCAAGCAGGTCGAATTTTAGAAGCAAAAGACGTTTGTAGTTCGTATGGCATTAATGTCCTTAATGCTGTGACGTTTAACCGTAATATTTATGATGATAGTGAAGAACAAGGTTCATCGGTTATTGAAATTGATCCCGATGGTAAAGCTGCTGCCGAAATGATAGCTATAGCTGAAGAGCTAATGGCAATGAAACCGGATAATGCCCATGAGTTTAACTGATCTAAAGAAAAGCAAGGACGGACCTAATTCGAAGGAAAATGTTACAGAGCAATTTACCATTGATGAATTCATTGCTGATGCGGATAACTATG
>Ga0105358_10002329_pt1 | contig 10157 bp, 6 predicted proteins | sample GOMGulsemesocosm_5_FD_83509 | JGI IMG/M metagenome (GOLD analysis project Ga0105358, IMG submission 83509) | Methane-oxidizing microbial communities from mesocosms in the Gulf of Mexico - GOM15C Gulf of Mexico | ecosystem: Environmental > Aquatic > Marine > Cold seeps | place: Gulf of Mexico...
TAAAAATAAGGCGGTTGAACCAGATGAACAGTTGTTGTTCACATTAATAATAGGAATGCCTGTTTGGAAAGCATCATAAAGTGCAGCTTGTGCGCAGGTTGAATCACCATAAATGTATGCACCATAAGCCTGCTCAATAAGCTCAGGCTTTATGCCAGCTTCTTTTACAGCACCTTGAATAGCTTTAGATGCCATCACGCGGTACGGTTCATGTTTGCCTGGCTTGGCAAATTTAACCATATCAACGCCAGCGATAATTGCTTTGCTCATACTCTGATCCTATTTAGTGTTTGGTTAACATTTATTTCTCTACTATGCATGAACTCAGGAGAATGATAAATGTTGTATTGCGACAATAGTCTTGGCAAAAGCGCTCATGGCGAGGCTTCTGCCGTATCAGTGTGTTGAAATAAGCTAAAAGAAAGGAGGGTTAAGCGGTGTTATTCTGCTTTGTTAGGTACTTGGAAAAGTCTTCCTTGTTAAGGGGTTTTGAGAAAAAATACCCTTGAAATAAGTCGCAGCCAAACTCAAGCAGGAGGTCTGCTTGCTCCTGTTCTTCAACACCTTCAGATAAGACAGGGATTTGTAAGGCTTTGCCAAGGTTAATAATGCCTTTAATAAGGTGCTCATCATTTTTCTCTGTGAGAACGTGTTGCACAAAGCTCCTATCAATTTTCAGTTCATCAATAGGGAGTTGGTTTAAAACACTTAAAGAAGAGTAGCCCGTACCAAAGTCATCCAGTGAGATATCAACACCGCAGGCTTGTATTTTTTCTAAAACGACTCGGGCAGCATCAAAGTCATCGATGAATAAGCTTTCGGTTATCTCAACAGCTAGCACGGGTGATGGGTGTTTTTTTACGATGTACTGAATTTCATCGATGATTGTCGCGCTAAAGAGTTGATGTATAGAGATATTGACAGATAAGCGTAAGTTGCTGTAATCAGGCTTGCTTTGGATTATTGATGCCATTTCCTGCATAGATGTTTCGAGAACAAAACGGCCGATGTCGATGATGAGTCCGGTTGATTCGGCGATGGGTATGAATACGTCAGGTGGAACGGTGCCTAACTCTTCGTTATTCCAGCGAATCAGCGCTTCTACACCGATAATGGCTTTTGTCTGGGAATCTACTTGAGGTTGATAAACAAGGGAAAACTCATTTCTTTCGAGTGCTCGACGAAGCTGCTTCTCAATGAGTGCTGTTTTTTGCTGTTCTTTTTCTAAATTATTTGAGTAGATGGAGCTAGAGCTACCTGTTTTTTTAGCCTGATACATTGCCATGTCAGCTTTTCGCAAGAGATCATCAAGGCTTGTTCCATGCATAGGAGCGTGAGCAATACCGATACTGGCGGAAATAGAGAAGTCTAAATTACTGATAAAGATAGGTTGCTTAAGGTTTTGTAAAAACTGATTGCAAAGCTTAATAATCGACTGGGATTCTGTGTCTGGGCAAAGAATAATAAACTCATCCCCCCCCGGTCGTATTTTTAAACAGTTTGGAAAACTCTGGTTAATGCGAGATGCTACTTCTTGTAAAACTTGATCGCCAACGGAGTGCCCATGTAGGTCATTGCATAACTTAAAATTGTCGAGATCAATAAAGACGGCATAAAATTGTTCTTGGCAGTTTGCTATCCATTCGGGGTAAATATTTACTAGGTGTCGTCGGTTGGGTAAGCCTGTTAACTGGTCGCGCGTTGCTTGATGCTCTAAGTTTTTCCTTGCGTCGTTTTGTAAACGAATGTTTGAGCGGAATAGCCAAAATAACACACTATTAAAAATGACCAGAGCAAGGCTTAACCAAGCAAGTGGTTTGACTAGCCGTTGTGTGACTTTAGCGTAAGGCATTGTGGTGGCGGTGTAATAGGCATAGCGTTTGTTATAGCTAACAGCGGTCAGGGCGGGTACCATGTTTTTGCTAAGAAGTGAGGTGCCTGTGAAAATTTCGGGGCTTTGCTCGCGAATGGTTGATAGTTTAAGGCCGCCATTACGGAAGTCTCTTTGGAACTGTCTCATCCATTTGTCTGACGCTGGCTTTGAGTAGACTGTTTCTGGGTTGTTAAATATATTTTCTGGGTTGTTAAAGACATTTTCTGGGACCTGTTGTCTGTACAGGTCCTTTCTTAGAATAAAGGTGTTTATGTAGTGAGGCAGGTATGATCTGGAGCCAATGGTTCCACTGTGGTTCAATTTTAGCCCTGCCGTCATAACGCCAGTAATCTTGCCATTGGTATCGGTAATTCGCTGCCGTAGTGGGATGACCCATTGATCAAGAAACGGTGCGTAGTAAGTTCGCCCCACGATCATATAGCTGCTGTTAAGCGCTTGTTTAAAGCTGGCTGCTGTGTCAGCTTTTTTTTGTAAATTAAAGGAAGTTTCAGGAGGGATATCGAAGCTGGTGATAATAAGTTTGCCGGAGGGGACTGCCAGGCCAAATCCTAGTATGTCCGGATTGCTGCTCAGTAGTTCATTCAGGATTTGTTTAGATGTAGTATTGGCCTCGCCTCTTTGTTTAAAGTCGATTAATCGCTGACCAATAACCGTTAGTAAGCTCTCGCTTTTACGTAAAGTTGATCGGGTGGCGCTTGATGCGGTGCGATTAGCATGAATGAGTTCAGTTTGAGCATCATTATGAATATCGCCCCAGAGGGTGTAGGCAATGGCGCAAGCAAAGATAATGGAGGTGGCTACTATAAAAAAGTATGTTTTCCATAGCTTGTTAGTTTTTTGTATGGCCACTCTATCGCTTACTTCGATGCTTAGGTCTGCTATTAAATATTAAAACCGCCTAGGTTGGCAAGCGTTATAAGCTTATTGTTCTAACTGCAAGGAGTTAGCTAACTAGTTAGTTGAATGCTAGGGGGGGGAGGTGTAATGGCGCGCTCGGCGGGAGTCGAACCCACGACCTTCGGCTTCGGTAGGCATTAATGGAAGATATTATTACATTACTTTAAGCTGCTTTAAATTGCTCTAATATCATAAAGTTCTTAAAAAACAAGTTGTTGCTTGGGAAAGATAGAGGCTGTTTTTTGACATTAAGGTCATTCGGTTTTTCTACCTTAGAAGAAAAGTTGTCACAAAAGCATCTCTATCTTTTGATGTTTAGCCTACATTTAGGTAACCATTAATGCCCTTGCTCACACCCCAGTTTTTGACGTATAGATATTAAAACACTCCTCTTTTACCTCGCTTTCTTAGGAGCTTTAAATAAGATGTTTTTTGGTTTTTAATCAAGTGCTTAATAGTTGTTACGCTAGGCAGGGTAAATAGCTTTACATTGACTATAAGAAGTAGAAGGCTTTTCTAAAAAAGGGAGGGTGATACTAGTTCAGTAACTTGCGTTGTTCATTAATAATGAACGTGGTATTATTTTGAACGGGAACTATTGATGTAATGGGCGAATGGGAATCGTAATGAAAAGATTGGCGACAGAAAATGAAATACTAGAGGAAGCTATAGTCGCGTTTTACCGTGAAGCAGGCGTACAACTTGGTGTGGTTGAGCAAGGGGCTATCAAAGATGACAAACGTATCGATGCGATTATTCAGGTGCCAGGAACTGAGGGTCAGTTGGTTGCTGAGATCAAAAAGTGGACGCCGCATAAAAATTTAGGTGCTGTCATTAATCAAATAGAGAACCTTGCTCCATTGGGAAAAGCTCTGTTAGTGGCAGATTATATTAATCCCGTTATGGCAGGCAAGTTAAAAGCAGCGGGCGTACAGTTTATTGATATGGCCGGAAATGGCTTCGTGAACCAGCCACCAGTTTACATTTATATTAAAGGGAATAAGCTCGCCTTGAATCTTGAGGAGAAACGAATAACGAAAATTGGCAAAGCTTTTCAGCCTGCAGGAATGAAAGTGATATTTGCTTTTCTTAAAAACAGGAAAATTATTAATGCTCCATATCGTGAAATTGCCAGACAGGCTCAAGTGGCATTAGGAGCGGTTGGTTGGGTTATACGAGATCTTATGTCACAGGGGTTCTTGCTTGAGGGCATAAAAAAGGGGAGTCGTGAGCTAGCTGGATTTGACCGGCTTTTTGATAAGTGGGTTGAAAACTATCCATATAAGTTAAGAGAAAAACAAAAAATAGGCGTATTTACTACTGATAATACGGAATGGTGGAAGGAAATCGATCTAACAGAGTTTGATGGGCTTTGGGGAGGTGAGGTGGCGGCAGCGAAATACACAAATTATCTCAACCCAAAAAATGCGGTGGTCTATCTGAATAAGTTAAATATGGTCAAGTTGTTGCAGGCTGGGCGATTGCGAAAAATTTCACTGAATGAGCAACCGGAAGTGCGTGTTGAATTGATTGAGCCGTTTTGGGAGCAAGAAAAGAATACCGATGAGAGAATAGACCTAGTGCACCCTATTCTAGTTTATGCTGACTTAGTAGAGACAGGTGAACCTCGTAACTTAGATGTAGCAAATAGAATCCGTGAAAAATACTTACGTTAACATTACTGGCAAACTGCCACAGGGTGTAGTCAAGCTATATTCTGATGTTTGTCATCATGCGGGTGAGTTGGATATTGGTTTTATTGTCGTAGGCGCTATGGCTAGAGATTTAGTTCTGGTGCATGGTTATGGGGCTTCAATAGAACGTGGTACCAGAGATATTGATTTTGGCATCAATGTTTCGAGCTGGGATGATTTCAACGCCCTAAAAAATAGGCTTATAAACATTGGTTACGAAGCCGATGCACGTATAAGTCATCGTCTTACGACCAACGATGCAGAAGGGTTGCCATGGGAGATTGATATATTGCCTTTTGGTCCTATTGCAGACAGTAATAGCAATATATGTTGGCCTCCGAAGCAGGATGTTTTTATGAGCGTACTCGGTTTTTATGAGGCTTTTAAGCATTAGTTAGAAGTGAAAATAAGTGAGAAGCCGGGAATTGTTGTCCGAGTTGTCTCTCCAGCGGGTATGAGCATACTTAAATTAATTTCTTGGAATGACCGCGATGTTGCGTTAAGAGCGAAAGATGCTGCCGATTTTGAATATCTTGTAAATAGTTACATCAAAATACCGGAGATATTTAATGTGATATATGAACAAGGTTTTATGGAGAAGCAAGGCTGGGATCAAGAAAAGGCAAGTGCCATGAGGTTGGGCTTTGATGCAGGGCATATTACTTCGAGTGCAACCCGTGAATTTCTTGAAGAAAAATTCTTTAAGGATACGGCCCAAAAAGAGCAGTTTGTAAGGGACATGCAAATGCAGAATACGCGAAGTTTGTCCGTATGCGTTGAGTGGTTAGATATCTTTCAGGAGGAATTTCTACGCACGGGGAACGTAAAGTGAGTTTTATTTTGTCTCGCATATACGGTAGTTCTTTGTAAGGTAAGTATTTACCGCTACATTGCAAATCAGGGAGGTATGCTGCGTGTAATCCCCCCCCCTAAAAAACCAAGGGCGCTTTAAGTCGGAAATTTTTATAACGAATTTAAGTTGCTTTTTATTCAAATAAAATCTATCTCGAGTAAACAGCTAACGCTCACCAATTAAAGTTCACTATGAAGCCAAACCGATTACTTGGCACGTATAGGGCACGATTTGGGCACGGGTGAAATATGGGATATTGAACTAGTTTAAGGCTAACGCTCATGAGTGTTAGCTGTATTGGATATAAAAATTGACTGTCAGTCTATGAAGCTAGCGCTTTTTGATAGTTTAAGGAAATCAAGGTGCTGTTAACTCCTTGGTTTTAAAAAAGATGGCGCGCTCGGCGGGATTCGAACCCACGACCTTCGCCTTCGGAGGGCGACACTCTATCCAGCTGAGCTACGAGCGCAATGTGTAAAATTTGAAAGAAACTGACGTTTAGCTTCTGTGCCCATATTGTAGCTGAATGTTAGCTTCGGAGGGCGATACTCTATCCAGCTGAGCTAGGAGCGCATTGATAAGAGGCATTATAGCGTGATAAGTAATAAAAAATAATACTAACTGTGGTGGTTGGGGGTAATAATTACTGTGTTTTTTGTGACGGGTGCACAAATTTACGGTTTATAATGAGGCATTAATATCATTAATGTGGAGTGACTTCGTGAGTGAAGAGAAGAGTTTTTTAAGTAGTATGAGTCGTGGTTCAGCCGTTCTAGTTGGCTTGGTATTAGGCTTATCTATGGTTGCTACGGTAGCTGTTGCCGAAGAGGCTGGTTCATCGGATGCTAGTATTATCGAGAGAATTAAACCATTAGGGATAGTGGCGACGAGTGCTGCTGAAGCTAAACAGGCTAGTCCTGTTATTGAAGAAGCTCCTGTGCTGGCTTCAGGCCCAATGTCTGCAGAGCAAGTGTATAATTCAGCCTGTATGGCTTGCCATGCTACCGGTGCGGCTGGTGCACCTAAAGTGGGGGATGCGGCTGCTTGGGCTCCACGTATTGCACAAGGTATGGATGTTTTGATTAACCATGCGATTAATGGTTTTAACGCGATGCCTCCTCGTGGTGGAGCCGCTCAGTTATCCGATGATGAGGTTAAGTCAGCGATTACTTATATGGTTGATAACAGTAAATAATTATTTGCTTAAATGTGGTTAAGCGGTAGGCTTTTAAAATCGATGAGTAGTGTATTTTATTCCTCGATTAATGCCGTTCTTCGTGAAAGAAAGCCTCTATTTTAAGAGGCTTTTCATCATGGCAAGGTTGGAGCGGCCTTTTTCTTTTTGCTCTTTCGGGTCAACTTTATTAACGGCTGGCCAGTGGAGATCATCGACAGGGAGTTCGGTTAGAAAGCGACTCGGTTCCGGTGATGACATATCCCCATACTTTTTACGTTGGGCGCAATAACTAAACGTGAGCTGTTTTTGTGCTCGTGTTATGCCTACATAAGCAAGCCGCCGTTCTTCTTCAATTTGTTCTGAATCAATGCTATTTTGATGAGGCAAAATACCCTCTTCCATACCAATCAAGTAAACATAAGGGAACTCCAAGCCTTTGGCCGCATGCAGGGTCATTAGTTTAATTTGATCGGTTTTTTCTTCCTCTTCATTTCGCTCTAAGCTATCCAATAGCATCATACGAGAAACAATATCGCCAAGGCTGCGTTCTTGTTGAGATTTCTTGGCGCTATTGTCTATCCATTTGATGAGTTCCAGTACGTTATTGATTCGTCGCTCGGCCTGTTTGTCGCTATTGGCTTGAGCCTTTATCCAGTCGTAGTAATCAATATCTTGCAACATGTCATGTAATACGGCAATCGGGTCTTCTTCTTGCAGTGTTCTGTCTGATAGTTGAACAACCCAGTCGCAAAAGGAGCGAAGTTTCTTGTAGGTACGCTCATTGAGTTTGTGCTCTAGGCCAAATTCAAAGCAAGCATCAAATAGGCTGATATGACGTTCATTGGCATAGGTTGCTAGTTTTTCAACGGTTGAGGTGCCTATTTCACGGCGAGGGGTGTTAACAACGCGTAAAAAAGCACTATTGTCATCTGGGTTTACAAGGAGTTTTATATAGCTTAAAACATCTTTTATTTCGGCATGTGAAAAGAAGGATGCACCCCCGCTAATTGCGTAAGGTAAGGATAGTTCGCGTAAGCTTTTCTCTAATAACCGGGCTTGGTGGTTGCTGCGGTATAGAATGGCAAAGTCAGCATTGTTGGCTTGTAGTTGGAATTTAACGCGTGCTATTTCGGCAGCCATTTGCTGTGCTTCGGAGAACTCATCTCGACACTTGATAACGTTGATACGCTCATCGCCTTTAATGTTACTCCAAAGGTTTTTTTCGTATAAATGCGGGTTATTGGCAATAAGCTGGTTGGCTGATTTAAGAATACGTTGAGTTGAGCGGTAGTTTTGCTCAAGCTTGATAATATCTAGCGTAGGGAAGTCTTTTTTTAGTTGAAAAAGGTTCTCTGGATTGGCGCCGCGCCAGGCGTAGATGGATTGGTCGTCATCACCCACAACGGTGAACTGGCCAACTGATCCGACGAGGTATTTAAATAGTTCATACTGGCTGGTATTGGTGTCTTGGTATTCGTCGAGTAATAGGTAGCGTGTGTTGTTGCGCCATTTCTCAAGGATGACGGGGTTGTCGTTAAAGAGCCCCAGTGGCGCAAGAATTAAGTCATCGAAATCTACCGAGTTACAAACGAGGTTGTAAGATTGGTACTGTTCATAGAGTGCGGCTGCTAGCTGTTGTTGAGCGTCTTCTGCTAGTGACATGGCTTGCGGGGGTAAAACAGCTTGGTTTTTCCACTCGGAAATTTGCCAAGCTAATGGTTTTATTTGATCCCTATCGAGCTTATGTTTTCCATTTTCTAGGATATCTTGCAGGACTTTATATTTGTCTTGCTCATCGAGTATGCTGATGTTTTTCTTTAACCCAAGTGCTGCATGCTCGCGACGAATAATATCGAGGCCCATGGAGTGAAACGTTGAGATTCTTAGGAGTTTTGCTTTTTTATGCGAGCAAATTTTTTCTACTCTTAAGCGCATTTCACGTGCGGCTTTATTGGTAAACGTTACCGCTACGATATGCTTAGCCTCGGTACCTGTGTCCAGTAGGTGAACGATTTTTTCTGTAATGACGCGCGTTTTACCGCTGCCCGCGCCAGCGATAACTAATAAAGGTTTGTTCGTTGTGGTGACGGCTAACTGTTGTTCAGGGTTGAGGTCTGGCACGATGAGCTTATGCTTGAGAAAAAGGGGATTTTACCTGCTTTAGCGCGATTTTACAGGTCTTTTAAACGCCTTATTGAATGGAGTGAGTGCCGGGTAACGCTGAGTTTTTTACCAGCAGTAGGTACTTTAGGCAATGACGCATAGGAGTGAAAGGGCTTGTGTGCAAAGGTCTCATTGTAATGCTTTATCCAGTCGACGATAGCTGAGAGCTTCGGTTAAGTGTGCTTGTCGAATGTTCTTTTCGTCAGCCATGTCTGCAATAGTTCGAGCAACCTTTAATATACGGTGGTACGCACGGTGCGAAAGCCCTAGTTTTTCTATTGCGTGCTCAAGTAAGGCGTGATCATCATCGCTTAGTGCGCAATGTTGCTTTATTTGGGCGGTACTCAGTATGTTGTTTGGTGAGCCTTGGCGTTTTATAGCGCGAGTTTGTGAAGCTCGTGTTCGTTGCGCAATGGTTCTGCTGCTTTCTTCGCCGCCTTCAGAGCCTTTTCGAAGTGTGCTGCTGGCGATGCGAGGAACTTCAATGTGCATATCAACCCTATCTAATAGTGGGCCAGATATTTTATTTTTATAGCGAATTATTTGTGTGGCGGAACATTGGCAACGTTGTGATGAGTCGCCTAGATAGCCACAAGGGCAAGGGTTCATCGCGCAAATAAGTTGGAAACGAGCAGGAAACTCTGTTTGGTGATTAGCACGGGATATAGCTATTCGACCATTCTCAAGTGGCTCTCGTAATACTTCTAGCACTTTTCGCTCAAACTCGGGTAATTCATCTAAAAATAAAACCCCATTATGAGCCAATGATACTTCGCCGGGTTTTGGATGGCTGCCACCACCAACGAGTGCAACAGCCGATGCAGTATGGTGCGGCGACCTAAATGGGGGTGTTCGCCAGTTGTTAATATCAACGATATGTTGGCTGATTGAATAAACAGATGCTGTTTCAAGGGCTTCTTGCTCGCTAAGTAGGGGCATAATGCTGGGTAGGCGAGAGGCCAGCATCGATTTTCCGGTACCTGGCGGCCCTAGCATTAGCAGGCTATGGCGGCCAACGGCCGCGATTTCTAAGGCGCGTTTACTGTATTGCTGACCATGCACGTCAGCAAAATTGAGGCTTGTGTTTTCGTGTGTTGATACGGCGTTTCTGTGATTGATGATCGGGATAGCTTGTTGGCCGCTTAAATGACTGCAAATGGCCAGTAAGTGTGAGCAGCTGATAATGTTGGCATTTGAAATAAGTGCGGCTTCTTGCTGGTTTTGTTCGGGGATGCAAAGTGTCCGCTGGTTTTTCTGGCAAGCCAAGGCTGCAGGTAATGCGCCTTTAATCGGGCGTAGTTCACCGCCTAATGAAAGCTCACCGAGGAATTCATAGTTAGCTAACTCGTGTTGCGGTATTTGACCTGATGCAGCAAGAATACTTAAGGCAATGGGTAAGTCCAAACGTCCGCCTTCTTTAGGTAAGTCGGCGGGTGCTAAATTAATGGTGATGCGTTTGGCGGGGAATTCAAATTGGCA
>Ga0105358_10002331_pt1 | contig 10155 bp, 7 predicted proteins | sample GOMGulsemesocosm_5_FD_83509 | JGI IMG/M metagenome (GOLD analysis project Ga0105358, IMG submission 83509) | Methane-oxidizing microbial communities from mesocosms in the Gulf of Mexico - GOM15C Gulf of Mexico | ecosystem: Environmental > Aquatic > Marine > Cold seeps | place: Gulf of Mexico...
CCAACCCAATAAATCACGCGCTTTCGAGCTATCAACCTGCAAAGAAGAAAACAAGCGCACCGCCACATCCTCTTTACCCAGCAACTTTGCCGCAAACGTCATCCAACTCACGGGGACAGGTATAAGCCACGATTTTTTACCGAACGCACTAGCAACCTTACGGAGTAACTGCGTTGTTGAAACATCCTCATTATCAGAAATTAAAAAAACCTCATTCGCCGCTTTGGGTGATCGCTCTCTATCCGCACACAAAGCAATAAAATTCACCAAGTTATCTAGTGCCACCAAAGAACGCTTGTTGTGAATAGCACCTAATGGTAGAGGAATAGATTTATTCATCCACCGCACCAAACTACCAAAATTTCCAGGTGCATTTGGCCCATACACTAATGGAGGACGAATAATAACCACTTCCATATCGCTCGTTTTTGCTAACTCTAACAAACCCTGCTCTGCTTCATATTTAGAAATTGCATAGGCTTCTTGAGGTGCTTCTGGACTACCCTCAAAAAAAGGAACCGTGTTGTTATTTCCATTAACACCTATAGAACTTATGAATATAAACCTCCTAACCCCTACTTTTGCAGCTTGCTCAGCGAGGCTCAACGTACCCGCAGTATTTACTTCTCGAAACTCAACTAAAGGCTCCAAAACCGTGTCACTCAAAATGTGCGCTCGCGCTGCCAAGTGAACAACAACCTCAACACTATCTAGCATACTTAGCCAATCTGTTGATGATGATATATCACTCACCACCACCTGAGAAACTTCTTGCTCAAGACTCGGCACAGGTTTTCGAACAGCTACTCGAATATCAAACTGGCTATTAACAAGTTCTGATACAAGAGCCTTACCGACAAAACCACTTGCTCCCGTCAATAAAACTCTTTGGGGGCTACTTCCACGCACCTTATTACTTATCAAGTATCGCTCTAAAATAGTCAATCGTTTTTACTAAACCAGCATCAAGTTGAATTTTAGGCTCCCAGTTTAAAAGCTCTTTTGCCAAACTTATATTAGGCTGCCTTTGTTGCGGGTCATCCTGTGGCAAAGGCTCAAAAACAAGCGTTGATGAAGAGCCTGTTAAGTCGATAACATGCTCTGCCAGCTGGCGAATTGTAAACTCATACGGATTACCTAAGTTAACGGGGCCTGTAGTCTCCGTTGCCATTAAGCGCACAAAACCTTCAATCAAATCATCAACATAGCAAAAACTACGTGTCTGCCCCCCTTCACCATAAATTGTAATGTTTTCTCCCTTCAATGCTTGAACAATGAAGTTACTTACAACACGACCATCATCAGGGTTCATATTCGGCCCATACGTATTAAAAATGCGTGCCACTTTAATACTCACATTATGCTGTCGATGATAATCAAAAAAAAGCGTTTCTGCACAACGCTTACCCTCATCGTAGCAAGACCTAATGCCTATTGGGTTGACCTTCCCCCAATACGACTCAGGTTGTGGGTGCACCTCTGGGTCACCATAAACCTCGCTTGTGGAGGCTTGGAAAATTTTCGCCCCCGTTCGCTTAGCAAGCCCTAACATATTAATTGCCCCATGAACGCTGGTTTTAGTTGTTTGCACCGGGTCATATTGATAATGGACTGGTGATGCAGGACAAGCCAAATTATAAATTTCATCCACCTCTACAAAAAGAGGAAATGTCACATCATGTCGTATCAACTCAAAGTATGGGTTCGATAACAAATGAATAATGTTCTGCTTTGAACCCGTAAAAAAATTATCAACACAGATAACCTCATTACCTAAACCAAGTAACTTTTCACATAAATGCGAGCCTAAAAAACCGGCTCCCCCTGTAACTAATATTCTCTTCAAACTAAAACCCTCTTTTTATAAATTTATTAATAAGACCACCAACAGCATGTGAAATAGTAAAGAAAACGGCCTCTGCTGCTGATGTATCAGGAAACTCCATGTGTAACATAAACATAGTCTTCAGCATATAAAGCTTCGAGCCAGATATTTGTCCATCAACTATTCGATAATTTAACAGTACGGAATGCACTTTTAAGCTACGTCCGATTTCTTTATGTATCCGTAACCAGCAATGGTAATCCTCTACAGCTTTGTATCGAATATCTTCGTTAAAAGGAAATTTCAACAATAAATCTCTCTGCACAACAACACTGGAATTAGCAATGCGCCCCTTCAACCTTTGCATAGAAAATGTGATTTCGGTGCTATCAAGGCTGTCACTCAACTTATCATTAGCAATAGTCTTGTCGTCAATAAAATTTCTAGACAATGAACTACTGAAAAGGCAACCCAAATTAACCATTAATTGCAATTGGGAATCCAACTTTTTTGGGTGCCAAATGTCATCTGCATCTAAAAAAGCGACCCATTCTCCCTTAGCTTCGCTGACACCTGTATTACGCGGAGCAGCTGGCGCACCATAATTTTTCTCTAAGGGTATAACCCTAATCCTAGAGTCTTTTTTAGCAAAGCTCTCCACCACATCACGAGTGCTATCTGTTGAGCAGTCATCAATAACTAACAGCTCCCAGTTTGAGTAACTTTGATCTAAAACAGATTCAATCGTACGACCGATAAATTTTTCAGCGTTATAAGAGGGCATAACAACAGAAACAAGCGGTTCATTTTTATCATTCATCAGCGGTCTCCTCTTGCTAACTTAGCTCTAAAACCATCAATCCAGCGAAAGCCAAATTTACGTTGGACTGGCAATACAGGTAAAACCACTTCGGGCGATTGAGAATCGACCAGCAACTTCCACTCTTTCTTTTTAAGCAAACTAATTACACGCTCCTCTTCTGACTCGTTGCCTGCAAAACTAGCATCATCTGCCTGTAATAACCCCGTTTTAAACATATTGATAAGCCTTTCCGAGTCAGCACCCTTAAAATACTGATATTTTGTCGTCTCAATCGCTTTAACAAAATCAACATATTGAGCTGCACGTTTAGCCCTTAAATACACATAACGGAGTGTGGTTTTAATAATAACGTCTATATCAATATCCTTTAAAGCATCGGCCCTATATAAATCGTCTTTATCGACAAACGCCCTAACAAAGCCGCAAGCATCATAAGACGAAGGCCCTAGACAGATGACCTGTTTACCACATGCTCCCGCCTCAACAGCCGAGCTTCCGCCATTCATCACAACCATATCAGCTTGCTGAATTAAGTCGTATGTATCTGCTTTTTCTTCACTGGAGATATAATGGACTCCCACCCTTTCAGCCCAGTTTCGATAATGATCTAGCGCCCTTTTACCCGATATTCGGCCAATTGTTTCCGCCCAATTAGGGTGAAAGCGTACAACAACATCACTTGGCGCAATAGAAAAAGCCTCAAAAAAATCGTCCAATGCTGATGTATTGTCAACCCACCCCGTTTTCCATTCTTCATGCCCTGCAAATTCATTTTTACTGCTAGGTAGAACCAGTACTTTTCTACCTTTAGAGGCAGCTGGCCAAGCAACAGATTCAGCGCCCTTATTATAAAGTCGCCATTCGAGCGTATTTTGCTGTAAGAACCTAAGCGCAATTAATCGCCCAGAAAGTTCCGCCTGCTCTTTAAGTAAAGGTTTATCACCAAACTCCAAAACCATTTCTCGTAATGCTTTTATGGACAAACAATTAGCATTCGGGATTAGGTTAAGCCCATCTCCAAACCATGTTCGCTCGTGTGTGATAAACGGAATCCCAGACTGCTCGCAAGCATAAGTAACCGCGCGCGTCATTTCCATGCGGCCATTAAAACAAATAACAGCGTCTAAATGGTTATCAGAAATCCATTGCATAGCTGAACTGTACGTTGCTTGAACAGGCTCATACAAACGCTTCCGAGCAGAGACAACATCAACATCATTCCATTCCTCTTCCGACTCAGTTCTATTCAGGGTGCAAGAACTGGATAAGGCAATCTCATCGAGAATACGCTCAGGTAGTAGGTCATTCGTTAATTTAGAGGATATTGACGTAATATTTTCAGAAAAGTAGGATCGAACACCACCAACCATGCATTTGCTACATTCTTTTAATTTACCAGACCCTTTTATTGCACGAGAATAACAGTTTGAAACACTCGCGTCACAAGTTAGTGAAAAAGTGCTATGACCTGCCTTTTCCATTAAATCATTAAGATACGTTAAATGCTCAACATGTGGCCTGAAGGAAAAAATGCTAACGAAACCAATTCTCAAAATCACCACCTTTTAGAGCTTATTAAATGTTCAACCATCGGATATATCAGCCCAAATGAATATGGAAGAAAACACTGGGTATGAAAACCAGCTTAACTGGTGTGCATATAAAATCTTAACCGCGTCACATTTTTATTCGCCTTCTTTCTTGGATTTTGGTTTTAAGTTAAATGCATTTCCAGTTTTATGCAGTGGGGTTTCTAGGTATTTATAAGTTAAGTTCGCAATAATTATTGCTGCAATGAGACCTAATAACCTCCATGCTTCAGGGTTTGCATTAATTTTCCATGCTACCTTTTCGAACCCAATATAGACAAAAACATGAACTAAATAGAGTGAATATGAGATATTTCCAATACGAACAAATAATTGCGGAAATCTTGTGCCGCGATACTCCAACGAAACAAGGGTCGAGATTAAGAACGAGAAACCTATAGCGAGAGAGAGGCTTTTGGCAGCACTTGAGAATTGAAAAAAGCCATAAAGACTTAAGTAGCCCGCAATCAACCCGAGTGCAGAGCCCAGTCCCAGCAGAACTGGATTTTTTTTTCGCAGCCAATAAGCTGCTATTCCTAGGGCAAAATAAATATGATTTTTGGAGAATAGATGATAATCCCACCCATAATAATTCAACCCGATCACCCACAGCGCAAAGATTGTTAAAAACAAAACTCTAAGCCCGGCAAAAGGAACTACGAGCGCGACAATTATATAAAAAATCACTTCGTGCTCTAGAGACCATCCAGGTGAAAGAAGGGGGTATTCTTGCATTGGTAGCATCAAGAAACTTTTGGCAATCCCCCAGACACCCAGTGTTTCTACTTGCTTGTCAAATATATTGCTAGTAAAGGATATAAGCATGATCAACAGAAGAGTCACCCAGTAGAGTGGAACAATGCGCCAGAACCGACGCCTTAAAAAAGACTTTGGTGCAAAATCATCCTTTGTCGCTACGTGAGCCATTATGAAACCTGAAATGCAAAAAAATAGCTGAACCCCCAAATAACCAAAGTCCGATAACAGAGGGACTTGGAAAAAGTCAGTATGCTTTCCTTGGGCAGCCCAGTGGGAGTGGTAAAACACAACCATCATGACAGCTATTGCTCTAAGAGTTTGTATTGAATCAAATTTCATTTGTGCTTGCCCATTAGTTTGAAGACCGTAAATATTTCTGTGTGACTGCAGGAATTCAGTCCTTGCTTCCAATACGAAAGTGTAAACTAAGTATCTTCCAAAGCATAAAAAATATGAGCAACCGAGCCAAGCCCAAACCATTATAAATATAGTTTTCCACCCCTGAAGTCGACATAATTACTACTAAATAAACAGCAACGGCTATAAACATAGAGTTTACCTTTGAAAATAAAATATATGTACCCGATATTACACCCAATATCATCACTCCTAAAAAGCCAAAATCAAACAGTAATGATGAATAAAGAGTTTGATATAGCCCTACTCTTGGATTGATCTCAGAAATAGCAACCTGTATCGCCTCGCGGGCACATCGAGCGACTAAGCAAATTTCATCTTTTAAATATAACGCATCACCAACAGAAGTATAGCTGCCATCAGATAGTAAATGATTTAATTCCGCTATCGAATGCGTAATATATTGCGAAAGATAAAGCAGTGGAAATAAAAATACGGATTTAGACTCGATTGATAAAATAACAGAGTCTTTTATTTTGAGATTATCAAAGATCCAAGAGTACCTGATTGTTCTAACCCAATCCCAACCAACTGTAGTTGTATTTAAAGACCTTGCTTGCGTTTGATAATCAATCAACAGCATTAAGAAAAAAAGGCCCGCAAAAAGAATGACAGCAGTCTTTATTGTGAAAAAATTAAACCGAAGCATCAGAATATGAAAAATCAATACAAAAAATGGACCACCTCTAGTTCCTAGCACAAGCAAATCAATCACAATTATAATCAACATCAAAACTACAAACCTATAATATAGCCTCCTTGGTAAATCCAAAAACGCAAGCAAAATGCTCAACGGATAAAATAAAATGGCAATGTAGCTATATATCCCACCTCCACCAAGCCCACTCAATCGAGTCAGATACAAACCCTTATCAAAAAAACTCAATAAATAAGGGACCCTGCTAAAAACTAAGGTGACTATAAAGGATGTAACAAACAGTATGGAAAATAACCTTACATTCACTAAAGGCCAAGATCCGCATCTACCAAGCTTAAAATATAAACACAATATATAGCTTGATCCAATAATTAACACACAAAGCCAAACCACTAAATTGTCAACATTAAACTCGGCCAGCACGCTTAAATGAAAAAGCTGAATACTTGATATCAATAAAAATAGAAAAAACACTCTGAAAACAAATGCTTTCGGCAAAATAGGAAGTTGGTTGCGCTTAATCATTTCATGCGCACCTCAAGTGAGGTTTCTCTCGCTAATGACATCACTGTATTTATACATAAAGTACAATTGAATCAAACTTCCAGACGTATATGTAAGCGCTAGTGCAAATGCTGCTCCAACAGCCCCCCACTTACTTACAAAAACATACATAAATGCAAAATTGAATACTATCATCACAATATTTATATACGCCACAGTACTGGTTCTACGCATAAATATCAGCGGAGTCTTACTTAGCTTGAAAAAACCAGCGCAAGTAACGGCCAAAAGACATGGGAAAAGAAAATCCCCTGCCATTGAGAAATTCTTATCCGTTAAGTATGGCATTAAAAACTCTAAGATAGGAGGCAGCAAAAGCATCATAACCCCGCCCAACACACCTAGCATAAGTAATCGTTTAAAAATTAATGTGACCGTTGATTGATTAACGCTTCCTAGTTTTGTAAATATCCATGACTCCCAAGCAGGAAGAATCGCCCTAAATACAAGATCCACCGATGCGGCTAGTTGCAATGCAACACTGTATAGTCCTAGCTCATGCATGCCACTGAATTCTGAAATAAACACCCTATCAGATACCATAAAAATATACGCCATCAAAGTTGTGGGAAGTAGTGGCAAGCTATATTTCAACATTCGCAACAAAATTTTTAAATTAAACACCCAGCGAAGCCCATAATCCTTCCGAAGATAATAAAAAGCTATTGGTAATGAAGCTAAACCGACCAGCCATTCCCCTACAGCCCTAGCTTGCCAATCACCACCTTTTAAGAAAAGAATAGAAATTGCAATCACATAAATAGCGATACTCCCCACTAGGCCCCAAACACCGTATGGTAATGCACGATTAGCAATCTGCCATAAATGATGTAGGTTTATAATTTGAAACCTAAAATAAGAAAGCAGAATTATCAGAAATACCCACAACATAGGAATACCATACAAGTCGTCAATAAAAGGCATCATCACCAATGCCAACATGCAGTATGGAACCAGCATAATGGTCGAAAAAACAAATGCTGTACTAATATATTGAGAAAAATCACCTTTGTTCTCTACATACTCCCGCTTCAATGCCATGTTAAGTTCTAACCGAAAGATATTCCCGATAAACATGCTAATCACAACAAAAGTTGTAAATATCCCATAATCAGTTGGTGACAAATAGTGCGTTAAAACCGGCAATGCAATAATTGGTACTAGTGCTGATAATAGATTGAAAATAAAATACGTTGAGACGCTCTTTAAATGCACGAAAATATTGTCAATTAATGGTTGGCTTGGAGATGCGCCGCGATAAAACTTTCAAATTCTCGGCAATAACTACCTGTATGAGGAATATGAAGGTATTCTCCAACAAAATCGTGTATGTCCTCATCATTCATTAGCTGTAGTTGGCCCATTACAGATGCAGCAATTGTCTCAACCAATGCATTTGGACTGCTCATGAAATTTACAACCTTTGTTACTTTCGAGCTATCAACACTGTACATGGCTTCTTCACCTTTGTCCTTACATTGCCCCCAAGCAGGTATAGCAATCCATGATCTGGCCATAACAGCTTCAACCAATGAAAGACTATTATAATTAATAACCAATCGCGATTTTGGAAGCACATCAAAAAGAGCCGACTCATGACCACATTGCAAATTACTTAATTCATGCTTAGCCGCTATTTTCTTTACTACCTCTGTGTCAGCCGCATCTTTAGTTTTCACCAAAAATATTAATGTTGATTTAGAGTGTCGTGCGGCGGCTTCACAAAATAAGTTAAGCACTTCCATAAACGTTTGATCTGCATAATATCCTTTTGTAAAAGTCAGCAGGGTTATGAACTGTCGTTTTTCCATTGAGCTAGATGTATCAACATCTAACCAAGCATCGTAACGAGGCAAACCAGTGATTACCACCTGCTCGTCAGAGCATATGCTCTTCACTTCTGTGATCACATTTTTAGTTGACCGCCCAGCAACCGCTATTGCTGTTCCTTCAAAGCGATAATCCGCTTGCAGATACCTTTCAATAACATACTTACACACTTTAGGAATAATGGGGTGCTCTCTCGATAAAACAAGAAAAGGAATGTTTAAATCTTTACACACTTTCTTAAATACAGCGTCTTGCCAATAATCAAAATTAGCAGAAAGAACACCGTCAACGGAAGACCTTTTGCTCACTAATTGAATTAAACACTTGGCATATTTACACCCCTTTTCGAAGCCCTTACCACTTTCATCTATATGTTTCTGATAGAAAGTCTGCTCTTGCACCTTAATGGGGAACCATACTTTCTGAAATCGCGTAAAACCACCCATAACTATTGGGTAATTTAATTCTGTACGTTTCCTCAGTTCAGTAATGTCCTTAATAAAGGATTCTCGATAAAGGCACAATATTGTTTGGTTCTCCCCCGTCTCGCCCCAATCAACACTCCAATAACTTATATATGCAGCAGCTCTAGGCCCGCCAATTTTTATAATCACCATAGATAACCATGGCCAAACTTGAGAAGCATACCCATATCTCAAGTTATGTAATAACTTCTTCATTCGCTCTTCACATATTGAGAGTTTATACCGACATAGCTCCATAAAACAGACGACCCTGCTTCAGCATCCACACTTAAAACCTCTCCAAGAATAGCGTCCATATACTTTGGAGCCAACCCAAACCCCGGCCGAATACTTTTAATATGCTCTTCAGTAATCATCTCACCGGCCTTTATATCTTTAACAAAATACAACGACCGACGAAACTTGACATTACCTTCTTCACTCGATTTACGCCCATAATCTATTTGTCCTAATGCCTGCCAAGCCGTTTTTGCACCTTTGCATAAAGCCGTTAACTCAGCAGCTTCTAAAGAAAAGCTATCGTCTGGGCCACCGGCACTTCTATCCAAGGTAACGTGCTTTTCTATAATAGATGCTCCAAGAGCTACGCTGGTAATGGCCGTTGTATTATCCAACGTGTGATCAGACAAACCTGTCACCAAACCAAATCGCTGCTGCATATCAACCATTGTTTTCAAGTTGTAATCTTCTGATGGCGCGGGGTAGCCACTAACGCAATGTAAAATAGCCAGCTCTTTACAGCCGCCGTCTTTAGCAGCCTGAATGGCTTCGGCTATTTCTTCTACATCGGCCATGCCCGTTGAAATAATCATCGGCTTACCGGTACTGGCTACATATTTTATTAGTGGTAAATCTACTGCTTCAAAAGAGGCTATTTTATAAGCAGGTGTATTAAGGTCTTCAAGTAAATCCACCGCGGTATTGTCAAAAGGTGAGCTAAAAATGGTAATGCCGAGTTTTGCTGCATAATCAAAAAGTGGTTTATGCCAGTCCCAAGGCATATAGGCCCCTTGATACAGTTCATAGAGGCTTTGCCCATCCCATAAGCCCCCTTCAATCATAAACCCTGGCTCACGACTATCGAAGGTGATGGTATCTGGTTTATAGGTTTGGAGCTTTACCGCATCAGCTCCAGAGCTTTTCGCCATTTCAATTATTTTGAAGGCGTTGTTAATGTCGCCATTATGGTTAGCTGACATTTCGGC
>Ga0105358_10002334_pt1 | contig 10147 bp, 8 predicted proteins | sample GOMGulsemesocosm_5_FD_83509 | JGI IMG/M metagenome (GOLD analysis project Ga0105358, IMG submission 83509) | Methane-oxidizing microbial communities from mesocosms in the Gulf of Mexico - GOM15C Gulf of Mexico | ecosystem: Environmental > Aquatic > Marine > Cold seeps | place: Gulf of Mexico...
ATAGCCGATTTTGGGCATATGTAGAGACTCTAACACCAAGAATAGTGCATATAAAACAATACATTATCAACTGAATTTAATAATTTAGATAAGATAGTACGACTCAGCTGGAAGCTGAGCCGTAACATCTCATAGGGCAAGAATGGGCTTGATGTAAGAGATAGGGGCCGCAGCCTCATCATCAAAAGTCACAACTTCCCACGCATCCTCATCGGCAATTAACTGACGTAAAGACTGATTATTCAAAGCATGACCAGATTTGTGCGCTTTGAACTCACCAATAAGACTATTGCCCAACAGGTAGAGATCACCGATTGCATCAAGAATCTTGTGCTTTACGAACTCATCTTCATAACGCAGACCATCTTCGTTCAGGATACGGTATTCATCGACAACAATAGCGTTATCAACGCTGCCGCCCTTAGCCAAACCTTGTGAACGCAAGTATTCAATTTCATGCATAAAACCAAAGGTCCGCGCTCGGCTGACTTCTTTCACAAAGGAGGTACTCGAGAAATCCACTTCAGCCTGCAGCGTTCGATCAGCAAAAACCGGGTGATCGAAATCAATAGAGAAAGACACTTTAAAACCATCAAACGGGCTGAAACTGGCCCGCTTATCACCATCCTCTACCATAACTGGTCGCTTTATGCGGATGAACTTCTTCGCTGCATTTTGTTCTTCTATTCCCGCTGACTGAATCAGAAATACAAACGGACCTGCACTGCCATCCATAATAGGCACTTCTGCCGCGCTGACTTCAACAACAGCATTGTCGATACCCATGCCGGCCATGCTGACAACAAGTGTTCAACGGTAGAGACACGCACATCGCCTTTCATCAAAGTCGTGGAAAGTGTCGTATCACCGACGTTTTCAGCTTTAGCCGCAATTTCAACGACTGGGTCCAAGTCTACACGCCGGAACACAATACCTGTATCTACAGGCGCGGGGAGTAAGGTCAGGTAGACCTTCTCACCAGTGTGTAAACCGACGCCAGTGGCACGGATAGCATTTTTAAGAGTTCGCTGTTTAATCATGGGCTATTTCTATCTATCTAAAGAGTACTGGCGGCTGTCCCGCACAATAAACGACGAATGGTAACAAAGTTAACGCGGTGAGACCAATACCTCAATCACACCGCGGGCATCCTTGCCTGAGGGGGAGGGTATCACCATTACATCGTTTACTGGCTCAACACTGGGTAGAAACCCACCGCTGAGCTGATCAGCAGGACAAATCATGACCTCATTAGTCAGCCTGCCGACGTAAGAAAGCAGGAATATCCAAATATTCCATATCCTTATCTTCCTGTGGCTGAGCCGCTGCTGCTGAACCACCCGATGGCTGAGAAGCTGCTTGGTTGCGCAGAATAGTAGGACGATCTAGGTTGTTATAATCTGGAACTCCGGCTGTACGCTGATGAGTATTATCAACAACCACCTGAGCTGTTTTCTGCGTAATCACACGCTCTGTAACTACACCACCCAGACCTGTCGCCACAACGGTTACCCGCAACTCATCGCTCATATCAGGATCGATGACGGTACCAACCACTACAGTGGCTTCAGCGGAAGCAAACTCCTCAATCGTATCTCCAACCTCTGCAAACTCACCCAAAGACAAGTCCAAACCAGCGGTAATATTCACCAAAATACCGCGTGCGCCCTGCAGGTTGATGTCCTCAAGCAAAGGGCTTCGAATAGCTGCTTCGGCCGCCTCACGAGCACGGTCCTCACCCTTAGCTGTACCAGTACCCATCATCGCCATGCCCATTTCAGACATAACCGTCTTCACGTCGGCAAAGTCGACATTGATCATTCCTGGACGAATAATCAGATCCGCAATGCCCTGCACCGCACCCAGAAGAACATCATTCGCGGCTTTAAATGCATCCAGTAAGCTGGTGGTTTTACCCAACACTGACAGCAGCTTTTCATTTGGAATAGTGATCAAAGAGTCAACGCGTTCCTGAAGCTCTTTGGTACCAGCCTCAGCAATTTTCATGCGTTTCTTGCCTTCGAACGGGAAGGGCTTGGTCACCACGGCAACCGTCAAGATACCCAACTCTCGTGCGACTTCTGCAACAACAGGAGCAGCACCCGTACCAGTACCACCACCCATGCCCGCAGTGATAAACACCATGTCTGCACCGCTTAAAACCTCAGCAATACGATCGCGATCCTCCATAGCGGCCTGACGGCCGATATCAGGGTTAGCGCCGGCGCCCAAGCCTTTAGTCATGTTGCCGCCCAGCTGTAATACCGTGCGTGTATCAACATCCTTCAGTGCTTGTGCATCGGTATTGGCGCAAATAAATTCAACGCCATCTACCTGATTGGTGATCATGTGTTTAACGGCATTACCGCCACCGCCACCAACACCAATCACTTTGATCACTGCATTTTGTGGAACGCTATCTACTAGCTCAAACATACCTTTTCCCCTCGTTTCCCTAACTACACTTAAAATTATTAAAATATTGAATACTTAATTAATGCTACTAAACCCTAAAAACTGCCTTGAAACCAAGTCTTTACCTTATCCCACCAGCCGTTTGTGCTCGGCTTTTGGTTGTAACTGCTACGACGACCAACATGCTCTTGCTGTATTGCATACTGCAACAAACCTACACCGGTTGAATAAATCGGATTCTGTACAATATCGGTTAAGCCGCTAATACCCTGCGGCGCCCCCAAACGCACAGGCATATGGAAAATTTCTTCTGCCAATTCTACGACACCTTCCATCTTGGCAGTGCCGCCGGTCAAAACAATACCCGCCGCAATCAAGTCCTCGAACCCACTGCGACGCAATTCAGCTTGTACCAATGTAAACAGCTCGTCGTAACGTGGCTCTACAACTTCCGCCAAGGCTTGGCGAGATAAATCACGTGGTTCTCGATCACCAACACTTGGCACTTTTATCGTTTCATCTGGGCCAGCCAACTTCGCTAGGGCACAGGCGTACTTAATTTTAATTTCTTCAGCGTGCGGGGTCGGCGTACGTAACGCCATCGCGATATCATTGCTAACTTGATCACCGGCAATTGGAATAACGCCGGTATGGCGAATTGCGCCCTCGGTAAAAATGGCAATATCCGTGGTGCCACCACCAATATCCACCATACACACGCCCAGCTCCTTTTCATCCTCGGTAAGAACCGCATAGCTAGACGCCAATTGCTCAAGAATAATATCCTCGACTTCGAGCCCGCAGCGGCGAATACACTTCTCAATATTCTGCGCAGCGTTAACGGCACAAGTTACCAGGTGAACCTTTGCCTCAAGGCGTACGCCCGACATACCCATCGGCTCCTTCACCCCTTCCTGCTCATCAATCAAATATTCCTGCGGTAGAATATGCAGTATTTTTTGATCGGCTGGAATGGCAACCGCCTGTGCCGCATCCATCACACGATCCAAATCCTGCGAGAAGACTTCACGATCTTTAATCGCAACAATACCGTGCGAATTTAAACTGCGTATATGGCTGCCAGCAATACCTGCGTAAACCGAATGAATTTGGCAGCCAGCCATTAACTCAGCTTCTTCAATCGCCCGCTGAATAGACTGTACGGTGGATTCAATATTCACCACCACGCCCTTCTTCAAGCCAGTAGAGCGGTGTGAACCAATACCCACAATTTCCAGTTCACCAGTAATGGATATTTCACCAACAATGGCCACAACCTTCGAAGTACCTATATCGAGGCCAACAATCATTCGACTTTCGTGTGTCTGCGCCATTATTTAACCCCGTTCCGAAAAGGCTTATCGTTATTCATTAGTTCGTATCCACTCACGGCTCTTGGGCCTTCAGACTCGCCACTCAACGGCAAGACCGTTGTCATAGCGTAAATCTATTTTAATTAACTCTATCCATCGCGCTTTCAATTGCTGTTCATACACCAACAGAAATCGCCCTAACTTCTCAATTACCTGATGACGCCCAACATTAAGCTCGACACCACCGGTTAAAATCAAATACCAATTCTCCGCAAGGTCACACCGTACCTCTGCCAATGTCAGGCCGTAACTCGCCAACAACGCCGACACCTCCTGATACTGCTGCATTACCAAGGCCGACTTCATATCAGGGCCGCGCAACAACGGCAAATCATCTAACGCCGCAGGTTCAGACAATTTAATGACCTGACCCCGTTGGTTTAACACCGCGCCTTGACCCCAACGAGCAATCGGTCGCTGCTCAATAACTACCACTTTTATCGTGTCTGGCCACTGACGACTAACCCGCGCGTCATCAACCCATTCCAAACGCTGCACCGTAGCTTGCAGCGCGCCTAGATCCAATTGTAAAAAGCCGGTATTAATGCCGCCAGCGATAACATTTTCTAACAGCGCTTTCTCAACAAACTTAAAGCGCCCCTGCACATCCACATGACCCACCGGCTTTGACAGTAACCACTGCCAACTTTTATAAGTGCCTATTAACAAAAGTGCACAGATGCTTATCAGTAAGACCAACTTCAACAAAGCACCGACTTTTTTTAGCCACCCTCGTGCCAGGGGGAGTTTGCCTGCCCTCGCCACCACGGCGCCGTTCGCTGCCCTTCGCTTCCCATCTTGTATACGCTTATTCGGCTTAGCTCTTCTGGCCTGCATCACTGGGCAATGGCTGTTTTTGCCACCGACACAACCAAGTCCTCAAAGCTCAAGCCCTGTGCCTTCGCTGCCATGGGAACCAAACTATGGCTCGTCATACCCGGCACGGTATTCACTTCCAACACATAAAAGCAGCCTTCGGCATCGGCCATAAAATCAACACGTCCCCAGCCCTCACAACCCAAAGCTTCAAACGTTTTCAGCGCCAGCGCCTGCAGTTCTTGCTCTGCTTCCTCAGCCAATCCACACGGACAAAGATAGCGAGTATCATCCAATACATACTTGGCCTCGAAATCATAAAACTCTCTGTCGGTTTCCAGCTTAATCACCGGTAACGCCTCACCATCGAGCACTGCCACCGTATATTCAGCGCCGCTAATTACTTGCTCTGCAAATACGTGCGGGTCAAAAGCCAAGGCTTTAGCCAACGCCTGCTTCAGCTCGTCTTCTGAATGTACCTTCGACATACCAATGCTAGAACCTTCCGACGCTGGCTTAACCATCAATTCACAACCCAGCTCAGCAACAACATCGGATAAATCGGTATCCAACGTCATGATGCGATAAGCGGGAGACGGTATACCCGCAGCGCTGAAAATCTGCTTACTGCGCCATTTATCCATAGCAATGGCTGATGCCTGTACACCACTACCCGTATAGGGGTACTTCAAAAACTCCAACAGAGCCTGAACTCTTCCGTCTTCACCGGCTGCGCCATGCAAGGCTATGAAAACCAGTGCCGGCCTGGCTTCAGCCAATCGTTCAATCAATGCGTCGTCAGCGTCAATACCCACAACATCGACACCGGCTTTTATGAGCGCATCAATCACGGCCTGCCCACTCTGCAGTGAAACTTCACGTTCAGCCGACTGCCCACCGAAGAGCACGGCTACGCGCCCCAGTTTGCCAACATCTACAGACAGCTCAATCTCACTCATTAATTGACAACCTATTATCTATATAAACAGACGACACACTGCGCCGCTGTTACTGCAATTTACGTTTCGCTAATTCAACAGCCAGTAAACCCACGCTACCCGCACCTTGCGTCAAGACAATATCACCAGGCTCGACAATATCCTTAACGATGGCGGGCACACCATCAACGCCTTCCACAAACACCGGTTCCAACTGACCACGAACACGAATACTGCGACATAAGTGTCGACTGTCAGCACCGGCAATCGGTTCTTCCCCAGCGGCGTAGACCTCCAGCAACACCAGGCTATCTACCTGCGACAACACCTCTACAAAATCTTCATAGAGGTCACGTGTGCGAGAGAATCGGTGCGGTTGGTAAACCATCAGCAGGCGGCGCTCTGGCCAGCCCTTGCGTATCGCCTGAACGGTCGCGGCCACTTCACGGGGGTGATGACCATAGTCGTCCACCAGCATCGCCGTGCCTGACACATTATCGCGGCTAACGTCATACTCGCCATACACTTGAAAACGACGTCCGACGCCTTGGAAATTTGCCAAACCTTGCTGAATAGCGTCGTCGTCAACACCTTCATCCGTTGCGACCGCAATGGTGGCCAATGCATTTAGTACATTGTGTACACCTGGCATATTAACCGTGACATCCAGTGACTTCTTGCCATCGGGCCTTACCGCAGTGAAGCGCGTGCTAGCACCCGTCTGCTCAACATCGATTGCACGATAATCATTACCCCCATCAAACCCATAGGTAATAACTGGCCGTGAGATACTGGGGATAATCTCCTGCACCACTGGGTCATCACCACAGACCACCGCCAAGCCATAAAATGGAAGGTTGTGTAAGAACTCAATAAAGGTCTGTTTAACCTTGGAGAAATCACCGTCATATGTATCCATATGATCAGCATCAATATTGGTAACAATCGCAACCATCGGCTGTAAATGTAAGAATGACGCATCACTTTCGTCGGCTTCAGCTACTAAATAACGACTGGCACCCAGCTGTGCATTTGCACCTGCGCTGTTCAATAAACCGCCAATAACAAACGTCGGATCCAATTTCCCTGCCGCCAACACCGAAGCCAACAAACTGGTCGTCGTTGTTTTTCCGTGTGTCCCTGCCACCGCGATACCGTGGCGGTAGCGCATTAATTCACCCAGCATTTCAGCACGTCGTACAATGGGTATACGGCGTTCACGCGCACCCTGCATCTCAGGGTTGTCATTGGCAACGGCGGTTGAATTCACTACAACATCGACGCCGTCAACATTACTTTCCTGATGACCAATAAGTACTTTAATGCCCATCGATTCTAAACGGCGAGTAACTGTGGACTCTCGCAAGTCGGAGCCGGAAATACTATAGCCTTGGTTCTGAAGAACCTCCGCGATGCCGCTCATTCCCGCACCACCGATACCAATAAAGTGGATACGCTTTATGCGACGCATTTCAGGAATGTCTATCACTTTAGGTTCAAGCATTTGCGGCCTCGATACATACATTCATTACGGTATTAGCCGCTTCTGGCAACGCTAACGCTTTTGCGTTTTTGGCCATATTAATTAATTCAACTCGGTCGTCAGTCATCGCGGTAATAAATTCAGCAATCGATTCTGCGTTCATGCTGCTTTGCGGCTGTAAGACGGCCGCTTGATGACTCACTAACCAGAGTGCATTTTTCGTTTGATGGTCGTCAATCGCGTAGGGGTAAGGCACCAACAGCGCTGCACAACCTGCAGCCGTCAATTCTGATACGGTCAGCGCACCAGCGCGGCAGATCACCACATCGGCCCACCCATAAGCTTCATCCATCGATTCAATAAATGACAGCACTTCTGCCTTCACTTCAGCGGCTTGGTAAAGCCCCTGGGTTGACTCTAAATGTCGCTTTCCAGTTTGATGCCTTACTTGCGGCCTGTGCGCTTCAGGGATTAACGCCAGAGCCTGCGGCAATGTTTCATTCAAAACCAAAGCCCCCAAACTCCCCCCCAACACCAACAACCTCAAAGGTTTATTATTCGCTGCTTGCAAGCGGGTCTCGGGGGACATTAACTCGCCTATCTCAACTCGCACTGGATTGCCGACATGCAATGCGTCCGGCAAACTATTAGGAAAGGCTTCTAAACGTTTTAATGCAAAGCGTGCCAGTAACTTATTGGTTGTACCCGCCACCGCATTCTGTTCATGGATTACCAGAGGTATACCCAACAGCCAAGCTGCAACACCGCCAGGACCCGAAGCAAAACCACCCAAGCCTAAGACAACCTGAGGCCGCAGTTTACGCAATACCAACAACGCTTGAATAATCGCGCTTATCAGTAGCAGCGGCGCCTTCAGCTTAGAAAAAATACCCTTACCCCGAACACCCTCAATGGTTAAGCAGTGCAAGGTAATTCCGGCTTTCGGCACCAACTCAGACTCAATGCCGCGGGCAGTACCCAGCCATTCAACCGTCGCACCCTGCTCTCGCAAAGCGCTGGCCACTGAAAGCGCTGGAAACACATGCCCGCCAGTGCCTCCCGCCATAACAACCACCTTCAGAGCTTCATTCATACCGCCCCCAAAGGATTATCATCCAACGGTTCTTGCACCTTTAAGCTTCTGCGCGTTCGCTTTTTAGGCTGTAAATTTTCAATCATCAGGCAGCGAATATCCCAATCGAGTCGCAACAGCAGCGCCACAAAAGCACAACTAACCAAAAGACTGCTGCCGCCGTAACTAATAAACGGCAGAGTTAAACCTTTGGTGGGCAGCAAGCCCGAGGCCACGCCAATGTTAATAAAGGCCTGCGCGGCAAACATGATGGCCACACCAAACGCAACGTAAGATGCAAACGGAGCCCCTGCGGCCATTGCCCGCTTTGCCGTGGCAAGAAGGTTCACAATCAAAGCCACAAAAATACCGATCACCACGACCGCACCCACTAAACCCAGCTCTTCAGCGACTATGGCAAATATAAAGTCCGTGTGCGCCTCTGGTAGGAAAAACAACTTCTGCACACTGTTACCCAAACCAAGACCGAACCATTCACCACGACCAAACGCGATCAATGATTGCGTGAGCTGGTAGCCGCTATCAAACTGATCAGCCCATGGATCCAAATACGTTTTTAGACGTTCAATACGATACGACTTGTTCGTTGCGATCACCGCCAACAGGCTTATCGCACCCAGCAGTACCACAGAGAAATACTTAAGCCTTACACCCGCAATAAACATCAATGCCATTACGGTTCCAGCCAACACCACCGAGCCACCAAAATCCGGCTCTAGCAGCAGTAAAAACACAACCACACCTAATACAAGAAGAGGTTTTAGCACCCCACGCCAACTGGCGAGAATCTCATCGCGGCGGCGAGCCAACAAACTGGCAAAGAAAACGATCATACAAAACTTCACCGCCTCAGAGGCCTGTAAAGTAAACGGTCCTAACTGCAACCAGCGCTGACTGCCATTCACACGACGCCCAACACCAGGAATCAGAACCAAAATAAGCAGCACTACTGCAACCACCAACAACAGGCTGCCATATTGCTGCCAAATCGTCATCGGGATGGCCGCAACCAAAATAGAGCCTACAAGGGCCATGCCCAACCAAGTCATGTGCCGCTTAACAAAATACCAAGCGTCACCGTATTCAGCTTCGGCAAATGCCATAGAAGAAGACGCCACCATGACGAAGCCAATAGAAATCAACATCATCACTAACGTCAGCAGAGACCAGTTAAAGTCCGGTTGCTGAACGCCCACCATCGCCGGGCTATTAGTGAGAGTGCGAATCGACATCATGAAGACAAAGCCTCCACCGCTTGTGCAAACGCGTCACCGCGTGCTTCAAAGCCACTGAACATATCAAAACTTGCACAGGCCGGAGACAACAACACATCGTCACCCGACAGCGCGTGCGCCTGAGCTTTCATCACGGCGTCGTGCATGTCGCTGGCGAATTCAACCGGCACATCACCCGCTAACACAGCAATCTGCTCTGCATCCTCACCGATCAACACCAGTGCTCGCACTTTATTTAGCGCATCGGCAAGCGGCGTAAAATCAGCGCCTTTACCAACGCCACCAGCGATTAAAATGACTTTACTGTTTTCTTTTTCCAGGCCGTTTAGTGCGGCTAACGTTGCACCGACATTGGTACCCTTTGAGTCGTTGTAATAATCAACACCGGCCTTTGTCGCCAACCACTGACAGCGATGCGGAAGGCCACTGAATTCACGCAGAGCTTGCAGCATCGCTTCTAATGGCAAGCCCGCAGCATGCCCAAGCGCCAATGCAGACAGCGCATTCTCAACATTGTGACGACCGGTCATTTTAATCTCGGAGACGGGCATCAACGCTTTAAATTCGTACGCTAGCTGCTCCCCCTTCGAATTATTAATCAAACCGAAGCCATTTCTATCTGGGCGGTTCAAGCCAAACGAGTAACCCGTTACCCCATCAGCCAAAGGTGGTCGAGTCAGCGGATCCTGACGATTAATTACAACATTTTCCGCGCCAAAATAAACTCGCTGCTTTGCCATGTGGTACTGAGGCAAACCCGCGTATCTATCCATGTGGTCAGCCGACATATTGAG
>Ga0105358_10002335_pt1 | contig 10147 bp, 11 predicted proteins | sample GOMGulsemesocosm_5_FD_83509 | JGI IMG/M metagenome (GOLD analysis project Ga0105358, IMG submission 83509) | Methane-oxidizing microbial communities from mesocosms in the Gulf of Mexico - GOM15C Gulf of Mexico | ecosystem: Environmental > Aquatic > Marine > Cold seeps | place: Gulf of Mexico...
GCTTGCAACATAAAACTATAAACTAGTGAGTTTCTGTACTTGCAGGAACTTCAGTTTTCTCTGCTGTTTCTGCTTGTGCAGCTGCAGCACGTTGTTGAACATATGATGCAAATAAAGCTTCAAAGTTAACTGGCGCTAAATTTAGTTGTGGAAATGAACCACGATTTACTAAGTTTGCTACCGTTTCACGAGCATACGGGAATAACGTAGTTGGACAGAAAGCACCAATGGTATGTGCTAACTGTGCTTCTGGTAAATTACCAATAGTAAATACACCCGCTTGTTGTACTTCAGCTAAAAATGCAGTTTGCTCTTCAACAGTAGCCGTTACCGTTAATGATAAAACAACTTCATAAGTATCGTCAGATAATTTAGCAGAACGAGTATCGATGTCTAATTTAACTTCAGGCTTCCATTCTTTTTGGAAAATAGCAGGTGAGTTAGGCGTTTCAAATGACACATCTTTAGTATATACACGTTGAATAGCAAATTGTGGTGTTGCTTGTTCTGTTACTGCTTGTTCGCCATTTTGAATTTCGTCTGACATAGTAGTACTTCCTGTTTTGTAGCTTCACTTTAATGAAAGCTAAATTATTTTTTATTAAATATAAGATAAGTTTTATATTGTCGAATTATTTATGTTTTATTCACTTAACAATGAATCAAGTTGGTCTTTAGCGTGAAAAGCATAAAGCTCATCACAACCACCCACTAATTTATCATTAATAAAAATTTGCGGTACCGTGTAACCACCATTGCTACGCGTGATCATTTTTTCACGAAGATCATTATCATGATCAATTTTATATTCCTGATAACTCACTTGTTTTTGTGCCAACAATGCCTTAGCACGGAAACAATAAGGGCAAGTTTCTTTAGTATAAATTTCAACAACAGCCATAATATTCACTTTTACTTTTACTTTTACTTTTTAGTTACCGGTAAACCAGCATTTACCCAAGAGTTCATGCCGCCTTTTAGCAAGCTACTTTTAGAGAAACCCGCTTTATAGAGTTGATTAGCGACTTTCACCGCACTAATACCTGCTGTGCATACTACAATAATGGGATTATCTTTATGTTTTTCAAGGCTAGCAAAGTCATTGTTTTTTATTTTTTCCTGACTTAAGAATTTAGCATCAACAATATGATTAGCTTTAAAATCTTTTTCCGCACGTATATCAATAACTAAGCCATCTTGACGATTAACTAAAAATGTCATTTCTTGAGTACTTAATTGCTTTACTGGCGACATTTTTATTTTAATTGTCGTAAAAATAATTAAGATAACAATCGCGGCCCATGCGGCGCTAAGCATTGCATGTGTACTTGCAAATGTAATAAGTTCGTCCATAGTAAATCCACTTTCTTCATAACGTAAAAATTTGCGACAGTATACAGCCTAATCTCTTAACCAAGCAACTTTGAACCTTATTCAATATGAAATGAGTCTGAACTAATTACGTGTTTCTAACATGAAATGTATCCAAAGACTTAAGTTTTGCTCATGGTCATATGATGAAAGCAATTAATTTTCATTTGTTATGACATAAGATGATTTTTATAGAGACTAACTTTATATCCAACAAAATTACCCGCTAAAATAGGTATTAAATGCATAAAGAATTTGAACGAATGCTGAGCAACAATCAGGGGCGAATAAAATATATTGCCTCTCGCTACTGCCAACATGACGAGTTTGACGACATGTATCAGGAGATTTTATTGCAATTATGGCGAAGTTTCACATCTTTTAAAGGTCATTCATCAAGAGAAACATGGCTTTATAAAGTCGCTCTTAATACCGCTTGTACTTTTGTAAGTAAATCTATTAAACATAAAAAAATCAAAGAAGTAGCCCCTCAAACTACAAATACTGATGGTTCCTTAGGACAAGAGAGTTGCCAGGCAGATATTTTAAATAATTTTATGAATAGCCTCAATGATACTGATGCCAGTGTATTAATGATGTACTTAGATGGTCTCTCTTCAGAGAATAATGCTGAGGTTATCGGTATTAGCGCTAATGCTGTTCGGGTAAGAATAAAACGAATAAAAGATGCATTTGAAAATCAATATATTGGAGTTGAATCATGAAACTAGATGATTTAAAGCAAGACTGGAAAAAAGAAGTAATATTGACAGAGCCATCTCAAAATTTAGCAACAATAACTTACGAGCTCAAAAAAGAAACCGCGAAGCTAGATAGAGAAATCAAATTTCGTGACTTTTTAGAAATATCAATATCACTGCTATTGATCCCCTTCTGGGGTTATCAATTACTTGATCCCGCTAGCTCACTACAAGCGATTGGTTTATGGCTTGCTATAGCGGTTGGTATTTTTATTCCTTATAACATAATTAAAAGTAAGCAAGTTTCAGCTTCCAAAACTAACTGCATTAGAAGCTTTTTAGAAACAGAATACCTAAAAGCTGTTCAACAAAAGCAATTACTTGAGTCAATTGCTTGGTGGTACATATCACCAATCACGCTCTGCATCGTGTTAATCACTTTAGGAGCACGTGTTGATGAATCAGGTATGCCTAAAATCAATAATGGGCTAATAATATACTACGGATGCCTATCCGTATTTGTATTTGCAATATATTTCATCAATCAGCGGGTTGCCAATAAGAAGTTCACACCATTACTTAAAAAAATTAAACAACGGTTAGCTGAGATCAATGATTAAATAACTTTTTTACCCGCAGAAAACAAAGCAGATAGAGGGTTAACACCAAACTGATAACAAAGCTCTGCGGGTTGTTCAATATTCCAAAGCGCCAAATCAGCATCAAAACCAACCGCTAACTGCCCTTTTTTCTCTGCTAAACCAAGTGCTTTTGCGCCAAAACAGGTCACACCAGCAAGTGCCTCGCTAGGTGTTAAACGAAATAGTGTACATGCCATATTTAACATCAATTGAATATTATTAATAGGTGATGATCCCGGATTAGCATCCGTCGCAATAGCCATCGGCACCTGGTGTTTACGTAATAAATTCATTGGTGGTAATTGCGTTTCACGTAGAAAATAGAAAGCGCCCGGTAATAATACAGCGGTCATATCAGCGTTTTTCATTGCTTTAATACCCGCTTCATCCAAAAATTCGATATGATCGGATGATAGTGCATTATATTGAGCGGCTAATTCTGTGCCACCCAAGTTAGATAATTGCTCTGCATGAATTTTTACTGGTAATCCATGCTGCTTAGCCGCTGCAAATACTCGTTGGGTTTGTTCAAGACTAAAACCAATGCCCTCACAAAATACATCAACGGCATCAGCTAAATTTTCTCTTGCCACTTGTGGGATCATCTCATTACAAACCAGATCAACGTACTCATCTGGTTTGTCTTTGTATTCAACAGGCAAGGCATGAGCGCCAAGAAAAGTACGTTTAACCGTAACAGGTAGAAGTTCAGATAACAGCCCAGCTACTTTTAACATTTTCATTTCGTTTTCAGTATCAAGCCCATAACCTGATTTTATTTCAACGCTGGTTACACCTTGCTGGTGTAAAGCGGTAAGCCTTGGTAAGGCACTCGCTAATAGTTCTTCTTCACTGGCTTTACGTGTAGCTGATACTGTTGAAACTATACCGCCGCCAGCGTTAGCAATTTCTTGATAGCTTTTTCCTTGCAGGCGCATTTCAAATTCATTGGCTCGATTGCCGCCATAAACGAGATGGGTATGACAATCAACCAAGCCCGGTGTTAGCCATTGCCCGTGTCCATCTATAATCACGAATGTTGATTCTTTATCATCAACGTCTAATAAAGAGTCAGGCAAATCACTTACTTTACCTAACCAAACAATTTTTCCTTCACTAATAGCTAAAGCTGCATTTTCAATAGTGCCATAACTGTTTGCGCCATCGGTCATCGTTGCCATATTTACGTTGATGATTAAGCTTTGCCACGTAGAAAAATCAATTGTCATAAGAGATCCAAAAATTTGAATTTAACGCTACGCTTACTAGACTGCTATTTCTAGATAATAGTTACAGAGCAAGTGTAGAGTGCTGTTTCATATCGCGCCACTCTACCTGATAGTATATAGACAATCAAGCTTGTATATACAACTATTGACATCAGCAACAATTAATGTGATTGTATATACAAGTTGAGAGAAAAACCTAGCGAAATAAAAATGACTCAAGTAAAAACTGCCAAGTTCACTGTGATAAAACAGCACATTTGTCAAAAAATAGAATCAGGCGAATGGCAACAACATGCGAAAGTACCTTCTGAAAATGAATTAGCTGAACAGTTTTCAGTAAGTCGTATGACAGCACGTCGAGCCTTACAGGAACTTACTGAGCAAGGTTTACTTATTCGCTCACAAGGCTCAGGCACTTTTGTCGCCACCTTTAAATCGCAGTCATCATTATTAGAAATTCGTAATATCGCCGATGAAATTCAAGAACGAGGTCATCAACATCATGCGAAGCAACTTACTTTAAAAGCGGTCGCAGTGAATGAAGAAATTGCCATCTCATTGAATTTAAAAAGCAGCGAAATCGTATATTACTCTGAAGTATTACATTTTGAAAATGATCAACCGATTCAATTAGAACAACGTTATGTAAACAGCGTTTTAGTGAAAAATTATTTAACGCAAGACTTCACCCAAATAACACCGCATGAATATTTATCAAGTGAAGCACCATTAACCGAAGCAACCCATGAAATCGAAGCAGTATTGGCAGCAAATGAAGTTTGCCAATTACTCAATATAGAAACATCAATCCCTTGTTTACAAGTCAAACGTCGTACTTGGTCAAGCAAGGGTGTGGTCAGCTTAGCGATATTAACCTCTCCAGGTAATAAATATCGTTTAGGCAGCCACTTAATTTTTTAATTTAGGAGCGTTAATATGACATTCAAATATGGTATCGACCGTTTAAACCTTGATATTGTTAATGGTATTGCCAACGGCAGTATCAAAGCTGAACTTTGCCAAGAAGCTGTAGATAAAATTAATATCAGCCGTCAAAGAGTTGAGAAAATGGCTGCTTCTGATGAAGCGGTATACGGTATTAATACTGGTTTTGGTCCATTATGTGATACGCAGATCTCACCTGAAGATACTAATTTATTACAAAAGAACCTACTTATCACCCATGCCGTTGGTGTTGGTGAGCCAATCGAAAAAGCTATTTCTAAGCTAATGTTGATCACTAAGGTACATGCGTTGAGCCAAGGCTTTTCGGGTATTCGCCTTGAAGTTGTTGAACGTATGTTGACCTTTATCAAACTTGATTTAATCCCCGTTGTACCAGAGCAAGGCTCAGTAGGTGCATCAGGAGATTTAGCACCACTTTCTCACTTATTCTTACCACTTTTAGGAGAAGGTGAATTTTGGCAAAGTGAAGAAGGGCAAAGTGATAAAATAGTAGCTGCAGCACCATTACTTCGTGAACATGGTCTAGACATCATGGACCTGCACGCAAAAGAAGGCCTGGCGCTAATTAACGGTACACAATTTATATTATCCCATGGCATCACCGCATTAACTAAAATGCGTTACTTATTAGACCTAGCAGATATGACGGGTGCGATGAGTATCGAAGGTATGCAAGGTAGCGAATCTCCATTTAGAGACGAGCTACATCAAACACGTGCATTTAAAGGTAACCTTGTCGTTGCGGCACGTATGAGAGATTTCTTTAAAGGCTCACAAAACATGGCCGATCATGAAGAGTGTGACCGTGTTCAAGACCCTTATTCATTACGATGTATTCCACAAGTACATGGCGCATCACGTAATGCCTATTATCACTTAGAAGAGTTAGCTGAAATTGAAATGAACTCTGTAACAGATAACCCCATTGTTATCAGTAGCGAAGAAGCGATTTCAGGTGGCAGTTTCCATGGCCAACCATTAGCAATGGTCCTAGATTATGCATCAATTGCTGCATCTGAATTAGGTAATATTTCGGACAGGCGTTGTTACCTATTATTAGAAGGTTTACACGGTTTACCGAGATTATTAACCTCTGCAGGTGGCTTAAACTCAGGCATGATGATCCCACAATATGCAACAGCTGCGTTAGTGACAGAAAACAAATCGCTTTGTTTCCCGCCATCGGCTGATAGTGTACCAACCTCTATGGGCCAAGAAGATCACGTATCTATGGGTAGCATTTCTGGCAGACAGTTAAATCAGATATTAGGTAACCTAGAAAAAATATTGGCAATCGAATTAATGTATGCGGCACAAGCAATCGAATTTAGACGTCCAAATAAATGCTCAGACATTATTGAGCTAAACCACCAAGTGATAAGAGCAAAAGTAGCCAAGCTTGAAGAAGATAGGCTGTTAAAACCTGACATCGATGCCATGATCGCATTAGTGAAATCACAAGCATTTACGGTTAACTAAAGAGGTTGTGAATATGAATTTTCAAGAACAAATTAAACAAGGTATTCCAAGCATATTGCCAGAGGCTAAACCTTACCCGGTTGATGCTAATCGCGCTCCTAAACGTAAAGACATTCTCAGTGTTGAAGAAAAACAGTTAGCAGTAAGAAATGCTTTACGTTACTTCTCAAAAGAATGGCACCAAGAATTAGCAACCGAATTTGCACAAGAGTTAAAGGATTTTGGCCGTATTTACATGTATCGCTTTAAACCAAGCTATCACATGCAAGCCCGTTCTATTGCTGACTATCCAGCAAAATGCCAACAAGCTGCCGCTATTATGTTAATGGTCGAAAACAACTTGGACCCTGCGGTTGCACAGCATCCTGAAGAGTTAATCACGTATGGCGGAAACGGCGCAGTTTTCCAAAACTGGGCGCAATACATCTTAACGATGAAGTATTTAAGTGAGATGGAAAGTGACCAAACTTTACATCTTTACTCTGGTCACCCAATGGGCTTATTCCCATCATCAGAAGACGCCCCACGTGTTGTTGTTACTAACGGCATGATGATCCCTAACTACTCTCAGCCAGATGACTGGGAGAAATTCAACGCCTTAGGGGTTACCCAATACGGCCAAATGACTGCCGGTTCATTTATGTACATTGGTCCACAAGGCATAGTACATGGCACAACGATTACGGTGATGAACGCTTTCCGTAAAGTACTCAATAAAAATGAAAAAACGCAGGGGAAAATATTCCTTACTGCGGGTTTAGGGGGTATGAGTGGTGCACAGCCAAAAGCCGGTAACATTGCTAACTGTGTAACTGTTTGTGCGGAAGTTAATGCTAACGCTGCCACTAAGCGTCATCAACAAGGCTGGGTTGATGAGTTAATTGATAACATGGTTGAACTTATTGCACGTGTTAAAGAAGCGCAAGCTGCTGAGGAAGTAGTATCTATTGCTTATATTGGCAACATCGTTGATGTTTGGGAAGCTTTCTATGAGCAAAAAATATTTATTCATTTAGGCTCTGATCAAACGTCATTGCACAACCCTTGGTCAGGCGGTTACTACCCAGTTGATATTAGCTACGAAGAGTCAAACCGATTAATTCGTGAAGAGCCAGAAGTATTTAAAACTAAAGTACAAGCAACATTAAAGCGCCATGCGGATGCCATTAACAAGCACACTGCACGTGGTACGTACTTTTTCGATTACGGTAATGCTTTCTTACTTGAAGCATCACGCGCAGGCGGCGATGTAATGGCTGAAAATGGTATTGACTTTAAATACCCATCATACGTTCAAGATATCTTGGGCCCGATGTGTTTTGACTATGGTTTTGGTCCATTTCGTTGGGTATGTGCTTCAGGCAAACCAGAAGATTTAGATAAAACTGATGCCATTGCAGCAAGTGTGCTTAAAAAGATCATGGCGGATTCCCCTGAAGAAATTCAGCAACAAATGCAAGACAACATCACTTGGATTGAAGACGCTAAACAAAACAAGTTAGTAGTTGGTTCACAAGCACGTATTCTTTACGCTGATGCACAAGGCCGGATGGAAATTGCTAAAGCCTTTAATGATGCCATTAATAACAGTGAAATTGGTCCTGTGGTATTAGGTCGAGATCATCACGATGTATCTGGAACCGACTCACCATTTCGTGAAACATCTAATATTTACGATGGTAGCCGTTTTACAGCTGATATGGCTATTCACAACGTTATTGGTGATAGCTTCCGTGGCGCGACTTGGGTATCAATCCATAATGGTGGCGGCGTAGGCTGGGGCGAAGTAACTAACGGCGGTTTTGGTATGTTGCTTGACGGTTCAGAAGCCGCTGAACGTCGATTAAAATCAATGTTATTGTTTGATGTAAACAATGGCATTGCACGCCGTAGCTGGGCACGTAACTCCGAGGCTAACTTCGCCATTAAACGAGAAATGGCACGCACACCTAAGCTTAAAGTAACGTTAGCAAATTTAGTTGAAGATGATATTTTAGATAATTTATCACTCTAAGGTGCTAGCGATTTAGCTATGAATTAGCCCTAAGTTACCTTGCTAATAATTTTTTAAAAGCCGAGTTTACCCTCGGCTTTTTTGTTTGTTGTTGAACAACTAACAAGCTAGGAACTTTACTTTTACTCGCTTGTCGTAAAGGTGGCGCTATAATGACGTAAGGCTTTTCTCGCTAATGTTTTTATTATTGTTCATATTCCTCCTTGAAATATGAAGTAACTTTTGGAGTCTCATTTGCAAAACCTCAGCAGTAATCTATCCCCTGAACGTGTTAAATATTTTCGTAAAGACAATGGTTGGTCACAAGAACTTTTGGCAAAAGCCGCTGGTTTAAGTTTACGAACCATTCAGCGTGCGGAAAAAGATGGTAATAGCTCGGTGGAAACACAACTGGCATTAGCGGCTGCATTTGATATCTCTCCAAAGGAATTATTTCCTGTTTCATCAAACCCTGATGTTAATTGGAAAAGGAAAAATATTATGCAAAGTTTTTTAGCGTTATTAGTTGTTATTGGAATGATTATTATGTTGGCAGTACTAGGAGGCAATATATCCATTTTTGTTGATGAAGCTAGTATTTTGTTTATCTGTCTATTTATGTACTCAGCTACCGTCATCGCTTTTGGCTCAAATGGACTCATAAAATCGATTAAAGGGCTAAGTTATTTATTTGCCAATGATATTGCAGCAACTCCTGCCACTGAGTTTTTAAGCGTTATTTTAAAAAAACAAATTACCTTTACCTACGGTGGAGCCTTAATTGGTTTATTAATAGGCTGTATAGCAATTCATACTAACGTTGATGTACCTATCGTATTTCATAGAGCATACGCGGTGAACTTGGTCGTTTTACTTTATGCAGCCTTGATTGCCGAAGGCATCCTTCGCCCTCTAGCTACCAAACTTGAAAGTCGAAATTTAGCAATTAAATTTGATTAACAACCAATAGCCACTACAAGCAAGCTAGTTTAATATAAATCATAAACTAGCTGTTTATTTGACTATCGCTCCGTATTATAAAGGTTTTACCAACATAATATTTCCTTCAACGCCGGTAATAATACAAGACGTATTAGCTTTCACTGACTCTTCTTCACAATCAATCGCTAGTCGAGCACTCCAATCAATACCAGAAAAACGAACCTTTCCATTTTCATGGGTTATCTCACTTGAACTAGGGACTTTTTTACCGATCATATCGCTACTTGTATCTGCTCCGCCGCCAGAATTTTGAAATCGTTTAAGAGGTTTCCATGAAAATAATGTAATGATTGCAGTTAAAACACCTACACATAAGAATTGACTTTCCCAGCTTGAAATTAAATTTGATTGAATCAGAAGCCCAGTAACAACACTGGCAATAGCAAAAAACAATAGCGGTCCAGTCATTCCTAGAACACCAAGTTCGAGTACAAAACTTATACCTGCAACTAAATAAAATAACTGAGCATTATTCTCAGAAAAATAGTTAATAATTTCCATAATAGTATCCATACAATTATTCCGAAGGAGTATCAGTTAGAGGTAACTTTAGAGAGCTAGATACTGCGATCGCTTGTGCCACAGTATTGGCAATATTGTCACCCGTTTTACCGTCAGTTAATACGACCGTACTTTGTGCGGCAATAGCTTGATGTGCTGCAATAGAATCTTGGGCTAAGGTTAGTGTTACTGCAGCCTGACCCGAATGAGTATTAGCAGCATCACCAATCATCGTTAATGCCGCAGCTTCGGCATTAGCGACTA
>Ga0105358_10002337_pt1 | contig 10146 bp, 9 predicted proteins | sample GOMGulsemesocosm_5_FD_83509 | JGI IMG/M metagenome (GOLD analysis project Ga0105358, IMG submission 83509) | Methane-oxidizing microbial communities from mesocosms in the Gulf of Mexico - GOM15C Gulf of Mexico | ecosystem: Environmental > Aquatic > Marine > Cold seeps | place: Gulf of Mexico...
AGTCAAGTTAGAGTCTTTAGATGCACTAGAAACTGAAGTTTCTGAGCTTGAAAGTGAGATACAAACACAAATGAACAAGCTGGTAACAAAGGCTGATCATTTAAAAAATAATATTCAAAATGAACTTCAATTTGTTTCTGAAAAAAATGAGGAATTACAGCAGCAGGTCATTAAGCTAGAACAACAATTGTCAAAATCAGAACAAAAAGTAGAAGAGTTAGCAGAAGTGCAAGATAGGCAGCAAGAAACTATTAAGAAGCTAATTAAAATCTTAAAAGGTGTTAATACTAAAATTGCTGATTTATATGATAAAGACTAGTGTAATGGTCTAAAAACACGCTATCGGGAAGTTTGATTAGAGATCGGGTTTTTGAACACTCCTTTGCTAATCAAGTCTTCGCATTTGGCGCAGATAAGGAGCTGAGCTCATTTTGTTCGAGTCCTCAAACTTGCAACTGACGGTTGTGGACACGATAGCACTTGACTATTACCTATCAGAGTTATTTCTTCTTTTTTTGAATGAGTACATTCAGCCAAAAGGAGGCATTCAAAATTTCTTTTTTCAAATAAATAACTTATTCAGAGTTTTCATATAATTTCAGGTTAATGATAGAAGCAAACAGTAGCCTTTCAGAGAGAACTAAAGCCGGATTAGCTTCTGCTCGTGCTCGTGGCAGAAAAGACGGGGCTTCCTACAAAATGACTAACGCAAAATTGAGATTGGCTGCAGCTGCTATGGGAAAACCTGAAACCAAGGTTGGTGACTTATGCAAGGAATTGGGTACCCCCCCATCAAACACTTTATCGTTATGTTGCTCCTGATGGATCGCTACGAGAAAATGGAAATAAGTTATTGAAAAAAGCTTAACGGGGTTTATGTTCCGAATTCTGTGTCGCCCCCAATATGCCATAGTGAACTAAACACTGCTTAACCTAGATAGTCTCAAGTAAAGTCACGAAGATAGGTCAAGACCTATCTAGCCAATGCGATAAAACAGCGTAATATGATGACAGGTCTTGCAGTAAAATCACCTATTGAAAATAATCAAGTAGATTCTCAGTGGATATCCCGTTTATTGCCAGAATCGATAAAAATAACAATTCATGCCAGAGTATTTTTATTCCTAAACGAACAAGCTTAACGAGAGCCGAATAAATGTTGATTGTGAGGCATTATCCAAAAACTAGGGTAATCGTATTGAAGCAGATAAGCAGCTGGGTATAGAGAAAGTCTATGCATCGCAGGTGTAATAATTGTTAAGAGCTTTGTTATCTTTTGTCCTCTAAATTGTCACGCATTATCAATGCTGCTTCCACTCGATTCTTAACATGTAACTTATGAAAGATGTTACTGACATGATGTTTAATCGTTTTCTCACTCAGAAAAAGGTTACTAGCAATCGCCTTATTACTCAGTCCTTTTGCTATTTCTTCTAGAACCTGCCTCTCCCTTTTTGTTAAAGTATCAATCACATTTTGATGCTGTATTAGTTTGTTATTTTTTGTCCTGAAATAGCTGAGTAACATGACTGCCAAGGATGGTGTAACATAAGGTTCACCCGTATTAACGTTGCGCAATATCTGAATCAATTCAGAACCACTTACACCTTTTAAAATGTAGCCTTTGGCACCAGACTCTAATGCTTGCAGAACATCATTTTCATTTTCAGAAACGGTCAGCATCACAATTTTAATATCAGGATGCTGCTGATTAATTGTTTTTGCTGCAACTAAGCCACTCCCTTCCATACTAATATCCAGTAGTATCATATCAGGCAGATGCTCCTCAGCTAACTGTATGGCCATAGAAGCAGATCTGCCTGTAGCCATCACATCAAAATCCTGTTGTACACTGATTATTTGAGTAAGACCATCTAGAAACAAAGGGTGATCATCGACTAGCACGATTTTAATTTTGCTCATCATTTTTTCTATTTTATCTCTACTTGTAAGGTATTAAAATACATAGGCTTGTCCCCTGACCTATAACACTAGTCAATTCAAATGAGCCCCCTAAGGATTCAATACGCTCACGTATCCCTATCAACCCTAAGTGATCCCCAGTAGAATCAACTTTATTTATATCAAACCCTGGCCCCTGGTCAGAGACCTCAACTTTCAAAGTGTTTTTATCCACCTCCAACATGACTTGTTGGTTAATTCCCTGCCCGTGTAGATAAGCATTATTTAAGGCCTCCTGAACAAAGCGGTAAATACCAATTAATAATGCCATAGACAATCGAATCTCCAGTGCTTGTGTGAAATTGGTTGTCACCAGAGTGCTTGTCCGCCGTTGATGTATATTAATGACCCTTTCAATGATCTCTTGTATACTCAAACCTTCCAATTCCGGCATTGATAATCGAGTAGATAAGCTGCGAATATCTTTTAAAGCATCTGAGATTGCATTTTGTAGATCATCCATGTCTGTTTCAATTTGTTTCTTTAAATGAGATTGTTGATCACAAACTTTAATTTTATTAAAAATTAAATCTATTTTTAATAATGCATAGCCAAGACATTGGGCAGGTGAGTCATGAAGTTCGGCACTGATTCTACGCAATAATTTTTCTGATACTTCAGCCGTTTTATAGGTGGCATTGAGTGCTTTTGAATGCAATTTCTGGTTACTATCAACTAAATCAGATAGCTGCATAATACGCTGTTCCAGTTCACTTTGCTGCATCCAAATAGTTCGATTACCTCTCCTCACCACAGTATATAAAAGGATCATGGTAAAAAGGGTGACCACCGATAACAAAAACATACTACGTAATTGCGAATTTAAAATGGTTGCACGTAATTCATCCGTATAAAAATACAGCTCAACAATGGCAAAAATATCATCAGATCTAGCTCGATGAATGGGTAAAATAATTTCTAATAACTCATCCTTAAATTCTATTCCTAAATGAGACTTTATTTCTGCTGGACTATATAACTCCCAGTTAACTTGCTCTCTTCCTGTTCGAACATCATTTGCTTCGAAAGGGGCCTTTCCACTATTAATATTTGGATTACTACTGTAAGCCAGGGTACCACTCTTGCTCCAAATGTTTATAAATGCGAATTGCTCTCCAATAGGTGAGTTATGTGATAAGGAATCAATAATATACAAGCTATCCTTGTTCAACTGCTCCTCAGTGGCCAGCTCTTTAACTAAATTTGAATAAAAACTGTCAACAAAGAGCTTGGTAGTCTGAACAGTTTGCTGAAAAACGGCTTGTTTTATCTCTCGGCCTAGCCACCAGCCAACGACAATCATCCCTATAAACAGTATTAAAAAACTGATAATAGCAAACTCTTCACTTAAACTGAGCTGCAAACTTTTTTTTCTGTGCTTTTGTATCTCGTTCATTGATTACTCTATTAGTATTAAGAATGACGGCAGGGATTGATTATCTCTGCAACAGAATAAAGCTTATATACAATTGTATTAATTATAACGTGCTTTATAACACCTTGTTATCAGACTAAAGTCCCATAAAAAAAGGGACTAAAGTTCCTTAATAATACCTACAATTGACGGATTTTTTATAAGGTTTTTATCTGTATTATTTTGCTTGAGATATATTTAAAGGCTACCTTAAATCTAGACTATTAAAACAATAAACTAATTATAAGGAAGACTGTTACAGGTAATTGAACAAAAGAGGATACTATGAAAAATTCAACATCATTTGCTTTGCACAGTACTTTTTCAGAAAATTGTGAAAATTCAGACCTACAAGAATTAAGCAATCAGCGGATGAAAAAAGCTAAAGTAGCATATAACGTGCGCAATGTATCATTAGAAGGTACGCATTTTTTATCAACTAAAGATACTAAGCCTGATGCAGGAGATTTAGTTTTAGCCAAGGTAACAACTATTGGCCAGCATCAACGTATAGAATTAGGGAGTGGTCGTAGAGCAGGGCTTCACATAGGTGATGAAATAATAGTCTGTTATGGTTCTCGTTATGCGCCAGACCAATTTGAAGCCTATATTCCTGAGACACTAGAAGCTTGTCATTTGGTTGCAGCTGGGGGGATTGCCTCTAAAAGTATTAATAGACATAGCAGAATGAAACGAGCTACACAAATATTACCTTTAGGTTTAATTTGTAATGCGCAAGGGGGACGAGTAAATATTAATGACTGGGCAATAAAACCCATTTCCAACAAAAATCCAAAACCATTTACTGTCGCTGTTCTTGGAACCTCAATGAATGCAGGTAAAACAACTACCGCAGCCGGTATTATTTATTCTTTAAAAAACCAAGGATTAAATGTTGCAGCGGCTAAAGTCACAGGCACAGGTGCGGGAGGCGATCGCTGGAAGATGGTTGATGCTGGTGCTGATATTGTTTTGGATTTTACAGATGCGGGTTTAACATCTACATTTGGTATTACTATGCAACAATTGGAAACAACCTTCCATTGTTTAATGGATAATTTATCAGCAACCGAACCCGATGTGATCGTTTTAGAAGTGGCCGATGGACTTTATCAAAAAGAAACGGCTGATTTAATAGCTTCTGATTTTTTTAAAGCATCCATTGATAAGGTTGTTTTTGCTGCAGGTGAAGCAATGGGAGCAAAAAAGGGCATCATTATTCTAGATCGGGAGGGTTATTCAGTTTGTGGAGTAAGTGGAGCTATTAATGCTTCTCCATTGGCAAAGCGTGAAGCGGAGAGTGTTATTGATTTACCAATATTACAGCCAAAGATTATGGGCGAGTTAATTTATGGTTTCTTGCAACAAAAGAAAACTGTCACGCCTTTATCTTCCGTACAGTCAGCTTAAAAAATGGCGATACCAAATATATTAACGGCTAAGCGAAAAAAGCTATTTTTCAAATTAGTTATGATTGGCTTTACACAGGCCACACTTGCCGTTATGACAGCCTTACTCATTCGTTTTGTATTTGATCAGTGGATTGTACAAAATGAAAATGAACTCGGAGACCTTGCTGTTTTTATAATAATGGGATTAATGTTAACTGCCAGTTTAACGGCATTAATGCGTTATGGCGAACGAGTCACTGCCGAAAGGTTAGGTCAACAATATATTTATGATGCTCGGCTGGCACTGTTTGACCAGTTAGTTGCTATTGCGCCATGGACGCTTCAAAAATGCAGCCGGGGTGGACATTTATTACGTTTTATAGGTGATTTAACGGCATTGCGACAATGGGTTAGTCAAGGCTTAGCTATATTAATAGTTGCGCTAGTGACGGCTATTTCAGCACTTATTGCATTGAGTTTTATTAATGCAATTTTAGCGGCAACAGTTGCTACTGTGCTATTAATAGGTGCGGCTATTTCATTAGCGTCGGGGCAAAAAATACACGATAGAGTCAAAGAATCCCGTAAATTTAGAGCCAGAATTGCTGCTAATATTAATGAAAAAATAGCATACCTCCCTGTGGTTCAGGTGTTTAACCAAATACGCAGAGAACGATCTCGAATTTCCAAGCAAAGCCTCAGATTAAAACAGGCAATGATTAATCGAGCTAAAATTATTGGTCGCTTGAGAGGGGTGACCGAAGCAAGCAATGGTTTTGCAACAATCAGTGTATTATTCGTTGGTTCCTATGAAGTGTCACAAGGTCAAGCAACACCAGGCATGGTGGTTGCTTCGATGAGCATTTTAAGCATGTTACTTCCCTCATTCCGCAATTTGGGACGAATCTATGAGTATTGGCATAGTTACCAGGTTGCTTTAGAACGGATTAATGTATTTATGGATACTCCCGAACTGATTATTGATCAAACGGGAGCAACAAAACTTAAAGTCACACAAGGAAAAATTGATTTTCATAATATCAATTTTGGCGACATTTTCAACAACCTTAATGGCACGGTTTCAGGTCAAACAAAATTAGCCATTGTCGGCCCTAATGGAGCAGGGAAATCTACTTTAATCAATATGCTTTCACGCTTAATTGACCCAGATTCCGGTGATATTTTTATTGATGATCAAAATATTAAGCATTGTACTTTATCCTCTATTAGACAAGTTATTGGCATCGTTAGCACTGACCTACCCTTACTAAGAGGGAGCCTAGAACGAAATTTACGTTACCGTCACCGTAAGGCATCAGCTAAAGAACTAGAACAAATATGTACTTTATGTGGTGTTGACAAAGTGATTGCTCAGTTACCTAATGGCCTGAACACACGCATTGTTGACGGCGGTATGAATCTTTCATTTGGTCAGCGACAGCGTATTTCTTTAGCAAGAGCGTTACTCGGTAAACCTAAGATTCTATTATTAGATGAAGCCGATGCTAATCTTGATCATAATTCAAAAAAATTACTGGATAAAGTATTAGCCAGTTTTCCAGGTACCGTCATTATGATCACTCATAATTATGATCGTGTCATGCAAGCAGATAAAGTGTGGTACTTAGCTGGAGGTCGTATTGTCGAATCAGGAACTCCTGATGAGCTACTTAAGCAGAATAGTGAAACATCCGCGTTGTTCAATTTTGATTTAAAAGCAGTTGGATAAGTTAATATGAAGACACTCAATAAATTCTCTAATAGCCATAAAGCAGATGTAGTTATGCCTATTTCTGCCTATAGTAAGGATAGCGATCAGCAAAGAAGGATAAAAACCTACCGTTCTACCGGTTTCCCTGAATTTAAATATCATACTTACACACCCTCTTACGGTGGGGAAGGCTTACCCATTTTAGTCGCTGTACATGGTATCTCTCACAGAGCGAAAGAACAGGCTAGAGCATTTTCAGATTATGCAGAACGATATGGTTTTGTTGTCATTGCACCGTTATTTTGTCGAAAAAATTTTCCTGCCTATCAACGCCTAGGGGTTAGTCATCAAAATGTCCCCTACCTTTCGGATATCGCATTGAATGATTTAATTACTGAGATAGGATATCGTACTGGCGCACTGACTAATAAAATTTACTTATTTGGGTTTTCGGCTGGAGGACAGTTTGCTCATCGTTATGCAATGGCTTATCCAGACAAAGTACATGCAGTAGTAACAGGGGCCGCAGGCTGGTATACCTTTCCAGACATAAAAACAGCTTTTCCACGAGGATTACGGCAACGGCCTGGTCAGCGTCAACTATCTTTTAACCTTGAACAGTTTTTAAAAATTCCAATGGCTACCTTTGTTGGTGAGCATGACAATCAGAGTGATGCGGCTTTTAATCGTTCATCACATCTTGATTTACAGCAAGGCATATCTCGTATAGAAAGAGCTGACCGATGGATACAGGCGATGAATATTGCCGCAAAATCATATGGTCTTGATACGCAGTATAAAAACCACATTATGAAGTCCTGTGGGCACTCTTTTATTGATTGTGTTAATTCTGGGGGGCTAGCTTTCAAATCATTAAACTTTTTATTTGAAATGGTTCGGCATCAACACTCAGGTTGTTCCGCACTATTAACTGTCCCAAACCGTTCAGAAATTTACCGAGTCGCTTAATAATGTTTACGAAATAGCCTCTTCATCATAACGAGGGATGCAGGTCTTTAGCCTGTTTTTTAAAAAGCGGACTAAAAAGTCCTCGCCCCAAAGTGATTCAAGTTATTTCTTGTAAGTTATCTTAAGCCTTATCCACTCCTGTTTAGGACCACTATGAAGTTTTTTATTAACCATTCTCACACGCTGCCTTTAATAGTGATAACGATTTTGTTGATGCCTGTTTCAGGCTATAGTGAAGTGACTCAAGATAGTCAAAATATCTATGAATTAGTCAAAAAGCAGCAGAAAACACTGGAACAACAGCAAAAACAAATTGCAGAGTTACGTCGAATTGTACTTGAACAACAAGAAATAGTTAGTCAAAGACTGGATAAAACTGAGCATAAAGTTAAAAAAATAGCCCGATCATCCAGCAAAGTTAGTATTAGTAAAAAAGGCTTACGAATTAAATCAAAAGACGGCGATTTTGCTTTCCAGGCAGGTGGCAGAATTCATGCCGATTATGCAAATTATAACGATGATACGACTAATATGGGGAATGGCTCTAAGTTACGTCGTGCCAGAGTTTATTTTAAAGGAAAATTCTATGATGATTGGCGCTATAAAACAGAAATTGAATTTTCTGAAAATGGTAATGTTGGCGCACGAGGTGTGTGGCTAAGTTATAACGGGTTTAAGCCAGTATCATTAAAACTGGGTAACTTTCAGGAGTTCTTTAGTCTGGAAGAAATGACTGGCTCTAATTCCATAACCTTTATGGAACGATCTTTAGCGAATGCATTTGCACCAAGCTATCACTTGGGCGTTGCAGCTAGTGGTCATGGTGATTTCTGGAGTCTATCTACAGGCCTATTTGGTGAGTCTTTAAGTAGCTCCAAGGATGACGGTGTGGATAACGGATGGGGCGTTGCCTCTAGGGCAACCATTGCACCTTTACTATTTGGAAACAACCTACTTCATCTGGGTTTTTCTAGCGAATATAGACAAACTGATACAGATAATGAAATTAGGATTCGTAATCGTCCGGAGTCAGATGTAACTAATCGTCGATTAGTTGATACGCGTACTATTCATGATGTTGATCATACTTGGTTAGTAGGTGGAGAAGTCGCAGCAGTCTATGGGCCCGTTTCGTTACAAGCTGAATATATCCATAATCAAGTATCACGTACACTAGGTCATGACCTAGATTTTTACGGTGCTTATGCTCAGGGTAGTTGGTTTTTGACTGGAGAGTCTCGCCAGTATAATGCAAAAAATGGAGTTTTTAAATCAATAAGCCCTTTACATAAATATGGTGCGTGGGAGCTTGCTTTAAGATACAGCACTTTAAACCTTAATGACCAAGAGATTACAGGGGGGAGAGAAGACAATTTTACCGTTGGTCTAAATTGGTATGCTAATTACAATGTGCGCTTTATGCTAAATTATATTTTCATCAATGCACATCCAAACCGTGATGGCATAGATGAAAATCCAAATATCTTGCAAATGCGAGGTCAATTAGTTTTTTAGAACTATCGTTGGGTTCTACCCAATATAGGTACAAAACGCGACATAGGAATTACGATTTAGTTTCTATGTCTGTTTGAGTAATTTGTAGGCAGTTGACCTGCCAATTTTCATCTGTTTGATGCTGGATGCGATTTTGGACAAGGTTTTTTGTTTGCTAAGCCTGTTCCTGTAGAAGACTTTGAAAAATTATTTGTTGATAATAAAAGTGCTAGTGATAGTAGATAAAGGTAGATTGTTAAAATTATTGACTGACCGTAGTGGGTCGATGACAGTCAGTCATCCGATGGGCATATCAAAGATATTAGGTTTAAAACTAACTTCTTTCTAGGCAATAAACACCCTCACCAACATCATTTAAGATTGCTAATCTGATTACATGGTTTTCTGCAATTTGTTCTATGTACTCTGGATTAGTTTGTGCCATTGTAATTTTATGTTGCAGTTTACCGTTTAGTTTAGCAATAAACTCTGAGGTGTCCTGATCCTCTAAAATAATTAATGTAGGTCGGTATTCTAACCAGTATGCTTTAGCAGCAGCTTCGTCTTGGAAAGGGTCTGTTAAGTGTTGAATAAGTGCTGTTTTAACATTGCTCGGCAGCACTAGTTGTTCAATGTCTGGCCATATATTAAATATTTGCATTTGATTCTCCTATGGTAGTAATCAAATGATTAATATATGTTTGAAGGTGCGACTTTTACGTAAGATGGATCTATACGCAGGCTAATAGCAAAACCAATGTCCTGTACTTTCTCTGGGTAAGAAGTTGGTTCAACCTTTATTGATTGTTGAGTTAGTTAGAAAAGTAGGATGGAAGCCTAAAAGAAGTTTAAGTATTATTCGGGCTGAACTTTCTGTTGTAGTCGGGGTTTTACATGTAAACAAGAGGTCGAATGTAATATTCCTTTATCTACCGTAATTCTTTTTCAATACAGGCAGCACTTTATTGGGGTAGTAGTAAGTGAAATATTTGAAATATTTTTCTTATATAGACTGATAACAGAGCTACTTTAGTTGAAAGTGAGACTAGAAAAGAAGTGTAGTCAGGAGATGTTAAGTTGTATTGAACTAAATGAAAAATTTCTGCAATTAAACCGATCGTGGGACTTTTGACCAGAGGTCGACCAGAAACTTTAATGTGGAGAGTGTGATATTAGGCTGGAAGCCTTGATAGTAATGGTGCCCA
>Ga0105358_10002338_pt1 | contig 10145 bp, 9 predicted proteins | sample GOMGulsemesocosm_5_FD_83509 | JGI IMG/M metagenome (GOLD analysis project Ga0105358, IMG submission 83509) | Methane-oxidizing microbial communities from mesocosms in the Gulf of Mexico - GOM15C Gulf of Mexico | ecosystem: Environmental > Aquatic > Marine > Cold seeps | place: Gulf of Mexico...
GTATTTTTACATCAAACCTACTTCAGAATTTAATCTACAGAGTATTATTTTGCAGATATTGTCTAATCATGTCAGTTCAAAATAGTTTTCACACAGGCTGGCCCCTTTCCGCCATAGAACAGTGAAGCAAAATGTCCGCTGTGGTGTCATAAAGCTGAGCCACATCGCATCTAATTATTTATGCCACCAGAACAAATTAAGTATAAAAATAGAATTTTTATTAAGAACTATATTCGTATCAACAGTGACCAAAAAACGCCTTTAAAATTTACAATTTCTAAAGACTATACTGTGGCAAGAGTGAGCCTCTCAACGCAGCCAGAAACGTCTTCTTTTAGCGAGCAGCGGAAGCTTTAAGATTGCCACTCCTAGCTTCCTCTTTGCGGCTTAAGTCACTAGTTTGTCAGATGAAATCACGCTTCATATTTAAGTAACAAGAAATGATGAATTAAATATTTCCTTAATCCTTTGATATCCATTTTTAACGAATCACTTTCAAATTATTAATACCTACTGACAAACTCATATTACCAATTGCTGCTTGTTCAATATGATTTGACCACCAACTCATGAGTTCTTTTCTAGGTTCAAGGTATTCAGCGTGGTTATATGCCCCTCTCACTTCATTCTTATCTACATGAGCAAGAGCGGCTTCTATTACATCACTATGAAAGCGCTGCTCATTTAGAATAGTACTAGCAAAGCGCTGCTCATTTAGAGTAGTACTAGCAATAGATCGTAGACCATGAGCAACTAAACGACCTTTAAAGCCCATACGTGCTAGCGCTTTGTTTGCTGTTTGAGAGTTACTTGGCTCATTTGGTTTTCTATCTCCAGGAAAAACAAACTGTCGATGACTACTAATAGGCTTCATAAACTCTAATATTGCTAAAGTTTGCTCTGTTAATGGCACAACATGCTGACGTTTCTTCTTCATCCTTTCAGCAGGTATTGTCCAAAGTTTGTTATCTAAATCAATCTCAGCCCAAGCTGCCCCTGAGGCTTCACTTGGTCTAACCATGGTGTGTAATTGCCATTCTATAAGACAACGTGTAGTAACCTTTATACTGGCATAAGATAAAGCTTTCATAAGCTCAGGTAGCTCTTCTGGCTTTAACGTAAGCATATTTTGTGCTTTAGGTGTTTCAAAAGCAGCCTTAATACCTGCTAACGAGTTGTGATGTAATAAACCTGTGTTTACGGCATAGTTCATCACTTCGTTTAAATAACCGATTAACTTGCTAGTTGTTTCTAAAGAGCCTTTGGCAGCTAAGGGCTTTAATACTTTAATAGCTTCAGGTGCTAGGATTTTATCAATAGTCCTATGCCCTAGCGAAGGGAATACATGATTATTTAAACTACGCCATAGTCTAATAGCTGTTGTTTCAGCAATTTTAGATTTTTTTAATTCAAACCAAGAGGTAGCCACGTTTAGGAGTGTATTGCTCGCAGCGAGAGCTTTCTCTCTGTGCTGATCATCTCGATACTCTTTAGGGTCAATTTCTTGAGCTAATAGTTCTCTAGCAGATAATTTACGTTTCCTAGCATCAGCTAAGGATACATCTGGATAGGAACCTAAACTTAGGGATGTTCGTTTTTTAGTAATTGGTCTTTGGTAATCTAACAACCACTGTTTTGATCCACTAGGCATAACTCTAAGTTGCAGACCTTCACCATCTGATAACTTATAAAGCTTATCCTTTGATTTAGCCTGTTTGACTTGCGTATTAGTAAGGGGGGTTACTGTTTTAGCCATTTTATGTAGTACAAACCTTATCAAAGATAAACTGTACTACATACTGTACTACTAAAAAGTGCGGATGTCACTGTACTGCATTGGGCTACTCTGGACATAAAAAAACCGGAACACCTTATTATTAAAGGTTATTCCGGTCTTTATTGGTTCTTATTGAACCTTGTAGTGGTGCGGATGGGGGGACTTGAACCCCCACGACCTAAGTCACCAGCCCCTCAAGCTGGCGCGTCTACCAATTCCGCCACATCCGCATATATATTTGAACCTAGTTAACTAAAACTAGTTTGGTACATCACCATCTTTTTTAGTAACAGGTGCATCTGCAGCTGGTACATCACTATTTTCACTGATAGTAGACTCGGCACTTTCATCAGGAATAGCATCGGTAGCAATTGTTTGCTCACTAACTGGTGCACTTAGATTATTCCACTCATCAACAGATTTAGTTCTATTGGCAGTTAAGTTACCTAAAACTAAACTAATAACAAAGAAACCAACCGCTAACCAAGTTGTCGCTTTAGTTAAGAAGTTACCTGAACCACCAGAACCAAAAACAGTTGCTGAAGAGCCTGCACCAAAAGATGCGCCCATATCAGCTCCTTTACCTTGTTGAATTAACACTAAGCCAATTAACGTTAAGGCAATAAGTACATAGGCAATAATTAAAACTTGATATAACATTTTTACTTTCCTTTAGCTGCTGAGCAAATACATTTAAATTGCTCAACTTGTAAACTAGCACCACCAATAAGACCACCGTCAATATCAGTTTGTGCAAATAATTCTTCACAGTTTGACGCGTTCACGCTGCCACCATATAACAAAGGCACTTTATTCGCCACGTTTTCATTAGCTTGAGCTAAAAACTGACGAATAAATTTATGTGTTTCTTGTGCCATCTCGCTTGATGCTGTTTTACCTGTACCTATAGCCCAAACTGGCTCATAGGCGATAACAACATCAATAAATTTTTCAATACCTACTTCATCAATTACTGGTTGTAATTGCGATGCTAGTACTGTTTCTGTTTGCTCTGCAACACGCTCTGCTTCACTTTCACCGATACATAAAATAGGTGTTAAACCGGCTGTTAGTGCTGTATTCACTTTATGAGCAATTTGCGTAGATGTTTCTTTATAGTAACTTCTACGTTCAGAGTGACCTATAATAACAAACTCTACCGACAATTCCTGCAACATTTGCGTGGAAACTTCACCAGTATACGCCCCATTTTCATGAGCACTTACATTTTGAGCGCCAACATGAATAGCTTTATCTAATTTATTAACATTCGCCTGAGAAACAAATTCAGATAGAAAAGGAAAACTTGGACAAATAACTACATCAACATTTTCTTGAAGTTCAACCGAAGTTAAGCCATCAACTATTGTGTTTATTAAGGCTAAACCACCATTCATTTTCCAGTTAGCCGCAACAATTGCACGTCTAGCCATTTTATTCCCCTTGCTACTCTTCAACACATTGTAAAATAAAGCCGCGAGATATTAACCAACATAAGATTAACTTACAAGTGATAAGTTAAAATCAATCAACTATCCCGTTAATATCTTGTTCGATTGCTGTTTTTTCCAACACAAAAAATTAAAACTTTAGCACTTGTTAACTTGCTAACCTCACCGAGTCAGCAATTTCATTTGCTAAGCTAGTGACTTCATCAAGCTCTGGTCCTTCTACCATCACACGTATTAATGGCTCAGTACCTGATTTACGCAATAATACTCGACCTCGGCCAGATAACTGGGCACTAGCCTTATCAACACAAGCTTGAACACTTGAGGCATTGATTGGGTCTCCGCCGCCAGAGAAGCGTACATTAACAAGAAGTTGGGGTAGCATGGTCATATCTTGACGTAAATCAAATAACGACACTTTACGCTGACAAATAGCCGTTAATACATTAAGTGCGCCGATAATACCATCTCCAGTTGAAGTATGGTTTAAATTGATAATATGTCCTGAGTTTTCAGCACCTAACTTCCAACCTTTATCTCTGAGCATTTGCATAACATATCGATCACCTACATTACTACGAGCAAAAGGTATATCAAGTTTTTGTAACGCCAATTCAAGACCCATATTGCTCATCAAGGTACCAACAACACCACCTTTTAAATTTCCTGATTTTAAATCATTACACGCGATAATATAAACAGCTTCATCACCATCGATTACATAACCGGTGTGATCAACCATCATTAATCGATCGCCATCACCATCAAGTGCGATACCTAAATCCGCCTTATGCTCAATTACTGCGGCACTTATCGCTTCCATTGATGTTGCACCACAGCCATCATTAATATTAGTGCCATTCGGTGATGTGCCAACTTCAATCACAGTGGCGCCTAATTCACGAAAAACATTTGGTGCAATGTGATAGGTAGCGCCATGGGCACAATCAACTACAATGGTAAGGTTTTGCAAAGAAAGTTGGCTAGGAAAATTGCTTTTACAAAATTCAATATAACGACCAGCAGCATCTTCAATACGGTATGCTTTTCCTAAATCGCTAGATTCTACGCAACCCATAGGTTTATCTAATTCAGCTTCAATTGCTACTTCTACATCATCAGGTAGTTTCTGACCATCTTGCGAGAAAAACTTAATGCCGTTATCATAAAAAGGATTATGGGAAGCACTAATAACAATACCTGCTTCAGCACGGAATGTTTTAGTTAAATAGGCAATACCTGGGGTTGGCATTGGTCCAAGCAAACCAATATCGATGCCTGCAGCAGAAAAGCCCGCTTCAAGTGCGGATTCAAGCATATAACCAGAGATACGAGTATCTTTACCAATTAACACTTTTTTCGTGCCTTGTGCCGCTAATACTTTACCAGCAGCATAACCTAACTTCATAACAAACTCAGGAGTAATTGGGTATTGGCCAACCAAACCACGTACACCATCGGTACCAAAATATTTACGACTAGACATCTTTTACCCTTTATTTAAATCTCTATTAAAGTTTCAACTTGAAAGCTCTTCTATCGTACTTACATCTTACGATAGTAATTTTTATATTTTATATTGAGCAATCGCTTTTAAAATATTTAATGCATCCACACTTTCTTGCACATCATGGACACGTATAATATTAGCGCCTTGTTGAACAGCAACAATTGCCGCGGCCAAACTACCGGCTAAGCGTTCGTTCACATCTCTATTCAATAAGTTACCTATCATTGATTTACGTGAGATTCCTGCTAACACGGGTAAACCTAATGTTTTAAACTGAGCAAACTTGGCGAGTACTTCATAGTTGTGCGCGACTGTTTTACCAAAACCGAAACCGGGATCTAACACTAATCGCTCTTTATTAATGCCACTTCGTTCACAGCAATCAATACGCTGTCTAAAAAACTCAAGTATATCATCAATAATATCATTATATTCTGGGTTTTCTTGCATCGTACGTGGCATACCTTGCATGTGCATGAGGCAAATAGCAATATCACTTTGAGCAACAACCTCAAGACAACCTTTATTTTGCAATGCACGAACATCATTAATCATATCAGCACCATAAGTAATGGCTTCCCCAATGACTTCAGCCTTTGATGTGTCGATAGAGACATTAATATCAAATCGTGATTTTATCGCTTTAAGCAATGGAATTACACGAACAATTTCATCTTGCACACTTACATCAACGGCTCCTGGGCGTGTAGATTCACCACCAATATCGATAATATCAACACCATTATTGATCATGTTATCTACTTGCTTTAAGGCACTATTAAAATGAGTAAATTGACCACCATCAGAAAAAGAGTCAGGGGTAACATTTAATATTCCCATCACTTGAACATTATTTAATTGATTTTGTGTTGAAGTAATTAAGTTTGTTTGTGTAGTTTTTGACATCTTGATTTAGTTTTATAAGTAATTTTATAATCGGTTTAATAAAATAAAACCTCGATGTTTCTACTAAACATCGAGGTTTTTATTTCTTTACTATTTGTATTCTCTATTGAAAATGACAAATATTAACTATTTAGCAGGTGTATCACCACTTGGCTCAGATAAATCTGGGCTTGGCTTATCTTTCACGCTATCTTCTTTTTTAGCTGAAGTATCACCACCATTATTTGAGTTGCTGCTTGAATCTGAGCTATTATCATCCCAACCAGCGGGTTTACGAACATCAGTTCTCGCCATCAAGTCATCAATTTGTAAAGCATCAATAGTTTCATATTTCATTAACGCATCTTTCATTGCATGCAAAATATCTAAGTTATCTTTTATTAATGTTTCTGCACGGTCGTAGTTGCGATTAACTACAGCTTTTATTTCTGCATCAATTAATTTCGCTGTTTCGTCTGACATATGTAGTGACTTAGACGAGGTACGACCTAAGAATACTTCACCTTCTTCTTCAGCAAAAAGCATAGGACCTAATTTTTCAGATAGGCCCCATTGAGTAACCATTTTACGCGCAATGTTCGTGGCACGTTCAATATCATTTGATGCACCTGTTGAAACTTTATCACTGCCGTAAATAACCTCTTCAGCGATACGACCACCATATAAAGAAGAAATATTACTTTCTAAATGTTGTTTAGAGTGACTGAATCTATCTTGCTCTGGTAAATACATAGTGACACCCAACGCACGACCACGTGGAATGATACTCACTTTATATACCGGATCATGATCTGGCACTAATCGACCAATAAGTGCATGGCCGGCTTCATGATATGCAGTCATTTCTTTCTCTGACTCGCTCATCACCATTGATTTGCGTTCAGAGCCCATCATAATTTTATCTTTGGCTTTATCAAACTCATTCATTCCGACAACACGACGTGATGTACGAGCAGAGCATAATGCTGCTTCGTTAACTAAATTAGCTAAGTCTGCACCTGAAAAACCGGGTGTACCACGAGCAATAACAGACGCTTTAACATCATCCCCTAAAGGAACTTTACGCATATGTACTTTCAAGATTTGTTCACGACCACGAATATCAGGTAAACCGACCGTTACTTGACGATCGAAACGACCAGGACGTAATAATGCTGGATCTAATACATCTGGACGGTTAGTCGCAGCAATAACAATAACGCCTTCATTACCTTCAAAACCATCCATTTCAACTAACATTTGGTTTAACGTTTGCTCACGTTCATCGTGACCGCCACCCATGCCCGCGCCACGTTGGCGACCTACAGCATCAATTTCATCGATAAAAATAATACAAGGAGCCGCTTTTTTCGCTTGTTCGAACATATCTCGAACACGTGAAGCACCAACACCAACAAACATTTCAACAAAGTCTGAACCTGAAATAGTAAAAAATGGTACTTTTGCCTCGCCTGCAATCGCTTTCGCTAATAAGGTTTTACCTGTACCCGGTTGGCCCACCAATAAAATACCTGATGGAATACGACCACCTAACTTTTGAAATTTTGTTGGCTCTCTTAAGTAATCCACCAATTCAGCTACGTCTTCTTTGGCTTCATCACAACCGGCAACATCAGCAAAAGTTGTTTTTATTTGGTCTTCACTTAATTGGCGCGCTTTAGACTTACCAAAAGACATGGCACCTTTACCACCGCCACCTTGCATTTGACGCATAAAGAAAATCCACACGCCAATCAGTAAGATCATAGGGAACCACGAAACAAAGATAGTGGTTAAAAAGCTAGTTTCTTCTGGAAGTTTACCTTGTGCACGTACGCCTTGTTTCACTAAATCATTAATTAAATCACGATCATAGCCACCAGGAATAACTGTCTTATAGCTTTCTCCGCTACGTTTTTCACCGGTAATAACACCGTTCCTATCAACATTTGCATCACGAATCTGCCCTTGGCGAACATCGGAGATAAAACGCGTGTAGTCCATCTCATTTTCATTAACTGTATTGGGAGAAAAGCTCTGAAAAACAGACATTAAAACAACGGCTATAACTAACCATAAAATAATATTTTTTGCCATATCACTCAACTTCATGACCTCTTTGGGTTTGATAAATTTATTACTATAATACTGTAATACGTTATTGTGTCTAATTTACTATAATTCAAGGGCAGTAGCCATTTAACTTTAGTCACAATTTACAACTCGTAACATAATAGCTGCTAATCCTTATCCTTACACACTATTTAAAACCAGTAGCAACCAAGTAAACTTCACGAGAACGAGCTCGTGATGATTCTGGTTTGCGTGTTTTAACCTTTTTAAATACACCGCGTACTGCATTCATAAAGTCTTCAAAACCTGCCCCTTGAAAAACTTTAACAACAAAAGCACCATTAGGTTTCAAAACCTGATGACACATATCCAAGGCTAATTCGACTAAGTACATACTACGCGCTGAATCAGCACTTTCATTCCCTGTCATATTTGCAGCCATATCAGACATAACAACATCAATATTTTTTCCGTTGATTCGTTGAAGTAAAGCATCGAGAACCGCTTCTTCACGAAAATCACCTTCTAAAAATTCCACACCAGCAATAGCATCCATAGGTAAAATATCACAGGCAACTACTTGCCCTCTGTCACCTACCGCCTTAACCGCATATTCCGACCATCCTCCTGGGGCAGCACCTAAATCAACAACTTTCATGCCCGGTTTAATAAGTTTGTCTTTATTATTTATTTCTTCAATTTTAAAGACTGCACGTGAACGTAAGCCAAGCTTTTTAGCTTTTTTAACATATTCATCTTCAAAATGTTCATCTAGCCAACGCTGTGAACTCGCTGTGTGTTTTTTCTTTGCCATATTTTTAATCTGTTTTTTCGACTATTTATAGATATTACTTGTTAGATAAGGGTAAAATAGCGTTAATTCAAGTTAACGACTATCGAAATTTATTAATGAACTTAAATAAAAAACAAATTCAATACTTAAAGGGTGTTGCTCACCCACTAAAACCTATTGTTTTATTAGGCAATAATGGTTTAACTGAGGCTGTAGTAGCCGAAATAGATTATGCGCTTAATCATCATGAATTGATTAAAGTGAAAATCCCAACAGATGATAAAGAAACTAAAGGGCTTATTGTTGAAGCAATTTGTCGTGAAACCAAAGCCACTAAAATACAAGTTATTGGTAAAACGTTAATAATTTATCGTCAAAGTGAAGAGCATAAAATTCGTATCCCTAAATTATAAAAACAAAATGGTTAGTGACAAGTAAAATTGTCGCTAACTACACGTTTATTTTAATGGAAAAGTAAATAATATTCGCGCAACGTTTTTATTTTTACTAAAACGATAAATACCCTTATATACCCGTTCCACTTGAAGATGCTCGCTTCTAAGTCCAGCTGAATCATGGATATTCAAGCGGAACGGGTATAGTGTCTATTCCTGCCCATTAATAACCAATAGTTTAATCAAACAAACTCAAAGCTATTCGATAAAGTCCCTTTACTTTCCTCTAACATGCTTTGCTAAGATTTTTATACCAATTAAAGTAATTAAAGTAATTAATTTTCCGCTTCTACCCAGTCTCTAAAGCATAGTTTTTTAACTCTATCTATGTCTTTTATTAACATGCCTATGTAGTTTACTTAGGAATTCTTTGTAAACGTCATCTTCGAAGTCTCTGATCGAAGATCCATTGCGCTTTAAACACTGGATCCCCGATTAAAATACCACGGGGATAACGATCCTGAGCCATATGCATAGGCATGTTTATTAATGAACTCCATGCGCTTATGCCAGAGTCTACAATCTAGTCATAGCCTTTGAAGCACCGATTAGCTAATTCATCTTGACGCAACCATCGCCTAAAACGATGGATTAAATAAAAACAAAAAACCACATTAACTTAATAAGCTAATGTGGTTTTTGTTATTTACTCACCTATTCTTAACTCGTCAACCTCGAGTTGTTTGAGTCGAAGTTCCAGTTCTTAATTGGATATTTAATTCCCGAACAGTCAGTTCGGGAATTAAATATTACAGGTTTGCTTGTAAAAACAAGCCGAATAGTTTCATTTATTTTTGATAATTACGAGTAAAATTAAACTCGTATTCCATTAAGGCAAAAACACTAATCGCTATTACCGTTTTCAACGCGGCTTTTCAATTTTTGTCCCGGTCTAAAAGTGACAACTTTACGGGCAGAAATTGGAATATCTTCACCGGTTTTAGGGTTACGACCAGGGCGTTCGCTTTTTTCACGCAAATCGAAATTACCAAAACCAGAAAGTTTAACTTGTTCACCACTTTCTAAGGTTTCACGAATATCTTCAAAAAATATTTCAACCATATCTTTTGCGTCGCGTTTGCTCAGCCCAACTTTCTCAAATAAATGTTCTGCTACTTCTGCTTTGGTAAGCGCCATTGCTTAGTCCCTCAGTGATGCATTTAACTCAGTTTTTAAGGTTTCAACAACTCGATTGATAACA
>Ga0105358_10002340_pt1 | contig 10144 bp, 12 predicted proteins | sample GOMGulsemesocosm_5_FD_83509 | JGI IMG/M metagenome (GOLD analysis project Ga0105358, IMG submission 83509) | Methane-oxidizing microbial communities from mesocosms in the Gulf of Mexico - GOM15C Gulf of Mexico | ecosystem: Environmental > Aquatic > Marine > Cold seeps | place: Gulf of Mexico...
ATGCGTACAGAAGATAAGCCACAAGGGCAAACGTACGAGTATTTTAAAGCCTTGGCTTACACGAGTAGCCCTTATCGGAACCCTATCATTGGTTGGATGCAGGACTTAAATGATATGAAACTAGGTGATTTAGCTGCATGGTATAAGCAATGGTATTCACCAAATAATGCAACTCTAGTGATTGTGGGCGACGTTCAATTTGAGCAAGTGTTTAAATTAGCAAACCAATATTTTGGGCCAATCCCTGCTGCTGTTTTTAAACCGGTGAAAAAGCGAATTGAGGTGCCGCAGGTTGGTGTTCGTCGCAGTATTGTGAAGCAGAAAGCCAAGGTACCTTATTTATTGATGGGTTATAAAGTACCCGTACTTAATTCAGTTAAGGATGATGCCGATGTGTATGCATTAGAGGTTTTATCCGGCATTTTAAGTGGTGGTAGTAGCGCAAGGTTGCCATCAAACTTAATACGTGGCTCGCAAATCGCTTCTAGCGCTAGTGCTGGCTATGACATGAATGCCCGATTACCGACGCTGTTTTTATTTGATGGCTCTCCCGTCCAAGACAGGAATGTTCAACAACTTGAAGATGCGTTACTTGGACAAGTGGCACGTTTGCAAGCTGATTTAGTTGAACAAAAAGAGCTGGATCGGATTAAGGCGCAGGTTATAGCATCGTCTGTGTATGAAAAAGATTCAAACTTTTACCAAGGAATGCAACTAGGCATGCTGGAAACAGTCGGTGTCGGTTGGCAAAAAAGTCATGAATATGTAGATAAAGTAAAAGCTGTGACGGCACAACAGATACGCGCAGTGGCACAAAAATATTTGATTGAGGATCACTTAACAGTGGTCCATATGCTACCGCAGGAGGTGCCTAATGCGAACTGATGTAAAAATGATATTAGGTCTCGTGTTGTTGCAAACGAGTATGCTGTCTATGGCCGTTCCTACTATTCAACATTGGCAAACAGCTAATGGCGTAAAGGTCTATTTTGTACCCACTCAGGGCTTGCCTATTTTAGATGCGAAATTAGTATTTAGTGCAGGCAGTTCAAGAGATGGAGATAAAAATGGTGTGGCTGCGTTAACAAGCGCCTTACTTGACCAAGGTGCAGCAGAGAAAAGTGCGCAGGACATTGCCGAGCAACTAGAAAGTGTTGGCGCCCAAATCAGTACGTCTACCTCGCGTGATTTTACGACAATGACCTACCGGAGTTTAACGGATAAGAAGGCATTGAAAACATCGTGGCATTTGTTGAAAGAGATATTAACCAAACCGAACTTTCCTTTGGTGGATTTTAATCGCATAAAAGAGCGTACTTTATTGCGTATTAAGCAACGGCAAGAGTCACCGGGAACACTCGCTCAATTGGCACTTTATCAAGAAATGTTTAACGATCACCCCTATGCAAATGCCATCCAAGGCATTGAAAGTTCAGTGGGAGGCCTAGAGTTAAATGACCTTAAGCAGTTTTATCAGCAGTATTATGTTGCGAATAATCTCAGGGTCATTCTTGTTGGCGGTATCTCACGTGATCAGGCTGAACAGCTGGTGCAAGAGTTGGTGACTGATTTGGCACTGGGTAAAAAAGCAAATGAAATAGCCGAAGTGCTTGTGCAGGCAAAAGGCAAAAGTATTCACCAAGAGTACCCGTCACAACAAACGCACTTGATGTACAGCCTGCCGGTGTTAAAGCATAACGACCCAGATTATTTTTCCTTGTATGTGGGTAACCATATTCTCGGTGGTAGTGGCTTTAGTTCACGTATTGTTAAAGAAATCCGTGAAGAAAGAGGCTTGGCATACAGCGCGTACAGCTATTTTCATCCAATGATGCAGAAAGGGCCGTTTTTGATTGGATTGCAGACACGAAATGAAAAGGTAAAAGAAGCCTCAGCAGCCGTAAAACAAACCTTGGATGACTTTATACAGCAAGGGCCTACAGAAGAAGAGCTGATTGCGGCCAAGAAAAATATCATTGGAGGCTTCGCCCTAAAGCTAGACAGTAATAAAAAGCTGTTAGGAAATGTGGTGGGGACAGTTGTTAGCGGCGCACCATTAGATTACTTAAATAGTTATATGCAAAAAGTCGAAGCCGTTACGCGAGAACAAATAACAGATGCTTTTCAACGACGAGTGAAGATGGAAAAAATGGTGATGGTAACGGTAGGTCAATCAGTCGTTCAAAAAGACTAATGGCTATCAAGGGAAATCGTGTCCGTATTATTGGTGGATGCTGGCGAGGCCGAAAAATTGAATTTCCTAGCATTGATGGTTTACGCCCTACAACCGACCCGATTCGTGAAACCTTATTTAATTGGTTGCAACCGTATTTGCCGCAAGCAAACTGTTTGGATCTATATGCGGGAAGTGGTGCGTTAGGGTTTGAGGCTGCATCACGAGGCGCGCGCAATGTATTGATGGTTGAAAAAGACGTTAAAGCAATAAAGGCACTGCGCGCGAATAAAGAACTAATAAAAGCAGATAATGTTCAATTGATGCACCGAATGGCGCTAGATGTTTTAAAAGATAAGCGTAAAGAAACAGATGCGTTGTTTGATGTTGTTTTTCTTGATCCGCCTTTTAAACAAGGTGAGCTAAGTGAATGCGTGAAACGGCTTGAAGAAAGTGGCTGCTTATCGGATGATGCCGTTATATATTTAGAATGCGAAGGCAAATTAGACCTGAGTTTTCTTCCGAAGAACTGGGTTGAACACCGACGAAAGAAAACAGGTCAAGTAGCCTATTACCTTTACCATCGAGAAATAAATGATTAAAAAAGCAATTTATCCTGGAACATTCGACCCGATGACGAATGGCCATATCAATATTATTCAACGGGCAAGCGAACTGTTTGATTCCGTACTGGTTGCAGTGGCAAAGAGTGCCGGCAAGTCGCCATTGTTCGATAGTGAAGAGCGCCTGAATATGGCTAAGCGGGTGTTTTGTAAATATTCAAATATTGAGGTGGTTTTTTTTGATGGTCTATTGGTTGATTTAGCTAAAGAGCATAAGGCCTATATTGTCGTTAGAGGAATCCGTAGTATCGCAGATTTTGAATATGAGTCACAAATGGCCGGAATGAATAGGAAAATGATGCCTGAATTAGAGACAGTATTTTTGACAACAGACCCCGAATGGGGGGATGTTTCTTCAACGTTGGTACGTGATATTGCTCGATATGATGGAAACATCACAGACTTCGTTCCAGTTGAAATTGAACAAGCTATTTTGGCTAAGTTGAGTTAATTATGTCATTAATTATTACTGATGAATGCATCAACTGTGATGTGTGTGAACCTGAATGCCCTAATGAAGCAATTTTTATGGGAGAAGAAATTTACGAAATACACACTCACCTGTGTACGGAGTGTGTAGGGCATTACGATACACCCCAGTGTGTAGAAGTTTGCCCCGTTGAATGTATCCCAAAAGACCCGAATAACGAAGAATCGCAAGAACAACTTTTATTGAAATATAATCAATTAATGGCGGCAAATGAGGCCTAAATAATGAAACAATTCCTTTTATTCATTAGTGTTTTTTTCTCAATAACAGTACAGGCAAATCCTTCAATAAAGCCTCATGAGCAGGCTATTGCTAGTGCGCACCCTGCTGCAACTAATGCAGGTCTTGCAATATTAAACCAAGGTGGCAACGCGTTTGATGCAGCCGTTGCTGTTAGTGCTGCACTAGCAGTAGTAGAACCCTTTGGTTCAGGCATGGGCGGTGGTGGATTTTGGTTGTTACACCGCGAAAGTGATGGCAAGCAAGTAATGATTGATGGTCGTGAAGTAGCACCCTTAGCGGCTGAGCGAGACATGTATTTGGATGAATATGGTGAGCCAATTAAAAATGCATCTGTTGATGGTGCTTTAGCAGCGGGTATTCCAGGTTTGCCTGCCGCCTTGGATTATTTGGCGAAGAAGTATGGGGAATTACCACTAGCTGATAGCTTACACCCCGCAATTAAACTGGCTAAGAAGGGTTTTTTAGTCAATGAACACTATCAGCGCTTAGTTAAATTTCGTCAACCTGTCTTAGCCTCCAGTGAGTCAGCGAAGGCTATTTTCCTAACTAACGGGAAAGTGCCTAAGCTAGGAACAACCATTACACAAGCAGATTTAGCACGTACCTTGCAGTTACTTGCAAACAAGGGTTTTGATGGGTTTTATCGTGGAGAGCTAGCGGATAAGTTAGTACAAGGCGTACAACAAGCAGGTGGAATTTGGACCAAAGAAGATTTAGCGAGATATAAAGTTAAAGAACGCTCGCCTATAGTTGTTGAATACAAAAATATGAAGGTGACCAGTGCAGCATTGCCATCATCGGGCGGCTTAGTCTTATCTATTGCTTTGAATATTCTAGAGCAATACGATTTATCAAACATGGACGAAGCAACACGAATTCACGTTGTGGTTGAGGCAATGAAAAGAGCGTATCGTGATCGTGCGTTACATATGGGTGATAGTGACTTTGTAAACGTGCCAATGACAGAGTTAACAAAAAAATCATACGCCCATGCGGTTTCTAAGAGCTTAATGTTAAATGAGGTAACGCCTAGCCAGCAAATCACCGGCCTAAATGAAATAGAAGGTCATGATACAACACATTTCTCAGTGATCGACAAAGACGGTAACCGTGTAGCGGCCACCCTGTCTATAAATTACCCATTTGGCTCTGGTTTTGTACCAAAAGGGACAGGCGTACTGTTGAACGATGAAATGGATGATTTCTCCATAAAGCCAGGTACACCCAATGTTTATGGTTTGGTAGGAGGGGAAGCGAACGCAATAGAAGCAGGTAAGCGAATGTTATCAAGCATGTCCCCTACATTTATCGAAACAGATAAAAAAGTGGGGGTTCTTGGTACGCCGGGGGGTAGTCGTATTATCAGTATGGTGCTGCTCGGTATTTTGGATGCCGAACAAGGGAATGCCCCTGAATCTTGGGTTAATTTACCGCGTTACCACCATCAATACTTACCAGATGTTATCCAACATGAGCCTAATACCTTTAAAGAGGAAACCATGCTGAAGTTAGCCAAAAAAGGCCATAAGTTGAAATCTGTTGGCAGAAATTATGGCAATATGCATGCTATTTTATGGGACAAGGAAGCGAATAAATTGATGGCTGCTAGTGATCGAAGAGGCTCAGGAATAGCTATTGTTGAACCGGTGCCGGTGGAGCATGCGGCGAAATAAATAACGCGTCAGCATTATTCGGTATCACTGATTTAGTAGGTTCAAAAGCTATGGTTTTACTGGTTCAATCTTTAATAACCAGCCATCGATACCATGGCAGCGGTTGCTTGTGGTTGCCTCGACATTAACTCTTACATATTTCTTTTTTATTGATGCAGGAAGTTTTCCGGAGACTTTGAAGCCATTAGCCGTTTTTTTAATACTGACTTCAACAGGAATCTTGTTAGCGTCGACTTTGATACTATGAATAAGTGTATTGGCCGACGTTTGAAAAGAAAATTGAGCTCCGGGCGCAACAGCCGCTAGATGAGCGGGCATTATTTGCGTTAACGTGGGCTTTTTACAAGCTTTCTTGCTGCTAGTCGTGCTGCCATAGGCTATCGCAAGGTTGCTAAAGGCAATGAGAATAAAAATAGTTATTAGTTTGATAGCATTCATGGCACTTCCCTTAGTTATTCAAGGTATGAGGTATGACGCAGCAAAAGGTCTGGTCGAGCTTGTCAATTTGCATAACCGTAGGTTAGCTAAAATTCTAAAGCTTGTAAATAACCTTATTGGCTAGGTTTAGTCGCCGTTAGGAGGTTGCTGGCTTGATTAAAGTTGAGTCCATTCGAGTTAACGTAGGTGACTAACTTCTCATTCATTTTTTGATTGATCAGGCTGAGATTATCAGTATTTCCTGTTACTTCAGAGAGTCGCCCCAACATATTTTGGGATCCGCCTACAACGCCTTTTACAAAGTCGTTAATATCTTTAAAGTGACTTTGTTTAATTATATGGGCTAGGTCAATAAAACTAAAACCTGCTTCAGTTGCCATATTGACTAACGTATCGGGCTCATCAAAAGCAAAGGGTGGCAGTATATAAGGCTCTTCAATGATTTCAGTCAAACTGTCTTGTAAGGCTTTCCAACCTGGTGAGTGATCGGTTGATTTCCAAACGGCGATGACTAATTTACCATTGGGTTTTAAAACACGGAAACATTCATTGAGTGCTTTTTGTTTGTCTGGGACAAACTGGATGATTTGCTGGCAGATAACGATATCAAATTGTTGGCTGTCAAAAGGCAAGTCGGTAATATCCGCTTTTTGCCAGCTAATGGAATTGGCTGAAGAACTACTGGCAACGTCAAGCATATCTTGGTTGAGGTCAATCCCTGTTACAGCCCCTGTTCCATTTAATCGCTTGTTAGCGCATCTCGCAATAACCCCTGTGCCGCACCCTGCGTCTAAAACACGGTCGTTAGCCTTTATATTTTGGGTGACGGTATTTTCCCAAGGTCTAAAAACAGCGGGGACTAAAATATTGTTATAGAGTTCAGCGGGATTCATTTTACGCTAGCAAATGCCGGTTATTTCACACAAGCCATCGAGAACGAGTTGGATGGGGCTCACAACGCCAATGATTTTACCTTGCTCCATAACAGGTGCGCGCATTAAATTGTAGCGTGCAAATAAACGAGAACAATAGCGAATGTCCATATCAGGGTGTGCGTTAATAAGTGGTTTTTCATTTATTTCATACACGTTGACACGGTCTGGAGCCCTATCCTTTGCAAGAACGAGTTTCGCGATAATGCCAGCATTTATAACGCCATATTCATCATTTTCATGAAATTTATCGACAAATAAGATGGAGGTTTTATTTTTCTTCATCATTCTAATCGCTTCTGTAATGGTGGCTGTTCCATCGATTATATGAAAATCAGTTTTCATCACATCACGTACGGTAATTAATTTTGTATCATTCATAGTTCTGTCTCTATTGATTGAGTGATTTCTTTTGCTTGATGTAGCACACCAATGGCATCTTCAACATCTATTTGTAGGGCGATACCGCTACCGGGTTCCTCATCAAATAAGCCTGCTCGAGAGACTTCCTCGATAATCTTTCGACATAAATGCTCTTCGACCAGAAACAGTAACACATCGCGTTGTGTCTCAAGGTTTAGGCCAAAAAATGTCTTTTGTTTTTTTATCCCTTCGCCACGGGCATTATTGATAATAGTAGCGCCTGTCGCACCGACTTCCCTGGCTGCTTTAAGCACCTTGTCAGTTTTATTGTCATCAACAAAGACGATAATTAATTTGAAATGCATTTTATTCTCCTTCTTGATTTTGTTGTTTGAGTTGGGCTCGGTGGTTTATCCATTCGGCAAATTGAGCATAGGCGAGCACAGCCATAATAGGGAAAAGGCTGGCAAAGGCGATGAGACCAAAGCCATCCATTAATGGGTTTCTGCCGGGTATACTGGATGCCAATCCGATACCTAAAGCTGTCACTAGCGGTACGGTAACGGTTGATGTTGTGACGCCGCCTGAATCATAAGCTAGGCCAATGATCAGCTTTGGCGAGAAAATGGTTTGGATAATAACCACGATATATCCTGCAATAATGAACACGTATAGGTCTATTCCCGTGACTATTCGATAAGTTCCCAAGGCAATGCCAACAGAGACGCCCAGCGAGACAGCTAATCTTAGATACCATGCTTTGATAGTACCACCAGAAATCTGTTGAGCTTTAATAGCAACAGCGATTAATGCCGGCTCTGCCAAGGTTGTAGCAAAACCAATACAGGCACCGAAGATATAAACCCAATAATAATCTTGCCATGCAATCGAAATGCTTTGGTCGGTGGTGGGGTTGATGAAGTCGTGACGAGTTAATTGCTCTGCCATGGCTGTGCCAAGTGGAAAGAGGGCTTTGTCCAACCCAACGAGGAAAAAGGTCATACCCAGAACAACGTAAACCATACCAATCACTAAGTTCTTAAAGTGACTAAATGGTCGACGAATAACAACTAATTGAAAAAACACGATAACAAAAATGATGGGGGCTACATCGCGTAATGTACTTAATAGCGTGCTTAAAACTTCGTTTAGCAACATCATAAAATCATCCCATACGCCATCACGAAGATCATCGGCGTTAGTGATGCAAAGGCGATGAGACCAAAGCCATCAGTCATCGGGTTGCGGTCTCTAATGGCGGATGCTAGTCCAACACCAAGAGCGGTCACTAAAGGAACCGTTATGGTTGATGTGGTCACGCCACCTGAGTCATAAGCAATGCCAATAATGGCTTCAGGGGCAAAAAAAGTCATGACAACAACACCGATGTAACCGGGAATAATTAAGTAATGCAGTGGCCAGCCTCGAATAATTCTTAGAACGCCTAATAAAATGGCAAAGCCCACAGAAAAAGCAACGGTGAATCGAAGTCCAAACGCATAGTCGTTTTTTGCACTATCTGTTTTTTCGATCATGCCGCCTTCTGCAGCGATACGTGCCGCTTCATCAGCAACGGCTATCAAGGCAGGTTCGGCCGCTGTTGTACCAAAACCTAAGGAAAAGGCAAATAGCAGTAGCCACAATAAGCTACCTTTTTTAGCAAAGGCATAAGCCATTGTTTCACCAATGGGGAATAAGCTTTTCTCAAGCCCTTGAATAAACAGTGTTAGGCCAATGACAACAAACGCAGTGCCAACAGCAATGTCAGCAATATTAGGAATAGGTTGTCGAAGAATAACTAATTGAAAAACAAAGATCACTACAAGAATAGGCAGTAAGTCCATAAAACTGCCAAATAATTGCCTAATAAATTTATTTTTTACTTGAAACAAAAGCACTCTCCTTAGGTCTTAACTTTATAGGAATTAACGCAGTATTCCCAATAAAGAATGGTACTTTGTGATGGCCAGTAATGAATGAAGAGCAGAAAAGAAATTAGTGTTGGCAACGTGGGCAATAAAAAGTAGATCGTTGCGCAATAACAATTTGCTTGATAGGCGATTTGCACGTTGGGCAAGGTTTTCCTTTTCGTCCGTAAACGTTAAGTGTTTGTTGGAAGTAACCGGGTTGGCCATCACTGTTAACGAAGTCTTTTAAGGTTGTACCGCCTTGTTTAATCGCTTCAGTCAGAATATTTTTAATTGCTGAGACTAGGTTGTCCAGCCGCCCTTTAGAAATATTACTGGCAGCGCGTTTAGGGTGGATACCTGCCTGAAAAAGGGCTTCACTTGCATAAATATTGCCAACACCGACAACAACCTGCCCATCCATAATAAGACTCTTAATGGGTGTTTTTTTCGCTTGGGCTTTTGGGTAAAGATCGTCAATATCAAATACTTCGGATAAAGGTTCTGGCCCTAAATGTTGAATTAATTTATGGTTTTCAATGGGCGTAGAAGACCATAAAAGCGAACCGAAGCGACGTGGGTCCTTATAGCGTAAACAGGTATTATTATTAAAAATAATGTCGATATGCTCGTGTTTTTCAGGCTTAATTGATGCGTCTATAACGCGCAAACTGCCAGACATCCCAAGGTGAATAATCAGCGTGCCTTTATCTGTTTCGAGCAGCAGGTATTTTGCACGGCGTTTAACATGCTTAATGCTAAGGCCAGGCAACAGTGTTGAAACCTCAGGGCTAACGGGCCAGCGTAGTTTCCCTTGTCGGACAATAACGTTTGAAACTTGCTGGCCTTCAATATGAGGTGCAATGCCACGACGAGTGGTTTCAACTTCTGGTAATTCAGGCATCGGGCTCTGATAGTATTGGTAAGGTTGTCATCTTCTTATATTTGCTATTACTAAGGGTGTAGACAAGTTTTTTATCGCTTGATATTAAAAGGACGTTATCTTCTTGTCTTATCAGATTAAATTTCAATTTCTGATGGTTATTGAGTGAAATAATGATCGGCTCAACATTGGCATTAACGAGTTGAGTACTCACGTTAATGGCGCGTGCAAACCGCCATTCATCGAGTAGCATTTGTACAGCGTCTGACGATAGCTCATCGCTGGGAGACAGTGTATTTAGCCAAGTGTTATCTTCTTGGCGCTTAAGTGATATTTGCGGTGTTTGTAAACCGGTAATTTGAATACCATTTGGTAGTAACAAAGTGTCGATGTACGCATTAACCGGAGCGGTTAGGTGA
>Ga0105358_10002341_pt1 | contig 10142 bp, 8 predicted proteins | sample GOMGulsemesocosm_5_FD_83509 | JGI IMG/M metagenome (GOLD analysis project Ga0105358, IMG submission 83509) | Methane-oxidizing microbial communities from mesocosms in the Gulf of Mexico - GOM15C Gulf of Mexico | ecosystem: Environmental > Aquatic > Marine > Cold seeps | place: Gulf of Mexico...
ATCATTAATTATTTTTGCTCCTGCAGTCTTATGAGCAATAGCAACTCAACAGATGGGAACAAATATAACCTTACTCGCCATAGTACATGTGTGTGCACGCGTAATTTACAACCTACTATATTTAATAAACGTAGACAAACTGCGCACCTTGCTTTGGGGCATCGCCACGTTCAGCAGTTTTGCTATTATTTGGCAATGTATCTCGGAAAGTTAAGAAGTAAATTAAAACAGTCTAAATAAACTATTGACAGAATTCAGTAAAGCTAGATAGAGTAGCTGCTCTAGAGAAATTAAACCTTCCGTTTTAAAGGTTTTTTATTGATTAATCCACCGATAGCAATAACAGGAAAAATACAGTGAGCGAAAAATTAGATTTAAACGAAATACGTAAGCAAATAACCAAATTAGATCAAGATTTACTAACTTTATTTGCTAAACGTCGCGCACTAACACTCAATGTTGCTAAAAGTAAAATACAACAAATTCGCCCGATTAGAGATCAACAACGTGAACAAGAGTTGTTAATTCGCTTAATAAAACAAGGTAAAGCGTTAGGTTTAGATGCCCATTATGTTACCAGTGTTTTCCAAACAATCATTGAAGATTCAGTGCTTAATCAACAAGCATTTTTACAAAGCTTAGCCAATCCTGATATTCAAACGCCAGCGGTTAGTGTTGCTTTCTTAGGTGATAAAGGCTCATATAGTTATTTAGCCAGTCATCGATATTTCTCTCGACGCGCAGAAAAAATCATTGAATCAGGCTGCCAAAATTTTAGTGAAATTCTACAACAAGTAGAGTCTGGTCAAGTGGATTACGGTATGTTACCTATTGAGAATACCAGCTCGGGTAGTATCAACGAAGTTTATGACTTGTTACAACACACCAATTTATCGATTGTTGGTGAAATTACCCAACCAATAGAACACTGCTTACTTACAGCAGCTGATACTCGTTTAGATAAAATAAAAACAATCTATGCCCATGTTCAGCCATTTGCCCAGTGTAGTAACTTTTTAGATAAACAAAATGATATCCGCATAGAGTATTGCGAGAGCACTGCTGATGCAATGGTTAAGGTTTCTGAATTACAAGATGATACTGTTGCAGTCATTGGCAGTGAAGAAGGTGGGAATTTATATCAATTACAAGCACTAGAGAAATCGATCGCAAACCAAAGCGAAAACCATTCTCGCTTTATTTTAGTCGCTAGAAAGGCAGTGGATGTGGCTGAACAAATACCGGCGAAAACAGCGATTATTCTAGCGACAGGTCAAAAAGCAGGTGCCTTAGTAGAATGTTTATTAGTACTAAAAGAAAAAGGTATTAATATGTGTAAGCTTGAGTCTCGCCCTATTCAAGGCCGTCCGTGGGAAGAAATGTTTTATATTGATGTAGAAGCTAATTTGAAAACTTTCGCATTACAAGAAGCGATTAGTGAAATTACCGAACATACCAATTTCATTAAAGTGCTTGGTTGTTACCCTATTGAACATATTAGCCCAACAAGCGTTCCAAGTAGTGCATTAACTTAAAAAACCCAAATGGCCGAATCTATAATGCATATAACGCCGTTACCCAAATAAGTAACGGCTTTTTTATAGCAAAATTAATATGCCATTTTCCCCTTTAGCAAAAAAGAGAACTCTCCTTGAATAAATTAGCTGTTTTAGCTTTTACCCTATTAGTATTTCTAAGCACCATGCTTTGGTATTTAGCCAATGGTTCATTAAATGAATACCTTAAAAGCCAAATTGAAATACAAGGTCATTATTATACTGGTCAAAAAACCAATGTAGTCTTAGCTGATTTTTCCTCAAGTACAGGGATAGGAGAATTTAAACAGTTTAGTTTAGTAAACTTAAATCATCATCAAGCCCAACATGCAATTTTAATTGATGAAGCAAATATTGAGTTAGTAAAACAACCCACACAGCCATTTTTAACATCAATAAAAAAAGTCACCATCAACAAACTTACCCTGAACATTGAAAACAATTCAAGCAAATTCAGTAATATAGAAAAACTTATTGAGAGGGTCAAGCTTAAACTTGCCCAAGACTACCCAGAGTTATATCCAAACATCAGTGCGAAAATATACGCTCAAAATAATCCTCAACTTAATGCTGAAGAATATGCCCAAACTCACCCGCAAGCTGGCCCCATCATTGAACATACAAAAGCGAAGAAAAAGCGAGGAAAACCTCAAGCCAAAATTAACATTTCTGAGATCGTTATCAATACAGTAGAATTAACGTTAATGGATAATGGATTAGCTAAAACAACATTGCTTCAGAATGTGAATATGACAGTGATCGGTGGTAACCAAGGTATTGTAACGAATCAGTTAGGTGGAGAAGTATTACTTGCTTTACTGAATTTGGCCACACAAAGATAACCAACTTATAAATTTAATTAAGTTCTGCTGATACTTGTATTTTAAGTTGAGTAAAGTAAGATTAAATCTATCACTAAAAAGTATAATAACACTAAAAATCAACTATTAAACAAGAAAAAGGAACATTCAACCATGCCCCCAGTGAAGTTTTTTTCTCAATCGAACAAAGTGCTTATTTCACTATGTTACTCGCTATTAATACCGATAACAGTTCAAGCAGGTGATTTAGAAATTACGCCAATGATTAGCTATACTTTTAGTCCCAAATTAATCAGTGGCGATAATACTGAAGAATTATCAACAACAAATGAACCTAACCTTGCTCTAGCTTTTTCTTGGCAAGATTCAACTGATGGACAGGGACAGGTTTTACTCAATTATATTTCTCGTGATTTCACCGATAATATTGACCAATCAAATCATTCTTTTGATACTTTATACGCGCACTTTAATGGTGTCGCTTTTTTTAAAGAAAGAAATTACATCACAACCGTTGGCATGGGTGTGGGTATGACTTATTTTAATAGTGATTTTGATAGTGCTATTTACCCTTCAATAACCTTTGCTGTGGGTACACGCTATGAACTTTCAGATGATTTAACCTTTATCACCGAACTTCGTGCATATGCTACGTTAACTAAGGATGATGAAAGTGTTTTTTGTCAAGACGGGACTTGTGTAGCTCACATTGATGGTGCGGTTTGGTTTGATAGCCAGGTAGCAATTGGTTTGGCTTATAGCTTTTAATATTTACCCAACCAAGCATGGTAGTTGTGAGTGCTGATGTAGATATAATAAAGACATAACACGCTTATGGAGTCAGTGTTATGCCTTGTTCATTGACGAGTTGAGCACAATGTTACTAGAGAAAAAAATAGTGTTTTGAGTCACATTACTCTGCCTCAACAATCACTTTGACAAGCAAGCTAATGCTTTTTTAACTCATTGGCCTTTAATAACATAGTTTTACTTTCTGCCATAAAGTCATCTGCATAATCACCAAACCAGTGTGACACTTGCTTAAACATAGTCACAAAAGCATCTTTATCACCCATTTCAACATCTTCTAATAATTCTAGAAAACGATAGGCAAAACGTTTCATCATGGTGATGTTATCAGGATTAGCAAAAATAATATCTGAATATAGAATAGGATCTTGAGCAAATAATCGTCCCACCATGATCAATTCTAATCGATAGATTGGAGAACTCATATTAACTAAATTCTCAATATCTGCCCCTTCAGCCATCAAATGGTATCCGTAAGCAATTGTAGAAAAATGTCGCATTACTTGTACCATTGACATGGCCTGATCATGTTCATGAGCGGGGACTTGATAAATTTTAGCACCCCATACTTGAAACTGCTTTAACAGCCATTGATATTGTGATTCTTCACGGCCATCACAAACAATAATAGTTTGCTTAATTAAACCCGTTACATCTGGACCGAACATAGGGTGTAAACCAACGACAGGCCCTGAATGCACTTTCATCATTTCATATAAGGGAGACTCTTTGACACTGGTAAAATCAGCTAAAATACAATCAGTCGGTAAATTATTTAAATGATGAATAACCAGTGAAGTTAAACGAATGGGTACAGCAACAATTACTAAGCTTGCATCGGCTAAAATAACATCACTATTAGGCCAATCTTCTTGCTCAATGATCGCGACTTGATAATCTGAACGTTTAAATAAATCAACAAAAACGCCACCTAATTGCCCTTTACCACCAACTACCACAACCTTTTTACAGTCAGGGTTAATGCATTGATAACCGCTAGCATCCTGACTCACGTATGAATCACGCATCAAACGGCGTAATACGTCTTCAATTAAGTCACCGCTTAAACCAGCCTCTTGGGCTTGCTCACGGCGTTTACTAATTAAAGCGGCTTCACGCTCAGGTGCAAAAATAGGCACACCTTCAGTGCTTTTAAGTGCACCGACTTTCGTTGTTACAGCTAAACGTTTGGCCAGTAAGGCGACTAACTGGCTATCAATCTCATCAATCTCATCACGTAAAATCTTAAGATTGTCATCAAAATCACTCATAGTTTCTCTTATAAAATAATATACTTAGCTTTTGCTATTTTATACGTTGCTTCAGTGTATCATTAAGCATTGCATCAGCTTCAATTAATAAAGCTTTTGTGCTGTCTAAGTCAATACAGGCATCTGTTACCGAAACACCATATTCCATATCATCAAACGCTAAATCACTACTTTGATTACCCGCATTTATATTGCTTTCTAGCATTATACCTATAATTGACTTGTTACCTTCACAAATTTGATTAAAAACATTAGTCGCAACAAGTGGTTGACGACGATAATCTTTGTTTGAATTGCCGTGGCTACAATCAACCACAATTCCCGGCTCTAATTTATGTTTCGCTAATATCTGCTCACAGTCACTAATATTAACACTGTCATAGTTAGGCTGTTTACCGCCACGTAAAATAACATGACCATCAGGGTTACCGGATGTTTTAATTAAAGATACCTGCCCTTGACGATTAATGCCCATAAAGCGATGTGATGATGCCGCTGATTGTAACGCATTAATCGCTACATCTAAGCTACCATTAGTACCATTTTTAAAGCCTATCGGCATAGACAAGCCACTAGCCATTTCTCTGTGGGTTTGTGATTCCGTGGTACGTGCACCAATAGCCGACCAACTAAATAACTCTGCTAAATATTGCGGACTAATCGGATCAAGGGCTTCAGTGGCAAGCGGTAAACCAAGCTCAGTTAAGTAAATAAGTAGTTCACGCGCTTTTCTCAAGCCAGATTCAACATCAAATGAACCATCCATGTGAGGGTCATTAATTAACCCTTTCCAACCAACCGTGGTACGAGGCTTTTCAAAATAAACACGCATAACAATATATAAAGAGTCTTGATGTTTATCATGGAGTTTTTTAAGTTCACGAGCATATTCTTTAGCTGCATCAACATCATGCACAGAACACGGACCACTAATAACTAATAAACGCGGATCACGTTTATGAATAATATTAGCAATAATAGTACGGGCTGATTTAACAAACTCCCGACCTGGCTCTTTTAATGGTAACTCATCTCTAAGTTGCTCAGGGGTGATTAACACATGTTCTTCATTAACATGGATATCATTTAAGGTACTTTTATGGCTTATAGTCGACATTATTCATTCCTAATAAAACTAATTAATAAAAATGCGCAGGATAAAAACAAGATTTGCAGAAAATATTGAAAAGTCCAAACTACAGTTTTAAAGCGCTGCAGCTTAACAGAAAATAAAAACACAATATCGTAAAGATTTAGTTACGCGATTTGTAAGGTTATTTTTACACATAAAATTAACCGAGTACAGTACCTTTTGTAAAAAACATAAAAGAGATTCCCTTTTTATTATCACTTCATTAAAAGTGTGCGGTTCATCGACATTAGTAACCTAATTATACCCGTTCCACTTGAAGATGCATGATTCAGCTGGAACGGGTATATAACGCCTATAACCACTTGTACCACAACAAATATTTCGTTGTCACACAAGTGTCATAAATCGTTCACGTAACTGTCACATAACATTTCTACACTGCACACAGTTAAAAAATGAGCTTAAACCTAGACACAATATTCAGTCTAAAACTTATTAATTCAATTACAAAATGAGAAATCATATGAACACTTTTACTAATAAAATGAATATGAAAAAAACAATAATTAGCCTATCGCTAGCAACAGTTGCATTAACGAGTAGTTTTGCCAATGCTCAAGGAAGCAACCGAGATACTATTACTGCTGTTGGCTCGTCAACTGTTTATCCTTTCTCAACAGTTGTTGCTGAGCGTTTTGGTAAAAACACTGACTTTAAAACACCTAAAATTGAATCTACTGGTACAGGTGGTGGTATGAAGTTATTTTGTGCAAGTAATGCTATTAACACGCCTGATCTTTCTAATGCATCACGTCGAATGAAAAAAAGTGAATTTGATATGTGTGTTAAAAATGGTGTAACCAGTATTACTGAAGTACTAGTAGGATATGACGGTATTGTGGTTGCTAATTCAAATGCTAGTAAGCAAATGAGAGTTACCCGTAAAGAGTTATTTCTAGCCTTGGCAAAAGAAGTTCCTGCTAAAAACGGCAGCGAAACACTTATGACTAACCCGTACAAATTATGGAGTGATATTAACCCGGCATTACCTGCCAATAAAATTGAAGTTTTAGGTCCACCGCCAACTTCAGGTACCCGTGATGCATTTGCAGAATTAGTATTAGAAGGTGGTTGTAAAAAGTTCTCATGGATTAAAGCAATCAAAAAACAAAATAAATCAAAATACAAAGAAATCTGTCACAGCGTACGTGAAGATCACGCCTATATTGAAGCTGGTGAAAACGATAACCTAATAGTACAAAAATTATCCGCAAACCCTAAAGCTTTTGGTGTTTTTGGTTTTAGCTTTTTAGACCAAAATAGTGACAAACTACAGGGTTCAATTATTGATGGTCAAGGCCCTACTTTTGATGCTATTGCTGATGGATCCTACCCAGTGTCACGCCCATTATACTTTTATGTGAAAAACGCACACGTCAATAAAGTCCCAGGGATTTTAGAGTTTTTAAAAGAATTCACCAGTGAAGCAGCTATGGGTGAAGAAGGTTATTTAACAGACAAAGGCTTAATCCCTTTAGGTACTAAGAAACTAGCAAAAGTTCGCCAAGGTGTATTGTCTCTTGCTCCATTAGTGTTGAACTAGTAATTACATTTCGAACAAGTACCCAACCTTTGTTAACAATGGTTGGGTTAATTTTTCCAAACATTAGCTTATAACATATGAATACATCTTTATTATTTTTTGTTTTACTTTGCCTAACATTATTTAGTTACTGGTTTGGCGTGCAACGCTCGATGAAAGTTGCTGGTGGCGCTCAGCATAAGAAAGAACTGACTAGTCTTCCGCAACAATTTGGTTTATTAACAGCCATGGTTTGTGGTTTACCTGCATTAATTACTTTACTCATTTTTAATAGCGGTGAATATATTGTTGTTGAACAATTGCTCACTTCAACATTACCACTAAATATTCAATCATTATCAACCATAGATATCGGCTTATACTTAAACAACGTTCGTTCAATAGCAAGCTCAGAAGCAGCATCTGATATATTACAAGGGTTAAGCCAAAGCAGTGATATAAAGATGAAAATTCAATATAAAGCTGCATTTACGTTACAAGAATTAAACCAACAAGCAATTTGGCTAAAAACAGCCTTAGTATTAATCATTGCGTGTGTCAGTGTGGCTGTTTTAATAAGAAAATTTAGCCTGACCTATCCAGCAAGACAAAAATCAGAACGTATCATACGCGCCTTATTAGTTGCGTCATCTGCCGTAGCTATTCTAACAACCCTTGGCATTGTTATTTCGGTACTGTTTGAGTCTATTCAATTTTTTAAAAGTGTTTCTCCTGTAGAATTCATGTTTGGCACCCAATGGAGCCCACAAACAGCAATGCGCAGTGATCAAGTAGGCGGTTCTGGTGCTTTTGGTGCAATCCCTTTATTTGCTGGCACTATGTTAATTACCTTTATTGCGATGTTATTAGCCGTACCTGTTGGTTTAATGATTGCCATCTACTTATCACAATACGCTTCAGTAAAATTACGTACTTTTGCTAAGCCTATGCTGGAAGTATTAGCAGGTATTCCCACAGTCGTTTATGGTTTTTTTGCCGCCTTAACCGTAGCTCCCGTTATTCGTAATATAGGTGAATCTATAGGGTTAAGTGTCGCTTCTGAAAGCGCCTTAGCTGCAGGTTTAGTCATGGGCACTATGATAATTCCTTTCGTATCATCATTATCAGAAGATGCAATCAGCGCGGTTCCTAATACATTAAAAGAAGCCTCGCTTGGTATGGGCGCAACAAAAAGTGAAACTGTCTTAAAAGTATTATTACCCGCAGCATTACCGGGCATTGTTGGCGCTATATTACTCGCTGTATCTCGTGCCATAGGTGAAACCATGATAGTGGTAATGGCAGCAGGAATGGCCGCTAATTTAACAGCCAACCCACTTGACTCTGTAACAACCGTAACCGTGCAAATAGTAACACTATTAACCGGTGATCAAGAATTCGATAGCCCAAAAACCTTAGCCGCTTTTGCCTTAGGTTTAATGTTATTTATCACCACGCTCGGTCTAAATGTTTTAGCACTGAAAGTCGTTAGAAAATATAGAGAGCAATATGACTAAACTAAACAAAAATTTAAATGTAGATAGTAGTAATACTACAAATACACTTTCTACTACAGAAAAGGTATCGCTTAGCCTTAAAAACCGACACCGCAAAGAAAATCGCTTCAAACGCATAGGGCTTTTCTCTGTTCTATTTGGCTTTCTGCTCGTGGTTATTTTACTCGGTGATATTACGTCGAAAGCACTACCGGCATTTAATCAACACTGGGTTAAGCTTGATGTGAATTATCAGGCATCATGGCTTAACATTAATGACTATTCAGTACAAAACCCTATTACCAAGCAATTGAACAAAGCAAACTATCGCAATGTGCTGAAAAAGTCGCTTTATCAAATGTTTCCAAATGTTAGTGACCGTAATGACAAACGCAAACTATCTAAGTTGTTCAGTAGTAATGCAGAGTTCACCCTTAAGGATAACTTAATCGCTTCCCCACAACTGTTTGAGAAACAATCACAGGTGTGGGTGAGACTTGATGATGACGTAGACAGTTACCTTAAAGAAGCATTTCCTTTAGGGGAAGCTGGACTAAGAATTAACCAAAAACAAGCACAGTGGTTGGCACAACTTATATCGAGTGATCGAGTCGAAAGTCGATTTAACTTTAGTTTTTTTACTTCCAGTGATTCTCGAGAGCCTGAACTTGCGGGTATTAAAGGTGCTTTAATGGGCACTTTACTTACTATGTTTGTTACCTTGTTATTATCATTCCCGCTAGGCGTTGCCGGTGCACTTTATTTAGAAGAATTTGCCCCTAAAAACCGCCTTACAGATTTTATTGAAATAAACATCAATAACTTGGCAGCAGTACCTTCTATTGTTTTTGGCCTATTGGGCTTAGCAGTGATAATTAATTTATTTGGCTTGCCCCGCTCTGCCCCCTTAGTTGGCGGCATTGTATTAACCTTAATGACCTTGCCAACCATTATTATTGCCAGTCGTGCCGCAATAAAAGCAGTTCCTCCTTCAATTAGAGAAGCAGCTTTAGGTTTAGGCGCATCAAAAATGCAAGTAACATTGTCTCATGTTTTGCCCCAAGCTATGCCTGGCATCATCACAGGGGCCATTATTGGTGTAGCACAAGCCTTAGGTGAAACAGCGCCGTTATTAATGATCGGGATGGTTGCTTTTATTGTTGATGTACCTAGCAGTATAGTTGATTCTGCCACCGTATTGCCTGTGCAAATATTTTTATGGGCCGACAGCCCAGAAAGAGCTTTTTTAGCAAAAACCTCCGCAGCCATCTTAGTGCTATTAACGTTATTACTGATAATTAACCTTAGCGCAACCATGTTACGCAGCAAATTTGAAAAGAAATAGGAAAACATAATGAACGCTATAACTTTACCCAAACAAGAGCATTTAAATCAAACATCGCAAACTAACTTATCGAAAATTGAGCTAACGCAAACCGTTGGTAATATCTATGCTGATGACGCCAAAATGTCTATTAGGAACGCCAATGTTTATTATGGAGACAAAAAAGCC
>Ga0105358_10002344_pt1 | contig 10139 bp, 8 predicted proteins | sample GOMGulsemesocosm_5_FD_83509 | JGI IMG/M metagenome (GOLD analysis project Ga0105358, IMG submission 83509) | Methane-oxidizing microbial communities from mesocosms in the Gulf of Mexico - GOM15C Gulf of Mexico | ecosystem: Environmental > Aquatic > Marine > Cold seeps | place: Gulf of Mexico...
ATTGATTAAAATTTGAGCATCCATAGGGATTTGTAAAGTACCCATATTTTGGCCTGGGCCAGTATCTGCTAATGGCTCAAAATCAACCATTGCGTTGACTGATGCAGTTAATGAAGAAAGTGTATAATTAGTAGGGTTATCGATTAGATAATTTGTTATTTCAGGAATTCGGCTTTTGTTTAACGTTCTTTGTGCGCGTAATTCAGGTGGGACTTCATCTTCATTAAATTTGAATAAAGTCGGGATAATGCGCATAGGGCACATTGCAATATAACATGGCTTTCCTGCTTGAGTACCCCTAACGGCTGGAAATGAATGATGAAAAGTAGACGAGAGCATGAATAAAATTAGAAATAAAGTTGGAAGTCAATAATATAGTATTTTTTTATGAGGAAGTCAATTTTTAACTTCCTTAAGGGGGGGGAATTAAAAATTTATTGGTACCTGATGAAATAGAATACGTGCCCTATGATAAAGGAGGGATATATAGTTTTAACCCTCGTTTCCCAAGTGATTATGAGCTAGGTTTGCTGGATAAAAGTTTTGACATAAACAGAGTTACAATAAATATAAAAAATAAAATAGAAGAAATTGATCAACTAATCAATGAGAATAGATACTCAGGTGTCTTAAATGATCAAATGGATGTAAGACATTTAAGGACAGTTCTCAATGTAAAGGTTGAAACATCATTTCAGAATATAGTTAGTGAGTTATTAAATGATGTAATACAGCCGCAAGATAAAAAAATAGAAATTATTGAAGTCACTAAGGTTATAAGAGGAGCTATAGCAATGTCACCTCCTATTTATATTGGAATGACAAGAAAACAATCACTACGTCGGAGACTGGAGCAGCACTTAGGCGATACTACACAGTTTTCAGAAAGATTAAAGAAAACTAAATTTAGCTGGCATGACCTTTATTACAACTATGAAATTGTAAATCATTTTTTTCTTGAAAGAACACCAAAAATAGAAAAACTTATTCAATATTTATTTAAGCCATCTTTGAGTCGGAGATAAAATGGTAGCAACTACAAGACCAAGTAATCAAAATATATCAGTATTTGACAAACAAATAAGAGGTTTTTATGGGGAGTTTAAATCAGATAAAAGCTACCCTCTTGCATTTGTGCAATCTGTATTGCCAATTGAAGATATTAGAATGCTTAAAACTACAAGTGAAGCATTTTCAACTAAATCATTAGATTTTGAAGAACTTATTCAGCGTGATATTGATCATAAAAGAGTACGTGAGATTGCAGATCTTTATTTGAAAAAAGGAGAAGAGCGTGTTTTATTTTTCCCGCCTTTATTAGTTTCATTGATAGCAATTGATGATGAGCAAATAATTCCAACATTCGAAAGCGTTAAGCATGAAAAAGACTCTAGTGTTAAGGAAGTAAAAAGCACATGGGGAGGGGATAGGTTTCAGCTTTTATTACCATATGATGATGAACCAACTGGTTTTTCGTATTCTTTTGATTCTGATGATGTCAACTCAAACCCATATTGGTCAATTTTAAAAATAAATTCAAAGCGGCTTGCCCTTGTTGTAATAGATGGGCAGCATAGGCTGTCAGCATTAAAATATTTACTGGACAATGCTGATCCTGATAATAGAAATACCGTTCGTGATATATCGGTTCCAATTTGTGTTGTTTTCTCTCCACAAGCAATAAAAGAAAGCACAAACTCTGAAACAATTAATAGGGATTTACGAGAATTATTTGTCAGGATTAATACTACTTCAAGAGAAGTTAGTGGACACTTTACAATTTTATTAAGCGATAAGAAGCTAAGTTCAATTGCTATAAGGTCTTTTTGTGATAAGAGCAAGGTTACTAATATTGATGGTTTAAGTTTTTTAAATTTAATAGAGTGGAATCAACGAGAAAGTAAGATATCATCAAAAATAAATAGAAAATATTCTGTAACCACAATTCAAGTCATTTCAGATACTTTATCTACTTATATATTTGAAGAGAAAAAGGGAGGTAAAACTCGTTCAATTTTAAATCTTGACGCACATAAAGAATCCTTAGAAAAAAATGGAGATTTGATTTCATCTATTTCTGAAAGCAACTTTACACCAGCACAAATAGATACCTTAAGAGATATTATTTCAGATAAGTTATCAGGTGCTTTAGTTTTATTGTTTTTCAATCCTAGACCTTATAAAGAAGTACAAGAATCTTTTAAAAAGTCTGTTGGTATATTAAATGATGATATTAGTAAAGGAATCAACGGGGCAAAGTATTTTAAAGAAAGTATTCTAGGTAAATTTAGAGATTCTAATATTATTGATTCAGAAGAAGCAAAAGTATCGGAAAAAAGGTTTATAGATAACATTATAGTTAATAGTAATGATAAGCCATATTTTTCGAATACTTTTCAGCAAGGGTTGATAAGAGTATGGGCTGAGTTATCGGTTAAATTATCAAAATATGGTTTGACTCCTAATGATGTTGCTAATGCACTAATTGAACCACTTAATCTCGTTTGTTTTAATAAAGAATATAATTTATTTGACCCTGAAAGAATGTATTCTCAAAAAATAATATATAACGGTCAAAGGTATATAGTCACGGATCGTGCAAAATCGAATTGGTATCGATTGATTTTTATGAGTTTTATTAATGATAGATCAAGAGATCTATTGGTTACTAATTTGAGAGGTATGGATATAAGTAGTGATCAGTCAGATTTTGACCAAATAATATTGGAAATATCTAAAGGTATGATGGACTCCTATTTTGAGGATTTTTATACGGTGGTATTTAAAGACTATGAAAAAAATTGGAGAGAAAAAGAGTTTTCTGCGCAAATCATGGAAAATTTAGAGTCAATTAATGACAAAATGAAAGAGGGTGACACTAAATCAGTAAAAGAATTTAAGGAAAAAATCACTAGTTTTACTGATGATAAATGCGAAGAAGCTAAAGCTAAATTTACTAGCTTATTAATGGTCTAGTCTTGAATAAAACCTTGAAAATTTGGAATGATGATATCTCAGTAACAAGTGCGGATGCTTTCCTTATTTATAAAAAGGATTTTGATTTCTTTCAAGATCTTATTGATAATGATGAAATTGCTAAGCCTAAAATGGCTTTTGTTATATCAAATGACATCAGTTTGTCAGAAATGAGCATTTTTAAATATATTGAATATAAATATACCTTTATTTTATCTTCTAGTGATATTTTTAAATCTGTCTTTTTTGAATTTTGGGAAGGGTTAGCAATAGGTAACGCAATAAAAGGAGACTATGCTGTAGATGATAAACCAACAATACTATTCAAATATGAGTACTTAATAGATATATTATTAAAGACTTTTTTATTTAGAAAAAATATTTTATCTACATCTCCAATGCTTGGCCTTAAGTCGAGTGATTTTGATCATAACTGGGTTAATAAGAGGCCTTGCATAATCAATGATATTGAAGACTTTCAGAAAAACATAAAATCCGGAGTGCTTAAGAATAAAGTAATATCCAATATTTATAATTATTTGGATATATTAAAAACATCAATAACAGATGTTTTTAATTCAGATTTAAGCCTTTGTTTGTTATATGCATCTGCATTTTGTTATAGCTCTGGTATTTATTTGCAAAGGCAAGGTGATACAGATAAAAGTTTATTACTGTTGCATAGATGTTTGGATTTTTTTATTCAATCTATAGGGGTTGAAGATCAAATTGTCAGGTTATCAGATAAAGGGCTTATATATGACTCTTTGGTAGAGTGTAATAAAGATGTTAATTTAATGACTACTAAAGGTTTTTTGCATTCAATAACTATTTCAGAGAAACAGGATAAGGTGTTTAAAAAAGTCAATTTTTTACGCAATAGATCGGTGTTAACGCATTCATTTTACACAATTTCCAGAAATGATTTAACTGAAAATTATACCGATGTTCATAAAATGCTAAAAAATATTGAGGGAAATAATAAGTGGTCTAATAAAGTTAAATCTTTTTTGAATAAACCAGAGGTTAATAACATTGATATATTTGATTTTGAAGATTCTTTTGATCTTTATGTGAAAGCTATAGAGTATTGATGATTTATTTTTTTATTTATAGCATTTTTAATGCTATATGTAGGTTTTATTAATAGAAATACTTATTTAGATATGATGGCATTCAATAAGGTTAAGCTTAAATCAACCTACAACTCAGAAGAAGACTCAATCCTAAACGACTTTTACATCCCCGTTTTAGAACAGGCTGTCAGTTATGACAGAGCTGTAGGCTTCTTTTCTGCTTCAATGCTTACTTATGCTGCTCAAGGGCTTTCTAAGTTTGCTTCTAATCAAGGAGAAATGCGTTTAATCATTGGTCATCAGGTTGGTGATGATGAATTTGAAGCGATTAAAAATGGAGAGCACCTTAAAGAAACTTATGAAAAATTAGATGTTGAATTTGAAAAAGTAATTGGGGACACTTCAAGTGATGTTTTTACTTGTCGGTTAGAGTTATTAAGTTGGCTGGTGGCAACTAGCCGTTTAAAAATTAAGTTTGCTATTCGTCGTAAAGGAATGTATCACGAGAAAATTGGAATTTTTAAGGATAAAGAAGGAAATAAAATCGTTTTTCAAGGGTCTGCTAACGAGAGCACAGTGGCTTTATTGCCGGACTTTAATTTTGAGTCAATTTCCGTTTATCCTAGTTGGAAAGAAGACGTATATAAAGATTATGGTTTAAGTTATGAAACTCGTTTTGAACGCTTATGGAGTAATAAATCTAAACAGACCGTTGTTGTTGATATTCCATCTGATATTTATACAAAACTAGCTAATATATATAAATCAGTTACACCACCTTCACCTACATTAGAGCAGGAATTGTTTGATGACCTTTTAGGCGATAATAAAAAAGGTTCAATTTTTCCTCAGCTACCTAAAGTATTAGGATCGTCCACGTACCAGTTAAAAGATCACCAGAAAACTGCTTTAGCTAGTTGGAAGGCAAATGACTTTAATGGTGTTTTTGCTCTGGCAACGGGAGCAGGTAAAACAATTACTGCTTTACATGCAGCTACTCAGTTAGCTAACCACAAAAAACACTTAGCATTAGTTGTTGCTGTTCCTTATCAAAACTTAGCTGACCAATGGTGCGAAGTGATGGATTTGTTTTCTATAACAGCTATTCGCTGTTATATGTCAAAATCCAATTGGCAGCTTGAATTAAGTACGGCAATTTCTGATTTTAATTTAAACCAAACCAAACCTTTTTTAGCGATAGTCGTTGTTAATAGAACACTGACTGGTGAAGCGTTCCAGAAAGAAATACAGCGAATAAAGCCTGATAATCTGCTTTTTGTAGGGGATGAGTGCCATCACCATTCCAGTAAAAATATTCTTAAAAAGTTACCGGATGCACGTTTTAGAATTGGCTTATCTGCAACGCCTTGGTCTAGTAAAGAAGAAGAGAAAAAAGTCGCTCTTACTTCTTATTATGGTGGAATTGTTGCTGAGTATTCAATTGCAAATGCGCTTGATGATAATGTTTTAACACCTTACCAATATTTTATTCATCCATTTTATCTCACTGATGAAGAAACAGAAGAGTATCAACAATTATCGACTGATATCGGTAAGATGATTGCTATTCGTGAAAGTGGTGGAAGCATTAACGATACCATATTAACCGCTTTATTTATGAAGCGAGCGCGTTTAATTGGCTCAGCTGAGAATAAGTTTGAAAGATTAAGAGAAATACTAAAAAAGTCTAAAATAGAAAAACATACTTTGTTTTACTGTGGAGATGGGTCTGTTATTGAAGAAAGATCAGAAAAAGAGTTAGATGATTTAGCAGTAAGAGATATAAAGCGAGTGGCATCAATTTTACATGGACAAGAGTGGAAATCGTCTAAGTTTACCGCTGATGAATCATTAAAAGAACGACGTAATATCATTGATAATTTTAAATTGGGCTGTATTGATGCCATGGTCTCAATCCGAGTGTTAGATGAAGGAATTGATATTCCTGTATGTAAACAAGCCTTTTTGTTAGCTAGCTCTCGCAATGAGAGACAGTTTATTCAACGTAGGGGACGTATTCTTAGAAAGTCTATGGGTAAGGAGCTTTCAATTATTCATGATTTTATTGTATTACCTAGTGAGGGTATTTATTTAGATGAAGCTCTAAAAAGTTTAGTGAATAGTGAATTGGATAGGGTGTATGAATTTTCTCATGTAGCTATAAATAAAAAAGAGCTTTATGACGCTGCTAATAATATTGCAGGTATTTATAGTATAGATTGGCTAGAGAAAGTATATAAAGACGATAACGGAGAGATGAATGAGTGTTGAAGATATTTTAAAAGAATTGCAGGATATTCAAGAGCACCCAGAGGTGTTACTAGACGTTGATTCCGAAATGGAAACGGTTTTAAAAAAAATTATTAAGATTGAGCGTCGGCATTTATATGGGCTGGATAGCACAAGCGTGACTAAGAGGCGATCTGCAATACAAGAACTATTAATAGACAATCTTAAAAACAAAGTAGGTTGAAATGCTTTTACAAAAATTAAAATTAGTAAATTTTAGGCAGTTTTATTCTGATGTAACAGTAATTGAATTTTCTACTGATTCTGATAAAAATATTACACTTATTCATGGAGAAAATGGGGTTGGTAAGACTACGTTATTAAATGCTATTTTATGGTGCCTTTATGAAAAGTTAACACATGATTTTGAAAGGCCTAAAGAATTAATATGCTTACAGTCAGTGAAAGAAGGTAATACAAGTTGTCGTGTAGAATTAAATTTCGAGTATGAAGGTAAGGAGTATTTAGCACAACGAACCTTACAAAACACACAACAGGCTAATTTTAAATTATTTGAAGTGACGGACAGTAACTATGCAGAAGTGCCAAATCCTAAAGCTTTTATCAATAGTATCCTTCCTGATGATATGGCAGAGTATTTTTTCTTTCATGGCGAAGGAATTTCAAATATTAATGCAAAAAAATCAGGTGAAAAATTTAAACGTGCCATTCGAGATATTTTAGGTTTTCGTCTGGCAGAAACGGCTATTGATGACTTGAAGGATATAAATAAAAAATGGACAAGAGAGCTTGCTAGCCTTCAAAATTTAAGTCAAGAACAAAGCCTGTTAATTAAGAAAAAGAAAAATTCTGAAGAAAGAATTGCAGATTTAAATAGTAAACAAATTAAATTGGTTGACGAAAGAGAAATTAATCAAGTTGATTTGGAAAAAGTTTTAGAGGAATTACGCACCTGTTCACATAATGATGCAAAAACACTGCAGCGAGAAATTGATTCTTTAATAAGTCGAAGCAAAAGGGTTGATAGCAGTATTAATTTAGCAAAAGTTGAAAAGCAAGGTTTAATTAAAAAATATGGCTGGATTATTTTTGGACAAAAATTAGCAAATGAAGGTTTGGGCTTTATTGATGAGCAAAGTTTAAAGGCTAGGCTCCCAGCTCCTTATGATGAAACTTTGGTAAAAGACCTCATTGAACAAGAGTCTTGTATTTGTGGAAGAGCATTAAAACTAGGGACAGATGAATACTTAAAAGTAACGAGTTTAATAGAAACTGCAGATAATGCAATTATTAGAAATAAGTTATTAAAATCACGTTCTGCAGGTACCAATATTAAAGGGCGTTTTACTGATTTTTTATCTGATTTAGAGCGAATAGAAAAAAACTTATCAAAATTGGATGATGATAAACGTGATATTAGTAATGAGTTAGCAGAAAAGCAAAAAACATTGTCTGACATTGATGTAGAAGTGGTTAAAAATCTTGAAAAATTAAAATATAATTGTAACTCTGCACTTGCGGTTATAAATCAAAAAATTGGATCAAATGAAAGAAGCCTAAATATTTTAAGTAGTGAATTACTCGCAACTGACTCAAAACTAAAAAGGTTTGGTGCTGAGGATGTGCGAATTAGCCGACTAACTGAGCATCAATCTTATGCTCAAGAACTAATTGAACTATGTGGTGTAAAATTAGATCAGTATGAAAAAGATTCAAAATTAACGATTGCAAAAAAGGTTAATGAAACCTTACAAGAATTCTCAAGAAAAGATTTTAAAGTGAAAGTAGGGGATGATTTTAGTTTTTATCTTGTACGAGAAGATGGGCAGCGGGTAGCAAAAAGTAAAGGCGAAAACCTATTATTAAACTTGTCTTTTGTATCTGCACTAATTGAATTTGCCCAAATGAGAAGTGGAGCAAGTGGTGACTTTCTAGTTTCAGGGACAACCGCTCCTTTTGTGATTGATGCACCTTTTGGTGAATTAGACAATACTTATAAGCGTGCAACAGCTGAATTTTTACCAAAAAGAAGTCGGCAATTAATTTTTCTTTTATCCTCATCTCATTGGCTAGGAACTGTGGATGATACAATTAAGAATAAAATTGGGTCTGAGTACGTCTTAGTATCATCTAAAACGAGCATGCAAAATGGAAAGCCTGAGGATAAGCTAATGATTAATAGGAAAGAGTATATTCAGTCTTTATATAACCAAGATAAAGATGCAACATTTATTGAGAAGGTAAGATAATGGCGCAAGTTTGGCGAGATAAAAAATATACGGTACTTGCAGAGCGTTTAGTTGAGAAAGGAACTGGTTTTTGTGGACAGAAAATTTTTCCTAGTTATAGGGAGTTAATGATATTTTCTGCTATGGTTGGTTTTCATAACGGTAAAAAGCACTTAGTCAATGATAGAGCCTTTGAAATTCCACAGCGTGTATTTGAAAGTAATGAAGCAGATGCTTATGTTTATCTGTGTGCGTTGCAAGACAAAAAAGATGGAGATATCTTTAGGGATAAAAATGAAAATGAATGTTGGAAGATTTTTGAATCTTATGCCAATTCAGGTCTTGAAATTATAGATAACTGGTTACTTGATTCGCCTGGAGATATTGATGGTGTTGATACTATTTTAAATGAAATGAAAACTATTGCGGCTGACTTAGGTGAAGGTAGCGATACTGAAGCAGATTTAAATACACTTGAATTTTAAGGTAGAGGATTATGGGTAAAAAAATAGAATTTATTTCACTACATAATTTAAGTTTAGATGTTGAAAATCCTAGACTTCCTATTTCCTTTAAGAAGATAGAACGCAGTAAAAAAAGCATCATTAATTGGTTACTCGAAGATGCTTCGATTATTGAACTCATGTTGGCTATTGGGCAAAATGATTTTTTTATTGGGGAAGCGTTGCTAGTTATAGAAAGCCGTGAAGCTGATAAGTATATCGTTGTCGAGGGAAATAGAAGGTTAACTTCATTGTTTCTATTAAGCGAGCCAGGTTTGGCTGAAATTCATACCCGAAAAATAGACAAAGTACTTCAGGAAACAAGCTTTAGACCGACAGAAATACCCTGTATCCTTTTTAAGGAAAAAAATGAAATTTTACAGTATTTGGGCTATAGGCATGTTACTGGGATCAAGGCATGGAGTTTAGTTGCCAAAGCACGATATTTAAATAGCTTGCTTGAGAATATGAGTGAATCAACACTTACAGAATCTTCAAGGGAATTAGCTAAAAAAATTGGTAGTCTCTCTGATTATGTGAAGAAATTGCTGGTTAGTTATCAAGTTTTCATGGTCATTGAAGAGGAAGGTTTTTATCAAATACCTAGCCTAGATGATACAAGTTTTCATTTTAACTACATTTCGGACTCCTTTTCTAAAGAGCACATTAGACAGTTTATTGGTGTGGATTTAAATAGTGAAAACCCTCTTGAAAATTTAAGTGAGCTGAACCTTAAAGAACTCATTAACTGGTTTTTCAGAAAAAATGAAAATAATAAAAGTCAGGTTCTAGGTAATAGCGAACAACTGAAACAATTGAATGATGTTTTATCTAACAAAGAGGCACTGCAATATTTCCGTGAACAAGGTTCTTTAAAGCAAGCTTTAAAATACGTGAAGCAATCAGAAGATACCTTTCATAATGATATTTCTGATGCTTTACAATTATTAAAACACGCACAAGGTTATATCCATAATGTAGAAAATCATTACTCGACAGATGTTGATGTTCTTAAAGAAATTAATGGATTATGCCGTGTGATGCGTGATGCGATTCAAGGAAAAGACGATGACTGGGGGTGATATTCTTATAAACTTAACCCCTCC
>Ga0105358_10002348_pt1 | contig 10132 bp, 5 predicted proteins | sample GOMGulsemesocosm_5_FD_83509 | JGI IMG/M metagenome (GOLD analysis project Ga0105358, IMG submission 83509) | Methane-oxidizing microbial communities from mesocosms in the Gulf of Mexico - GOM15C Gulf of Mexico | ecosystem: Environmental > Aquatic > Marine > Cold seeps | place: Gulf of Mexico...
CTTGCCGGTGATTTAACGATAACGTCAACGCAATCATTTTGCTCCTTATGGATAATGCCGAGACTTTATCGATTTGCACAATTATATCCAGATATAAATATTAGAATGATGGGCTCTAATCAGGTTGAAGACCTACAAACCAAACATATTGATATCGCTATTCGTTTTAGTACCAAAAATCGTCTCAAAATTGACAGCCAGTTACATTACGAACAATTTGGTGAAGATGAGGTTTATCCAGTTTGTGCCCCTAACCTTTTAGAGCATGTTAAATTGGAGCACCCTAAGGATTTAATGAAATGCAATTTGTTTAGTTTTGCCAATGAAAAGATAGTGACTTGGCATGAATGGTTCAAACACGCTGGTGTTGATGAGTCTGAACAACATTTTAGAAAAACTGAAGTCACTTCAAGCGATATGGCGGTGAATGCAGTATTGAGTGGCCATGGAGTGACACTCTCAGCAGGTTCATTTTTTAAGTCTTATTTACAGTCAAAGCAGCTTATAATTCCTTTTAAAATTAGTCATCCAGTTAAATGGCAACAGTACATTGTTTTTGATCCCAACTCGGCACGATTAAAACGTATAGGTGTTTTTGCTGATTGGGTTAAAGCCGAAATGAAAGAAGCGCAATCTACTTTAGAAATGGATGGGCTTTCCTCTTTATGAGGAGAAACAAGTTTATCTATGTCATGATGTTACAGAAGTAATACCAATTTAATTAAATAATTGATCAAAATTCAATGAAGATAAGTTTTCAAGTTCAAGGCGTGTGATTGAGTAATAGCTGGCTATTGGGATTGAGCGCGACGCAGTCATTGGATATTTAGCGCATTGAAGAAGATAGATTCATTATTTTACTTGGTATAAGTTACCATATCTATTGTTACATACTCATATCATTTAGGTTTTAGATTAATGACCAGTATTTTAGTTGTTGAAGATCGCCCAGACATTCGCTTGAGCTTGGCTATATTGCTTGAAGACCACGGCTATAAAGTTTTGGAAGCAGACAATCCGCAAATGGCGCAGGTTATATTGAAAACAAGTGATGTGGCGCTTATTTTATTAGATATGAACTATTCGTTAGACACTTCATCAGGTGAAGAAGGACTAGATTTCTTAAAGTGGTTGCAGACAACACAAATTCTGATCCCAAGAGTGGCGATGACAGCATGGTCAAATACCGACTTAGTTGTTAAGGCGATGAGATTTGGTGCAACAGACTTTATCGAAAAACCATGGCGCAATAAACAGCTATTGCACGTTATTGAGCAGCAATTAAATTACAATACCCTGCAAGAGCAAAACGCACAGCTAAAGCAGCAATTATCAGATACAAGTAACGAAGAATATCAGTGGCAGTCAGCGTGCATGGTAAAGTTTTTAAAAAAAATCTCTGCTGTTGCTGATACTGACGTCAGTATTTTACTGACCGGCGATAATGGCACGGGTAAAAGTGATCTGGCACGCAATATTCACCAACAATCATTACGTAAAAAAGAAGCATTAATTTCAGTTAACATGGGGGCTATTTCAGAGTCTCTTTTTGAAAGTGAAATGTTTGGTCATAAAAAAGGTGCCTTTACCGATGCAAAAAATGCACGGGTCGGACGTTTTGAATTAGCTGAAAAAGGCACATTGTTTCTCGATGAAATAGCTAATATTCCTTTATCACAACAAGCAAAACTATTACGAGTGTTAGAAAGTGGAGAATATGAAGTACTAGGTTCTAGTCAAACAAAAAAGTCGAATATTCGTATTATTTCCGCAACCAACGGTAACTTTATTGATCTCTTTGATAAAGAATTATTTCGTGAAGATCTCTACTATCGCTTAAATACGATTGAGTTTAGAGTGCCGTCGTTAAAAGAACGTACAGACGATATCATTCCGTTAACAGAATTTTTTATAACTAAGTTTTGTGTGAAATATAAGCGTGATATTAAAACAATTAACGCTGAGGCACAGCAGGCTTTATCGGCCTATCATTGGCCGGGTAATATTCGAGAGTTGTCTCATTTGGTTGAACGTGCCTTATTACTTGCAGAAGACAATGAAATAACACTTGATGATTTACATTTATCAAATCGGGCAAGTAACGAAGTATTACCACTGATGACTTTAGAAAAAGCAGAGATCAGCCTGATTAAACAAGCCTTAAGTGCTACTCACAATAATGCACCCAAAGCCGCGAAACTCTTAGGATTAACCAAGTCTTCAATGTATCGACGAATAGAGAAATACAACCTTGCGCAAAACTGATTCTTTAGAACGTTACCTACAATTTAAACTCCTTTGGTTTTTTATACCCATAGGACTATTTTTTGGTTTGTGGACTTGGCAAATAGAGCTTAAATGGCAATGGATCGCATTAAGTGAGCTTGGGCTATTTTTAACTTGTTTGTGGTTTAATTTAAATATTAAAACACGTGTGCTCAAAGCGTTTACTCGAGCTACTCTACATTTAGATGCCATCGGCCAAGAAGATTACAACCAATTTGCTAAATCATCATTTTCAAGTGGTAAAGTTAAAGAGTTTCATGTGCAACTCAAAAAGCTCAGTGAACTTTTACAACAGCAAAAATCTCGTTATGATCAACATGCATTTTTGGTTTATCAATTAATTGGTCAATTAGAGTCGCCAATTTTGGTTTTTGATCATAAACAACAATTAACTTTTGGGAACCAAGCGTTTGAGCATTTATTTAAACGACCTTGGTTAATGCTAAAACATGCCTCCGCAGAATTGTTGGGTTTAGAGCTAATCAGTAATAATTGGCAATTTTCAGAAAAATCGTTACGTAAAAAGTGGCAAATACGTAAAAGTGAATTTATTGATGATGGCCAAACTCATCAATTATTGATTTTCATAGATATCGAATCAGCATTACGTGAGAACCAACTAAATGCGTGGCAGCAAATAATTCGTGTATTAACTCATGAAATAAGAAACTCGTTAACACCTGTTTCTTCAATGGCCGAGACCTTGGCGGATAAAACCGATAATGATCGTGATAAGATGGTTCTTGGGGTGATAACTGAGCGGTGTAGTCATTTACAGAATTTTGTCAATCGTTATTCTTCATTATCACAGCAATACCAATTAAATCACCAGTGGTTGTCGGTAGAGCATGCAATGAAGGCTGTCGTCAATATGTATGACAATCTCCAAATTACAACTTCAGGTACTGCTAAACAAATATGGGCAGACAATGAGTTTTTTGAACAGATACTTATAAATTTGATTAAGAACGCTCAAGAAGCTGGCGCTACTAAAGTTTCACTAAACTTTGATCAACAAGAGCAGTTCACTGTGATTGATGTAGTTGATAATGGTCATGGTTTTAATAATCTTGAAAATCTTTTTGTCCCATTATATACAACTAAGCCTCAAGGGCAGGGAATCGGACTTAGCTTTTGCCGAAGCATTATTGAGCAACATCAAGGGGTTTTAGAGCTGCATAATAATGAAGATCAAGGTGTCACTGTGATGATAATCTTACCTATTCCTGCATCAAGTTAGTCATGTTTTTTGAACATTATATCTCGCTTATAATTTTGTAAAAAAGGTGCTGCTGTCGAGGTAATAAATAGGCAGTTTATTACCTCGATATTTTTCATTAAATTCACTATTTAAGTTTTATATTTGTGAATGTATTAGTTGATTACTTCATATAACGTCCAGTTTATTCGTTATCTTAAATGTTCTTTTTGTTGTCTATTTTGCCAAAATATATGTAGAGATATTTAGCTGTTTTTTATCAGCAGACTATCTCTTATAGAACCCTAAGATTGTTTAAATAGTACTTTAGTCGTTGAGTGTTTTTTAATCTTACCCATTGTTTTTGTCTTTTTTTTAATTGTTAAAATTTTGTTTATAAATTTAACAAAACGTCCGATATTGAACTTTTGTTAGTTCATTATCGGACTTTTTTCGTTTTTATATGACAAGTGTTTTTCTATCCACTTGTTTTAATTGGTTTTTATTTCTGGCACAAGAGTCGCAATGTAATTGAGTAAGCTGTATTGAAATGAAAGAGAGTTTTATGGATATCGTTAAACAAAAGACAAAAACCAAGATAATTAACCCTAAAAACATACTTAGTGTCATTGGTTTATTATTGTTAATGACGTTAATTGCATTTGCAAAGTCATCACTTGATCAAGTGAGCCTAGCCAAAAAAGATTTACTATTTTCTACAGTAAAAAAAGGAAATTTAGATATCACCGTTGAAGGATACGGAAAGTTGACTTCAGACAAATTACAACTGATCACAACTCTTACACGAGCAACAGTAAAAGAAATTATTTTGAAACCTGGGGCTGCCGTTTCAAGAGAGAGCATTATTGTTAAATTGGCTAATCCAGAGCTGTTACAACAGGTGGAAAATGCACAACAAGAACTTTCTCAGATAAAAGCTAACTTAAGGCAATTAAGAGTAAACCAAAAAAGGGAATTACTTGATGAAGATGGCCGTTTAGCAGAACTAGAATCAAGATACGAAACCGCAAAATTAAGAAGAGTTGCCGAAGAGAAATTAGTGAAAGACGGCATAGTGTCAGAATTAACTTATAAAGAAAGTGTGCTCAATGAAAAACAGCTAGATAAGCGCATTACAATTTTACATAAAAGAGTTGAGCAATTGTCTCTTGTACATCAAGAAGGCATAAATATCCAACAAGAACGTATTAAGCAGCAACAAGGTAAACTTAATGTTGCGCAAGATAGACTAGATAAACTCAATGTTAAAGCGGGCTTTGATGGTGTTTTGCAAAAACTTTCAGTAAAACTTGGTCAGAGTTTAGCGCCCGGACAAGAGGTCGCGTTAATAGGGAGTGTTACAGAACTGATTGCCTTGATACGTGTACCACAAAGCCAAATACAGCTTGTTGAGGTTGGTCAGCAAGTGGAAGTTGATACCCGACAAGATAAAATCATCGGACAAGTAGTTAGAATCGACCCCATTGTCGCAGACAATACTGTTGAAGTAGAAATTGCATTGCCATCATCATTGCCCAAAAGTGCTCGTCCACAACAAAGTGTTGACGCTATTATCACTGCAGCGACTCTTCAAGATGTTCATTACATCGAACGCCCCGCAAATACTAAAGCGCAGGCGAATGTAGATCTCTATAAATTGAATAATGATCATGCACTTGCGAAGAGAGTTCCAATAAAATTTGGAGAGAAAACGGGTCGATACATAGAAGTTCGTAACGGAGCACAGGCAGGTGACCAATTCATAATTTCTGATTTAAGCAATTATTCGGTTGAAGAAATAACGATTAATTAATCATTATTATTTAGCGATCACCAATTGTCGTATTATCGATAAAATACATACATACAATCAAAGGAAGACAAAATGACAGAAGCAATATTAGAGATGAAAAATATATCAAAAATCTTTGAAACAGAAGAGTTAGAAACTCATGCTTTAAAAGATATTAGTTTCAGTGTAAATAAAGGCGATTATGTATCGATTTCGGGACCTTCCGGCTGTGGTAAATCTACTTTGTTATCGATTATGGGGTTGTTGGATGTTTCTACGGGAGGCGAGTATTTAATTGAAGGGGTCAATGTAACTGACCTAAGTCTCGATCAAGCCGCTGAAGTGAGAAATGCAAAAATAGGATTTATATTTCAATCGTTTAATTTGATCGATGAATTATCTGTATTTGACAATGTTGCGCTGCCTTTGCGTTATCACAGCGATAAACCGAATAATCAAACAATTAAAGAGCGAGTGACGGACTGTTTAGAGAAAGTTGGTTTGTCTCATCGTATCTCACATAAACCCAATCAGCTTTCTGGTGGGCAACAACAACGTGTTGCCATTGCACGCGCTTTAGTTGCTAACCCCGCAGTATTACTTATTGATGAACCCACCGGTAATCTTGATTCAAAAAGTGGTGATCTAGTCATGGAAGTCATTGAAAAACTTAATGATTCAGGAACAACCATATGTATGGTAACTCATGACCCTAGATATGCGGATATGGCAAAAATTAAAATACAGTTACTTGATGGCACAATTTTACAGGCGCCAAAAGCTAAGTTAGTAGGTTAAGTATTGTCGAACCTCGCTACGCTCGTGTCGACCTACAATCGCGCTAATGAAACCTATGTAGTTCGAGGTTTACCTCGTCAAAGGAAAATTGTATGAATTCATTTTTTTATCAAATAAAACAAGCATGGTTGAGCCTCCAACAAAAGCCTGGCTTTGTTTTTAGCGTTGTTACGACCATGGGTATCACATTAGGATCGCTGTTGTGTGTATTAACACTTGCCTATGTGATGTTGATAAAACCTCTACCTTATCCTGATCAAGACAGGCTTTACCGAGTTGAGCATCAACTGATTAGTAATGAAAATAAAGTTGATGGTCATGCATTTACTTATCCGAATTTAATGCATTTATATAACAACCAAACAATATTTTCACAAAGTACATTGTCTTATTTTGATGCGGCAGTATTAACGTCTAGTACTGATGAACCTATGGTGACCATATCTTTTGTAACGCCGCAGTGGTTTGACATATTTGCAACAAAAATGGCTTTAGGTCGAACCTTTGAAAGCTCAGAGAAAGTAAATACTTATAATCCTGTGGCCATTTTAAGTTACCAAACGTGGCAAAAAGAGTTTGCAGGCAAAGAAAATATTCTCGATGAAAAAATTGAATTTAGCGGCAAAAGTTATCGAATAATTGGTGTTACAGCACAACAGAATATTGAATTTCCTCTTGCTGGCCCGGGTTATAAAACACAAATATATGTACCATGGGACTTTAACCCTACCAGTGACGATCAAAGAAAAGCATGGGGCAATGACGATGGTGGCCTAACCTTTATAGGAAAAATAAAACCAGAACTATTTGCTACATTTTCAGCTAAACAAATGGATCAAGCATTGACAAATTTAGTTAATGATAACTGGCAAAATCAAGTGGCAAGTATGGAGTTTTTTAAAGATTGGGGAGTCCGTCTTGAAGTAAGTACGTTAAAGTCATTTATTGTCGCGGATGGTGAAAAGAGTGTGTATCTATTAATCTTAGGTGCTTTAGGTCTGGTGTTAATAGCTTGCGCCAATATTGCCAACCTCTTTGTTTCACGTACGGCTGAACGTCAACAACAATTGGCGATTAGAGCCGCAGTTGGCGCGTCAAAAGCACAATTATTTCGAACCATAATGGCTGAGATTACCGTTATTATGTTGTTATCTATTGTTGTTGCGCAAATATTTACTTTTATTGGCTTTAGTATTCTTGCTTATTATTTGGGCGACTTTTTACCACGTATTGACGAACTTAACCTCAATAGCTTTTCTGTTATCGCTTCGGTTGGTTTGTTAGTGCTTTTAACTTTCTTTTTCTCTCATTTATGTAGAAAAATGATCAACTATCGTTCGCTAAATTCAACTTTACAATCAAGCGGTAAAGGTAGTGGTATTCAAGTTTCTAAAAAAGTGAGAAATATTCTAATCAGTAGTCAAATTGCGATAGCGACGTCATTAGTCTTTATAAACATTGTGTTATACAAAGATGCCAATGCTTTGGTTGAACAACCGCTTGGTTACGAAACCGAAAACATTGTGGCAGTTGTTTTATCGTTGGCTAATATTGAGCGCGATTCCCGTGCTCAAAAACTAACTGAATTAAAACGTAAATTGATGAACAACCCAGAAATTATTGATGTTAGTCAGGGTATGCGACCGTCAATTTTTAGCACTTATGCACTTAGCGATGATGCTACAACGAAGCGCTATACCGCGAGTGGAAAAGATGTTGATGAACGTTATTTTAAAATGATCAATCAAACCATTATTGAGGGCGATAACTTTAGCGCTGCGGACATTAAAGACGATAATAGAGTAGCAATCATTAACGATGTATTTGCGCAGCGAATATCGCCAAACGGTAGTGTAATTGGTATGAAGTTCAATGGCGGCTTGCGAGTTATTGGTGTGGCTAAAAGTATCAATATTCCGGGTCGAGAAAATATTGCCGCACGTTTTTATATGCCTGCGAGCCTTGCTAGAAATATGCTACTTATAAAAACCAAAAAAGGACAAGAATTATCAAGAACAGAGTTAATATCAACACTGAAAGAAGTCAGTCATAGTTTGAGTCTATTTAGTTTTTCATCATTAACAGAATATAAAAACGAACGATTATTTGCGCCCATGACAACGGCAATAACGACTGTTGTATTAGCGTTCTTAACACTGTTTTTATCGGCACTGGGTTTATACGGGATTTTGAGTTATTCCAGTCAAATGCGTCGCTTTGAAATAGGCACGCGTTTGGCTATTGGAGCTAAAGGAAAAGATATCGTCACACTAATTTTTAAAGATAATTCTGGGGCTATAATCAGTGGTATTATCATTAGTGTATTGCTATTACTTGGCTTATATTTGGGTTTTAGTGATAGCCTCATTGAGTATGTCAGTATTGAATTAATCCCCTTATATATGATGACGTTAGCATCGATCTCGCTAATATCATTGTTCGCCTGTTACATGCCGCTTCGCCAATATATTAATAGACCGGCAATTCATTCATTAAGAGGTAGTGACTAATATGCAGCAACTTAGCTATCTATTCACACAAGCTTGGCAAAATTTAAAGTCTAAACCTGCGTTTACAGCCAATGTTGTGGTAACCCTAAGTTTAACCGTTGGCGCATTAATATGTGCCTTAACATTAATAAATTTAATGCTATTTAAGCCATTACCTTATCCTCAACAAAACACCCTTTTTATTGTTGAAAATACTAAATTTAATGGGCAAGGAGCAGAGGTTAGTCGAGGTTTTTCATACAATGGTATTGAACATTTTTATAAACACCAAGATGCATTTGAACAAGCGGCCTTGGTTTATCATATCTCTGACGTATTTAGTTCGTTAAAACACCAGCCAACAGTTAATAGTGCTTATGTTACACCTGAGTGGTTTGAACTATTGGCGATACCTATGGTTAAGGGTAGAGGCTTACAAAGCAATGAAAAAATAGACAGTCATAATCCTGTTGCAGTTATTAGCTTTGATACTTGGACGAATGAATTTACACAAAGTGACGATGTACTTGAAAAAAGTATCACTATTCGCGGCATTAATTATCGAATAGTGGGTGTAACAGCAAAAGAATTTATCGAGCCTGAAATATCCGAAATTGGTCGAAAAACTGGTATTTGGCTCCCGTGGGACTTTAACTGGACAGCGCAAATGAAGTGGGGGGCATGGCAAAATGTAGATGAAGCAGTACAGCTATTAGTTAAAGTAGACAAGCCTGAATCCGCATTACGATTAGCTCAACAAATTAATGTACAAATGAATGATATATGGCAGCAGCAAACAGGTGATCTTGGCGTGGCCAAAAATTGGCAGGTCGCCTTAAACCTAAAGCCTCTTGTTCAAGCGATATTTGGTGAACAAAAATCGTTGGTGCTGTATATCTTTTTAGGATGTTTGGGCATATTTATGATCGCTACGGCTAATATTGCTAACTTGTTTATGTCTCGTACTATAGAGCAGCGAAGAAGGCTATCGATAGTAGCTGCAATGGGAGCCAATAAAAAACAAATAGCAAAAATACTCTTTAGCGAATCTTCATTATTGATGCTGTTGTCATTACCATTTACCTTAGCCATTAGCCAATTGGGCTTTTCAATCATGCAGCAATATTTGGGTGATGTTATGCCAAGGGCTAGTGAGTTAATGATAAGTGCTTTTTCAGTTTCTTTAGCAACATTCGTTTTGTTTTTATTGAGTCTAATTTTTACCTTTATTTGTGCCAGCATTATTCAGTATCGAGAATTAAGGGCGACCTTGAATTCAGGAGGTAAAGGTACTGGCGTACAAATTAAGAAAAAAATGCGTTTAGGGTTAATTGTTAGTCAAGTAACTGTGGCAACTGTGCTGATATTTATAAATATTAATTTATTTAAAACATCACTAACAAAGATTAATACACCTATGGGCATTAATGTCAGTGATGCATATCAATTACGCTTATCTCCAAAATCACCTGCTCAAAAATCGCGAATGGAAATACGACAAGAAATGCAAGCAGTACAACATGCTTTGCTACAACATCCTGCTATTGATGAAGTGAGTATTTCGCTTTC
>Ga0105358_10002350_pt1 | contig 10127 bp, 9 predicted proteins | sample GOMGulsemesocosm_5_FD_83509 | JGI IMG/M metagenome (GOLD analysis project Ga0105358, IMG submission 83509) | Methane-oxidizing microbial communities from mesocosms in the Gulf of Mexico - GOM15C Gulf of Mexico | ecosystem: Environmental > Aquatic > Marine > Cold seeps | place: Gulf of Mexico...
AGCGCCCAATGTTCTTTTTCGGAAAACAAAGTAATAGTGAGATCTTCTTTCAGAATTAAATCTTCCGCCGATGATGCCTCTGGCAGCTGGACAGTTAATGACTGTGGTGCAATTTGGGCTGTTAATAATAAGAACACCAACAAGATAAAAATCACATCCAACAAGGCCGTCATATCAGGAAAAGCAAAACCCTGTGAATCATTGCCCGATTTAGTCCGAATCATTTTTTGCCTCGACCAATTGGCAATTGAGCTGGCTGAGTTTTAGACCCAACTCTTCCAACTTAAGCGTACTCAACAGCAACAAGCCTTGGCCAAGTGCTAGCGCGGGTATCGCTATGACCAAGCCAATTGCGGTGGTGCTCATTGCCTGCCACATGCCGCTGGCCAACAAAGCCGGAGTGACAGGCCCCGAATGCTGGGAGACCTCTTGAAACATGGTAATAATGCCCAATACCGTACCCAGCAAACCCAGCAACGGCGCCAAGGCACCGAACAGCTGCAACACACGGCAACGTTTTTGCAAAGCCATACGCAGCTCTTCTAACCACAAGCTAAGCTGCTCTTCTCGCTGCTGAAAACTCTGCCCTGCAATCGTTAGTAGCAATTTTTCACCGGAGATAAAACTCGCTTTTGAACGATACCGAGCGAAGAACCAAGCTCGTTCAATGGCAAGGGCTAGCACCACAACTGAGCACAAAAGCAAGGGATACATTAACGGCCCTGCGTCCAACAGTTCCTGTAATGATAGAATTTTATTCACAATTATTTCCCGATGATTTTTGACGCTTTAACGTCGCTTAATAGTGAAGTCCACAGGAACTTCGATCCAACTACGTTGAGCGATACCATCAAGCCGCCAAGGCTCGAATTGCCAACGACTAACACTATTCAAGGCTGCTTGGTCGAGTAGTTTAAAACCCGAGCTTCGCACGACTTTGGTGGTCACTATCTGCCCGGTAGCCGCTACCATAACCCGCACTAAAACCTCACCACTTTGGCGCCGTTTTAAAGCCAACTTTGGATAACGAGGTGCCGGCGGTGGTGATCGAAACTGCGCCTGAGTTATCACAGGCAAGCCCATGTCACGCTCCAAAGCCGCACCACTTGCTTGGGCTTCATTACGCTGGCTATGAAGTTTTTTTGGAGTCAATAAATTTTCCGGCTCACTCACAATTTCCACTGGTTTATCAATGTCGACTTGAGCGGTTTTTACTGGCTTTTGCAGTTCAAGCTTTTGCTTTACTTTTGGAGTAGGCGGCACAATTCTCTTCACCACACGCTCAACTGGCTTTATCAGCCGCTCTGGACGTTTAACACTTTTATGCTCAACGGGCTTACTCTCCTCTTGCGTTACTGGCTGTCGTGCTTTGAAGCTCTGTAAGGTAAAAGATTGTGATTGACCACCCGACGTTGACTGAAGCTTGGCTTCCAGCTCCCAAGGAGTAGAGGACAATAAAACAGCATGTGCCAGTACAGACGCGGCCAAACCAAGTACCAACACCCATGATTGCGATTGCCCAGAGTCATCTCTATACATTGAATTGAGACCTCACTCGGGCAACAACAAAGCGGCTGGAGCTGAAAATTTATCGCAGTAAAGCAACACCGATAACAACTATCTTAAAAGCTGTAGTTCGCACTGATGCTGAAATTACGGCCCGGCTGGGTGTAACGATCAAGTACGGTACTGTCGGCATTCAGCCCACTAACATTATCCCAACTGCTGTAATACTTATCGCCCAAATTAAATACTGAAGCGCGGAGCACCAAGTTATCGCCAACGTTGTAATAAGCGCTAATATCAACCACCCCATAACCTTTAGAAAGCGCAGCTGAATCACTGGCTACATCAGAGGCGTCTTTTTTCTGTACGGCAGTCCAGTTAATTGTGCTGCCCCAATCACCTGACGGTGCGTCATACGCTAAACCAATTACGGCCTTCAATGGATTGATTGTTGATAAAGGCTCCCAATCGCCGTTGGTAGACCGTCCTTCGCCATCGCTATACGCCAACGATGCACGCAAAGATGTTCCCACTGGAGCCGAAATAGCCTCGTCTAGCCAAATAGAGGATCTTACTTCTGCGCCTTTGATCTTGGCTTCAGAAATATTAACGAACTGCGTTACACCGCTGGTATAAGGTGCGTCTACATTCAAGAGTTGGCTTTCGATAAAGTCGTCGTAGCGGTTGCTGAACACAGACAATTCGACCTCACCCACTCGCCCACTCGCTCGCAAGCCCAACTCAAAAGACTCGCTCTCTTCAGGCTTAAGATCTGGGTTTGCTAAACTTAAATAGGTACCGCCATTACGAGAATAATAAAGGTGATAAATATCGGGGGCTTTAAAACCTTGGGAAAACTGGCCGTAGACTGAAAACACATCTGAGATTTCATACACCGAACCTAGCTTCAAAGAGGTTTTATCACTCTTGTGCTGGGCCTGACTGCTGGCCTCTGGCTTCGCTTCATATTCGTCATAACGAATACCAGGTGTGATTGTCCAATCGCCATCTAATAGGCTGATTTTATCTTGCAAATAAACACCAACGTTTTTACCGTCGACACGAGGAACATATTGGCCTATTTCGTTTGGTGATGAACCACTGGGGTAAAGCGTATCGGTGTTGTTAGTAATTTCAGTAGATTCATAATTCAGGCCGTAGCTCAGCTGATGGTTGCCGGCTGATTTACGCAAGTGCATTTGAAACTGAGTTGTATCTTGATCGTGGCTGTAATCTTTAATTCGCTCACCGGGATTAATGCGGAAAATCGATTGCACAAGGGCAGAAGCGTCTAGGGTGTCGAAGGTTTTTTGCTGAGTTTCACTCTGCTGTAAATCTAGCTGCCAGTCTAACTGGTCGAACAAGGCGGTGCTTTGTTCCCAGCTGTGGGCTATACCGATGTGCTTTCGAATATTACTGTCATCTGAGCGGCTATCTTTGTACTCAAGAAAAGCACCCGGTCCAAAAAAGCTACTGTAATCGTTATAGGCATTTCGAGTTAGCAAGTCAAATTCAGATTCTGTTTTAAAATACTCGCCTACAAACTCTAAACGATGCTCTGGATTGAGCTGGTATTGTAATTTAAGTAATAAATTATTTGCTTCGGAATCACCAGGGTTAGTTTCAGTCCGACTATTACCACTGCCGCCCACGCGGCCTTGATTCTCGCGCTCCTGGGAATCTCGAAATGTATACAGCAACATTGATTCTAGGTCTCCGCTGCGATTAGCGGCTGTCAAGGTCGTGCTAAAGCCTTTGTTAACACTGGCATACAAAGCTTTTGCGGCAAACGCCGTATCGTCGCCTTCACCTAAATAGTCAGCTGGGTCCTTGGTCGTCAACGAAACTACACCACCAATTGCATCGCTACCGTACAAGCTCGACGCCGGCCCTTTAACAACTTCTACTTGCTTGAGGGAATCGATATCAATACTGTTGCGGCTAATACGTTGAAAGTCACCACCGGGTATAAAGCTCTTGGCTTGTTCAACACCGTCGATGATTATTTTGATTCGGTTTTCGTTCATTCCGCGAATATTAAAGCCACTTAAACCAAACCGCCCTGCCGACTCAACCTCAACACCCGCTTCATAGCGCAAGACATCACGAATATCGACGGCTAACTGCTGCTCAATTTCATCAGCACTTACCACCGACACTGATGAAGCCACATCACCAACCTTTTCTTCAGCCAATGTTGCTGCCACGGTTACTTTATCTAAGGTGAACGTTTTCTTGGGGCTTTCAGCATAAGCTTGGCCAGCTAGGCAAGCTGCTATAGCAGCAACTAAAGGGAGCCGTTGGGTGCGCATAATAAGTCCTTAATGTTTCTGTGTATTTCGATATGCGGGAACTATAATGATAATAGTTAGCATTTGCAATTGTATTTACATCAAGATTAGTGACAAAAGTTCCCAAGCAATATTAAAATAAAGCAAACCATGACAGCTGAAACCCACCAAAGCCCTTGCTACACATAGCCTACAGGCCAATAATCTATTCGAGAAATGGGTCTAAATCAGTACGAAAAAAGATGTAATTGACGACAGTCGACGGAGAAATTGGTGATTTAAATCAACTAAAACAGAGTTTGATCGACAGGTTTCTATGGCAATTTAATGCTTTCATCGAGGACAGCGGGACGCGAAGTAGCCGCCGCTGGAACTCTTAAAGTTGGGTAAAACCTAAATTCGGTAACAGTTGGGCACAATGATGCTGGTGTTGATGTTGATGTTGATGTTGATGTTGATGTTGATGTTGATGTTGATGCTGGTGTTGATGCCGGGAAAATTGGCTACCTTGGGTACAAACGCCGCCCTGGTTGCCAACCTTTTATACATTCAACTTTGCGAGGAATATAAAATTGGTGATGATGACAAGACTGAAGCTAAAGCTATCGAAACTGCAGGCTTCACTAAGTCATTACGAGGTGTTATTTGAGAAGTGAAGTTTTCACCCGAAAACACAGCTGGCATCAGAGCTTGGAGTTTTTGATATCCAAAAAGCAAATCGACTAACGCCCCGCTCCACAACTTGATATGAAATAAAATAAATCTTAAACGTTCAAAAATATACTGTGAGCTGCAACAGAGCATAAATTTCCTGCTTACCACTTTTGAGTGATCATCTTGCTACGCTGAATACTTAGTAACTTGAAACCATCCTGTGAATCACAAAGCCAAGTACAGTGCGCCAGCCCTCTTCAACACCCTCATTCCAGTCGTCATCAAATTCTCCCGCGGTAAGCACAAGTGAATCTAACCACAAATCATACAGTTCAGGTTTGATATTCATATGATCGCGGTCGTGGGTTTGCGAACGCTTTTTTAGCTCGGATAAGGCCTCGGGCTCGCCGTCGATGGCGTGAGCAGCAAGTTCCAAGGAATTAAGTAACATGCGATTTTGCTTCTCGAATTCCGTATAACGAAATCGCTTACTCACCTCGGGCGAGGATGCCATAAACCGTTTGTAAAAAGCTGGCACAAAGCCTTCATCGAGTGAACATCGAGCGAGGCTTTCCGTAAATAGGGTTTTGGGAGTCACAGGGTCCGATGCTTCTTTCATGCCGTCAACATTCTCCTTCGCGGCTTTTCCCAGTCGGTAAAAGCCAGCGGTCTAGAAAAACACTTCATAACAAACAACTACGCACACTATTAAATTTAGCGAGATAATCTCATTTGTCAATTTTGAACGGTGATCTACCAGCAACTAATACCTTGACGAGCTCGCCCCAAGCCCAATTGAAAAAACCGACAAGCCTTACACCTGAAAACCGGTAAAAACTATATAAGGTTTTTATTCAGCCCCAAGCGCGGCTCTTTTAGACTCCGTTCTGGGCCATCTAAAACCTGACGCCTAACTAATATTAGCTCGCTAGATCCAAGCTTCAAACTTATAGCTCAATAGATAACAGATAACAGATAACAGATAACAGATAACAGATAACAGATAACAGATAACAGATAACTATACTTCAGGAATGCCATTTATGAAAAATCATTGAAGCTCACGCATCAATGATTTCCAGGCTTTTATTTAGGATTAAAAGCGATATCGAACATCGGCGGTTACTGTACGACGCTCACCAAAGAAACAATCACCACGCGCGAGACACGAGGTTAAGTGCTCTTTATCACTTAAGTTACGGGCATTTAAGCTTACAAACCAATGCTCCAACTCATAGCCAACCATGCCGTCAAACAAGGTGTAGCTATCGACCTTTTGTTGATCCGCGCCATCCCAAGACTGCCCTACATGACGCACACCCAAGCCAAGTCGTAAACCTTGTAGCTGGCCATCAAAGCGATAATTGGCCCACGCTGACGCTTGTTTCTCAGGCACAGCCGCAAGCTTGAATTGCTTAACACCTTTATCGACTGTTCCGGTGTTCGTAGTGCTCGCACTGGCGATCAAATCAAGATTGTCCCAACTGGCTTGCATCTCCAATTCGATACCATCGACCTCAACTTCTCCAGACTGAATACGGTTGGTCGGATTATTAGGGTCTGCTACCAGTCGATTAGATTCATCAATTTCGTAGTAAGCAGCAGTGATTAAAAGATCCTGCCCTTCAGGCTGGTACTTCACACCAAACTCAGTTTGCTTACCATCGGCCGGTTTAAAGCGATCACCATTGCTAGAAAGCCCAGCAATTGGGGTGAACGATTCTGTATAACTTATATAAGGCGCAAAGCCAGAATCAAAGCTATATAGAACACCAAGCCTGCCAGTCGTGGCGCTGCTCTTTTCAGCATTGCCTGTTCCTTCAAGGGTGTTTTTACTGTTGTCCCGACGAATACCCGTCGCAACTGAAAAACCATTCCAGCTAGTTTGTGTCTGTAAATACACACCATTTTGCACTAGCGTAGAGCCCGGCGTATCAAAAATGCTATAGCTGGTTGGAATTCCTGAGCCATAAACGGGGCTATAAATATCAATCGTTCCACCCTGTCCATAACCGTAAAAAGTATCGCTATCGGTTTCGCTATCCTGGCCATCATAACCAGCCGCTACCGTATGACTGGCACTGCCAGTTTCAAAGCTGTACTGGGTGTGTAAATCGAATGTGGTGGTGTCAGCTTTGTTCAATGCCGCAAACGCGGTGCGAACAATTGTTCGTCCATCGGCCAACACTCTATTTAAAGCGCTGCCGGTAAATATTGGCCACATAGAGCGGTAGTCAACTTCACTTTCACTGCGTCGAGCCGTCGCGTGTAAGCTCCAGTCATCACTGATCTGATGATTAAACATAACCGTGAGCGCTTGCTGCTCTGCTTCATAGCGATCCCATTCTGGTTCACCCAGAAAGGTCTCAGAATCTAAGGGACCGAATTGCCCAGGGAGCACAGTGCCCTGCCACGGCACAAACTGGGTCGTGGTACCGGTTTCATTTTCCTGAATGTTCGCCAGCACGGTCAGGCTTGTATCATCGCTAATATTCCAAGTGATGCTCGGCGCAAACACTTGCACGTCATCATCAACATGGTCGACCTGGCTGCCGCTATCTCGAGACAATGCCACCAAACGAAACAAGACCTTACCCTGCTCATCAATCGCTCCGGTTACATCCGCCGCAATTTGACGACGATCGTAGTTGCCGACTTGGCCCCAGATCTCGGCGTTAAATTCCTCTTCGGGTAGCTTAGAGTTCAAATTGATAACGCCACCAATACTGCTTTGCCCAAACAAAGCTGATGCTGGCCCTTTGAGTATTTCAACGCGATCTAGGGTGTAAGGCACTTGTCGAACATTGTTATAGCTGCCAAACAAGGACTGTAAACCATCGACATACTGGCTTGGACTGGTGCCACGAATTGTCGCCCAGTCGCCGCGCGAGTCGATGCCGTAAGTACCGCCGTTGACGCCAGCCGAATACTGTAAAGCGTCCTGCACCGTCTTTACGCCGGTCGCGATGAAGAAGTCTTTTGTTAAAATTGAGACAGAGAAAGGGGTCTCCATTAGCGCAGTATCAATCTTACCTATCTTGCTCGTGCGTCCTTCTAGGTTTGTTCCAACGACGATAACCTGTTCAATTTCGTCACTACTATTACTGTCTGTTTGAGCCTGCAAGCCGCTGCTAATCATTGAAATCGCCGAGGCAAGAACTGTCGCGGGAACCTTGTTGATAAGACGCATGTTTTCTCCTTCATAGTTTATTAATTGAACCAAGCACCTTGGTATCAGGCGCCGTCCTCACCCCCTTGCCTTTGTCACAGCATAAAGAGAGATCTGTTTTTAGGTGTAATATGTATTATACTAACACGAATGATTATCATATAGATTGTAATTACTATAAAAATTATAAATTTGTGACCCTGTGAACTTTGAATCTCTTAAGGAAATAAATGTGATTTCGATCCTACTTCCCAGTGCCTGCTTGGGTATCGCCTCGGCAGGTTTTGTCGATTTATTAAAGCCAATCCCCAAATACTGGCAGCTCTTCGTGGCTACCTTGCTGTGTTGCATAGCACTCACCTTGTTTCAATACATTCACGGTTGGTGGTGGGCAATACCTTATTTTTGCTTCGAGATTATGGCGTTTAGCTTTATGTGGTTAGTCTGCGGGCGGATTTGGCCTAGCTTTAGCCGAGCCTTAATACTCGTGGCTGTAGGGGTGTTGATTACCAGTGTCATCGGAGCCTTGTTATGATCCAGCGTACGAGCAAATCCACCAAGCAATCGACCACAAAGCATATCGTTGTGAGCCTCCTAGTAGGCCTCTGGTTCGCCATCGCCCTGTCCCTGTTTTCAGCGTATTACTTTCCCTTTGGCGAGGCCCTCAACCGAACCTTTTGGTCTGGCTTGGCCATGCCATTATTTTGGTGTGCCGCCAGTCTTTATCTTTTAAGCCGTACTAACTATCCAATAAACGCCAGTTTTTTAGCCGCTCTTGGCACTGCGCTAATAGCTTTTGTAGCTGGAGCCTTGATCTTATGAACAATGTAATAACGAATGAAAACAACCGCTCAAACGAGACCAACAAAACCGAAGCCAAGAGCCGCGTTTATCAAAATCTAATGAAAACCCATAAGCTATTGGGCGTATCCACGGGCTTAATTATTTTCATCATTTGCTTTACTGGCGTGATTAGTTTGTTCTCTAGCGAAATCAGTGTCTGGGAAAACGTGCAAATTTCGACTTTGAACAAGCCTGCAGACAGCAATGCAGAGCAATGGCCCATTAATAAAATGATGGACAAGGCAGTACAAGAATTCGGCGGAAGCTCCGGCGATGATGTCGAAGTTTTTTACATGGGTAAATCATTTCCAGATCAAAAATACCTATCGAGCTGGACCCACACAGAAAGCGATGAAGCCTGGCACTACAGTTATTGGGATGGCAGCACTGGAGAGTTAATCACTCATCAAGAAAATGGTATTTCAGAAGTTATCAGTGTCCTGCACATGGAATTATGGCTGCCCGAACCTTATGGCAGTTACGTGGTTGGCTTTTTCGGTTTAATTTTAATGATCATGTCGGCAGGCGGCATTATTATTCATAGGAACTGGCGCCGCGAAGCAAAGACACTTCGCCTAGACAGCCCCAAACGTTACAAGTGGAGCGACTTGCACAAAACGGCGGGCTTATGGGCTTTACCTTTTCATTTTTTGATCGGTCTAACAGGCGCCCTACTTGGCTTGCTTGGAGTCATTCTAATACTGGCGGCCTTGGCGGCCTACGGTGGTGACCGTGATGCGGCTGTTGCCGAGCTATTTGGTCAAGACCCAGTAATAAGTCACAAGCCGATGACCGCCCCTGATCAAGCCCCCTTCGTTGCTCAAGCTAAAAAAGACATGCACCCAGGCTTTACACCTCGCACTCTGATGATGGTCTACCCGGGTGATGAGAACATGTTTACGCTAATTTATGGCAGCTACCCTAACTCCCTCGCTATGGACAGCTTTGCTAAATACAAAATGAGCGACGCCAAGCCCATTAAATTTGTCGACTATGACCACGGCCCCTCTGCCCTGCAAGCTTATGGTATTTCAGTACCTCTGCATTATGCGACATTTGGCGGCGTGGCAATGAAGCTGCTTTACGCTGTGCTGGGCACCATTACCGCTTTGCTTCCCGCTACGGGCATAATTTTATGGCTGCGTAAAAAGAAAAAACTGAGCTTTAAACATCGCTTGGTTTTTTGGGGCTTACTGGGAGTTCCTGTTGCCACTAGCTGGGGGTTTATAGCCGCGGTTAGCAGTAAATGGCTTGGGACTGCAGGAGGTTTTGACTTTTCGACAACCGCCTTGGACATCGCCATGAGTGCGTTTATCGCCGGCCTATTGTTTACCGCGCTGATTTGTTTTCGCAGCAATAGCCTATCAAAGAGTTTGAGATTGTTATTACTTATAATCTCAGCATTACTTGCTCTGGCAGCTTCGGTAGACATTCTGCTGCATCTTAGCCAGCTCTCAAACTATGTAGATCAAAAGGTTTGGGGAACCGATATGGGTTTATTGCTCGGCGCCCTCTTGTCCTACAAGCTCACGCCAAGGTTAGCTCTCACCACGGACCCAATATCTGATGAGAGCGGGCAAGTTATAAAAAACTAAGGAACCTCTGATCAAGTCCCGCCCGCCTCTGGCATACAGAGCGGTGTTGCAGCAAGGCAATGAATACAG
>Ga0105358_10002353_pt1 | contig 10124 bp, 4 predicted proteins | sample GOMGulsemesocosm_5_FD_83509 | JGI IMG/M metagenome (GOLD analysis project Ga0105358, IMG submission 83509) | Methane-oxidizing microbial communities from mesocosms in the Gulf of Mexico - GOM15C Gulf of Mexico | ecosystem: Environmental > Aquatic > Marine > Cold seeps | place: Gulf of Mexico...
AGTAAGAAGGTCCATCACCACCTATTTGCGTTGATCCCAAAGCTAATGGAATCATGCCAAGCACAGTAGTAGAGACAGTCATTAATACTGGGCGTAGTCTTGTTGAGCATATTTCGCTGATCACTCTTTCCAAATCTTCTAGCTTTGGTGTCATTTGGTTTATTTGATCAATCAACACTATGCCATTATTGACCACTATTCCCATTAAAATTAAAATGCCAATCATCCCCATCACTGACATACTTGTGCCCGTTATAAAGAAGAACCAAAATACCCCGACAATAGAATAGATAATTGAACTAATTATGGCGGCAGGCAAGAGTAACGATTCAAATAAAGCGGCCATGACTATATAGATCATAGCCAAAGCAAGCAGCATATTGGTAACCATTATTTGCTGATCACCTTGTTGACGATTAAAACCTTGGCCTAATTTCCAGTTATAACCCGCTGGTAAATTAATTGAATTCATCGCAAGTGTTATACGCTCTTTAGCTTGCTCCATGGTGATGTCATTTAAGTTTGCTCCAATAGTTAACGCGGTTTGACGATTTTCTCTATAAATAGATGTAAGTCTTGGTTGTACCTTAAACTCAGCAACATTTTCTAAAGCAATTGTTTGCCCGCCAATTTCTGTAATTGGCAATTTCCTTAATTGGTTGAGTGAGTACTTTAAGCGTTGATCATAAAGTAAATGTATTCTCACTTCACCGTTAGGATCATGTCGGAAGCTTCTTAATTCTAGGCCGCGAAGTGCAGTACCAACAACTTGGGCTACTTCTTGAGAATTTAAACCAATTTGACTGGCTTTGACTCTGTCAATAATGAGTACCATTTCTTTTTGATGTTGAGATACATCACTTCGTACATCGGCTAAGCCGTCAATATGATTTAATACGGGTACCACTTGATTTGATAACTTAACTAATAAATCAGTAGATGGGCCCACTAAAGTAACACTGACACCACCACTTTGAGCACTTTGCCAGCCAAAGTCAGGCTTTGCTTCAGCAAAGTTTGGCATATCTTTTCGAATTCGTTCTTTTAGGTCTGTCATCGAAATATCGCGCTCTTCCTTTAATAATAGAGTTGAAGAGGCTCTTTCTCCGCTGTAGTAGCTATAAACAGAATCAATGTAGAATTCGTCTTTATGTTTATATAAATATTCTTCAAAGCGATCTACCATGGCCTCAACATGTTCAAGGGGAAACTGTCCTTCAACATGGTAACGCATGTAAAGACGGGTTCCGTCTTGGTTATCCATATTATCTGAAGTAATCGCGCCCATAGGCAGAGCCGTGCTGACTAAAATTAATAGTGCGGCAATACCTGTAGTTTTTGGGTGAGCCAATACCCAAGTTAAGCTTTTTTTGTAGCGTTCTTGAAAGCGGTTATCTTTTTTGTCCTTTTTATTATTCGCTTTAGTATTGCTTAACTTATCCAGTGATATTTTGCTCAATAATAACGGCAATAGTGTTTTTGCAATAAGTAATGAGGCTGCCAAAGATATACAAATAGCAATTGCAACATGCTCTAAAAATACCGTTAGTTGTACTTTTTCACCTATAATATTGGGTAAAAACACAATCATGGTAGTTAATGTACCGGTCATTACCGCTAGTGACACTTTATCAACACCTTGTAGAATGTTTTTGATCTTCTGAGCTTTTGGCGTTTTTTGGTGTTGGGCGGAAATTGATTCAGTAATAACTACTGAGTTATCTACCAACATACCAACCGCTAATAATAACCCCATCATCGATAAAACATTAAGGGAGTAGCCAAGTAAATACATGATGGCGAGTGTTATACAAATGGAAAAGGGTACAGAAGCTACCACCAGTAAAGTAGCGGTAGTATTACGCATGAATAAATATAAAACGGCAAATGACAATAGGGCGCCAATGCCACCTGCTGTTAATAAATCCCCTAAAGAGTCAGTTACGCCTTTGGCTTGATCTTCCATCATGAAGATATTCACCCCTTCAAATTGACGGCTATCGCTTATGCTGTTTACCAACTTAACTACTCGACCAGCTACTTCAACTAGGTTGGCACTAGATTCTTTAAAGATATTTACGCCAATAGCGTAGTTACGATCAAGGTGACGGCCATCAATTCGCTCAGGCTGTTCAAAAGCAACTGTGGCAATGTCACCAAGGTAAACATTGTCTTTAACTTGCAATGAACGAATATCATGAAGTTTAGTAAACTCGCCTTTAGGGCTAATACGAATACTGGCTTGTTCAGATTTAAGTGAACCGGCATTGATAGTAAAGTTCTCTTTTCTTAACATCAACGTGAGCTGTTTTATATCTATGTTATGACTTGCCATTCTTTCACTAAGCAAGCGGATAGATATTTGTCTTGGGTCAACACCATAAAGTTCAACTTTTGAAACACCATTTAAACGTTCAAGAGGCTTTTTCAAGTAGTTGTTTAATAACTGATAACTATTCTTTAACTCTCGTTCACTTGAAATGCGTAGGGTAAGAATTGGCATGTCAGCTGTTGAGAATTGGTAAACAAATATTCGTTGTAAATCGTCGGGTAAAAGGTGGCGTATGGCATCAATTTTCTCCCTTGCTTCAATAGCCTTACCCGTTAAGCTACGCTCCCACTCTACTTCAATACCAATTTGTGCACCATTTTCGGTTGAAGTAGAATTCAAACGTATAATGCCGCCCATGGTTGATAATGCTTCTTCAAGTGGCTTGGTTACCAATCGCTCTACTTCTGCGGGTGTTGACGCTTGATAAGGAGCATTAATCATCATTTCAGGAATATCAATTCCTGGCCATTTTTCTAACGGTAATAACTGTGTGGCAGCGAAACCTGTTAATAGCATAGTTAAACATAGCATTAAGGTAGTAATGGGTTTTTTCAATGCCAAAGCCGTTAGGTTCATAGAACTACCTTTTTGAACATCGCTACTTTTTGTTGAATGCTTAGACACGAGTAGCCTCCGCTAAATCATTGTTTTCTTTTGTTTGAGTTGATGCACTTTCATTAACTTCAGTGCGTTCAAACTTTTTATAATCGAATAATCTATATAATACAGGCAAGACAATTAGAGTTAAAAACGTTGAGCAAAGTAAGCCACTAATAACTGTAATAGCCATTGGAGCTCTTAATTCTGCTCCTTCACCTAAGCCAATAGCCATGGGTGCTAAACCTAGTATTGTAGTCAGAGTTGTCATAATAATAGGGCGGAGCCTTGATATGGCTGCTTGTTCGATAGCGCTATTTTTATCACAGCCTTGAGCACGCAATTGGTTAATTCTATCGACTAATACAATGGCATTATTCACAACAATACCTGCTAACATGATCAAACCAATAAATACTATTACACTAATGTTTGTGCCTGTAATGAATAATCCATAAACAGAGCCTACAGCGGCTAAAGGCACACTAAAGAGTATTAATAACGGATGTAAAAGTGATTCAAATTGTGAAGCCATCACTAAATAAACCAAAAATATAGCTAAGGTTAATGCCATAATCATAGAATCAAATGATTGTTGCATCTCTTCACTTTGACCACCAAAAGTAGCTACGACAGAAAAAGGTAATTTAAGCTGGTCTATGAGTTTTGCTGCGTTAATTACAGCACTGTTTTGATCGCCAATTGCTATGTTGGCGCTGATAACAGCGACACGTTGTTGATTAATGCGATTGATTTGTGCAGGACCTACTGTTTCGACAATATCACTGATACTAGCAAGGGTAATTGGGTGGCTACTACCAGGGTTAACCACTAATTCCTGTAAGTCAGTAATAGAATCGCGCGCTTTAATGTCACTGCGCACTAGAATATCTATTTTTCTATCTAATAAAGTATATTTACTCGCAACATTACCACCAATTTTTACCGCTAATAAACGCGCAATGTCAGGTGTGTTTAAGCCTAGTTGAGCAATTTTTTTATTGTTAAAATGAATCGCGAGTTCAGGTTGACCTTTACGCTGGCTGTTTGCCACATCAACAAATTCAGATGATTCATCCATAAGTTGGGTGAGCTGTTTAGAATACTTTTTCAATTCATCTAGATCATAACCCGCAAGTTCAATGCTAATAGGTTTACTGAAAGTGAATAGCTCAGGTCGATTTAATGACGTGGTTGCTCCTATAATATTGCGAGCATACTGCCTAATGTCATCCATTACTGCATTTTCATCAGTACTGCTATGCAACATAACTTGTAAACGAGCTTGATGTTCGCCACCTTTATCAGCACTGCTAGTCATTAAACTGCCGCGCCCTGTAAGTGAATATGTACTTTTAACTCTTTTGTCGCTTTGTAGCTTTTTCGCAATTAAGTTAATTGCTTGATCCGTTTTTGCAAGCGGTGTTCCCGGTGCTAGCTCAAGATCGAAATAGAATTCACCTTGAGATAAAGGAGGCAGTAGTTCAACTCCTATTTTAGGGTAAATCAGTGTGGCAGAGCCGGCAAATAATAAGCTGATGAATAAAGTTTTAATGCTATGGTTTAACGCTAATGATAATAGTTTTTGATAAAAAGCGGATAACAGATCAAAGAGATAATTAAAGCTACTAGATAAAGGTTTAGTTACAAACGATAGAGCTTTACTTATACCGTGAAAAGCTAACAGAAGTAGTCTTATAACTAACATTGGTAAATAAATGAATATTATTTTAAAAGGTAAAGCGATTAACCATGATAATTTTTTAGTAACAGGTAATTGCTTAAAAGGGGTTTGTTCTTTTGAAGAAGTATCTTCATTTTCCTGCTCTGCCTGTTTTACTTCTCTAGATGCAAGCATAGGAATTAATGTAAGTGCAACAACCAAAGAGGCAATCAATGCGAAGGCGACAGTCATTGCTTGATCAGCGAATAATTGTCCAGCAACACCTTCAATAAAAATTAACGGTACAAATACAGCAAGCGTGGTTAATGTTGATGCGATAATTGCACCACTAACTTCTTTAGTACCTTTTCTAGCCGCTTCTACAACCGATAACCCTTGTTCTTTATAGCGAGAAATATTTTCTAGTACAACTATAGCGTTATCAACTAATAAGCCGGTTGCTAAAGCAATACCGCCGAGTGACATAATATTTAAACTAATGTCATTACCATACATCATGTTAAATGTAGCAATAACAGAGACAGGAATAGAAAGCGAAATAATCAACGTAGGTACTATTGAACGTAAGAACAAATACAGCACTAGCATTGCAAGCAAGCCACCAATAATTGCAGCAGACTTAACTTCACTAATAGCATTACTAATAAAGGTTGATTGATCATAGACGACGGTAAGTTGATAATTATCACCGGTAGCTTTTTGAATAGCAGCAAGTTTGTCATTAACTAGTTTAGCTACTTGTACAGTATTGGCATCACCTTCTTTATAAATAGCTAATTCAACTGCTTCACCTGCGTTGATGCGCGTAATGTCGGTACGTTCTTTGTATCCGTCAACTACTTTGGCTATATCATTTAAGTAAATTATCTTGTCATTTTCGCGGTATATAACTAACTCACCAATTTGACTTATGTTGGTGAATTGATTGAGAGTTCGTACTAAGTACTGGGTATTACCATCGATGAGTTTCCCTGCCGAAATGTTAATGTTTTCGGCATTAATTCGACTGATTATTTGCTGGCTAGTTAAGTTTAACTGCGCCAACTTGTGCTGATCTATAATAACTTGATATTCTTGCTCTAACCCACCACCTAGCTTAACTGAAGCAACACCTAACAAAGATTCAAGCTGACGTTTAATGTCGTATTCGGCAAAGGTTCTAAGCTTAGTTAATGAAGCTATAGAGTTATCTGAACTTTGTAGCCCAAGGCGAATAATAGGGTCTAATGAGGGATTAAACTTTAAAATAAGCGGTTTCTCAACATCCAAAGGTAGGATGATTAAATCTATCTTTTCACGCACCTCTAAACTGGTGATGTCCATAGCAGTCTGCCATTCAAACTCAAGCAAAACATCAGATTGACCTGCTTTTGAAATAGAGCTTATCTTTCTGAGCCCTTTTACCACTCCAACAGCTTCTTCTATCGGTTTAGTAATTAATTGCTCAATTTCTCCAGGAGCAGCTCCTGTGTAGTTTGTTCGAACGGTTAATGTTGGGTAGGACAATTCGGGCAACAAATTTACCGCTAGACGAGATAGACCAACTAGACCAAATAAAATTACAGCAAATGTAAACATCCAAACAGTAACTGGGCGCTTTATTGCAGTATCAACTAAACTCATAATGATTCCTTAAATAGCAATGATTTATTAGTGAGTACTAATGTGCTTTTACAATGGCTGTTTCATCATCAGCTATTGAATCATTAATTTCTATCGAACTATCACCATTTAGCACCTCGACTAGTGCATCGGCTTTTAAGTTATGTTGACCATTAACTACGACTAAATCACCTTCGTTAAGATCGCCACTGATTTCTGTTATCTGTTCTTCAATAAACCCTTTATTTACTTGTACTTCTATGGCTTTATTATTTCTGACTACGTAAATCTTACTGTTATTGTCTAGGGTGATGATGGCATCACTGGCAATAGTAAAAGCATTGTTATGAGTATCAAAAGTTAAAGCTATTTGGGCAAACATGCCTGGTTTTAACTCTTGTTTATTGTTATTTATAGATAGTATTACTTTAAATGTGCCACTATTTGAGTCAATCACAGGTGAAATTGAGCGAACTTTTGCTTGGTAAACTTGGTGTTTGCGCGCACTAAAACTTAAGTTAGCTTGTTGGTCTATTTTTACATTACTTAATTGATGCTCTGGCAAATAAACTACAGCCTGTAAATTAGTTGAATCAACAATATGAAATAGTTTTTGGTAACCTTGGGTAAAATAGCCAGGTTTTACATATCTATGTGAAATGAAACCTGAAATAGGTGCAACAATTTGACTGTCTTGCAAGTCTAGCTCAGCAAGCTTTTTAGCTGCTACTGCTGCTTGGTGTTGATATTTTAGTTTATCAGACGCTTGAGCACTGACTAGTTTCTTCTCGGCCATTAAATTTAAGCGTTGTAGTTCTTGATTGATACCAGCAAGTTCAGCTTCGGCTTTATCAAGTGCTAGTTGATAACGGCGAGGATCAATCTTGACTAAAACCTGACCCTTATTAACATAATCGCCTTCTTCAACATTTAACTGCTCAATAATTCCTGTAACACGCGTAATGATATCCGCTTCTGTGCGTGACTCTAATGTGGCTGTCGTATGAAAGTTAGAAGAAATGCTGTTGCGTTCAATACTGGCAACGCTAACGGGAATGGCAAACTCTTCTTTTTTCTTTTCTTCTACTTTAGCTGTTGTTTCTGAGCAGCTAGCGAGAAAAATCGTATTGAAAGCTAAAAGTGAAATTAATAGTACTTTTTTAGTGTTAATAGTTAGCATTTTCTTATCCATAGGGTAAAACTACTTTAGTTACATTAAAAATAGCACACGCTATGCCAACAAGTGATAATACTTATGTAACAAGGAGTTACATATATTTACGGTGAGTGGAATATTGTTTTGTTGTGAAATAACTAATTATTTGGTGAATTTACTCATTTATTACGATAATCATTTGAATTTACTGTGGTGCGCTGATAGTTACAGCATTTATATCTTGTGAAATTAGTTTAGCATAAGCATTTTCAGCTCTATGATTTGACGTATCTGAATCTTTTTCACCTTTAATTTCAACAGCATAGTTTGAGTAAGCATTATTGTAGCTGGCTCTTTCTTGAGCAAAGGCCAGCATCATGGCTTGATCAGCTGTCATTGGTCTTTTTAAAAGTGACATCATTAATTGATGATCAGAAGCCATTGGTTTTTTAATTATGTTTTTACTCATTGGAGTAAACTGGTTATGAGAATAATTCTCACTAACAAAACCTCGAGCGTAGCCATTATCGCTAAAATAATTTTCACTAACTTGTTCTGTTGAACTACAAGCAAATAGAGATAAACAAAATAATATATTAATGCTTTTTTTAATAGCGGACAGATTAACATTAGAGAAATTTAGGAAATACATAACAAACCTTCACAGCAAAATAGTTTCTATAACTATGAAAAGGCAAGTGTTATGCCAACTGAATTTTTGACACTGTAACTATAAAAGTAGGCCTTGTTATCTTTATGATAAATATGGATAAATTTTGTATTTTATGTTGTGGTAGGTGCTGGGGTTTATTGCTTTTAAAGTGCACTTAAGTCAGTAACACTTGATTAAAAACCAACTGTCAATTTTTTGCTGTTGCCCTTCCTAAATTGTTTCTTCTAACCATTTTTTAAAAGCAACAACTGGGGCATAATGTTGTTTATCATTTGGAGTTACTAAGTAGTAGCCATTATCAGTACTTAAAGGTTTGTTGCAAACCGAAATAAGTTCACCACGCTCAAGCTCACTTTGAATTAGAAATTTAGGGAGCAAGGCTACGCCAAGTCCGGCAATAGCGGCATTGGTCGCTATTGAAAACTGTTCAAAATGCATCCCCTGTTTTGCTTTACTTTGAGTGTTAGCATCATTTAGTTCAATGTGGTGATCTGCAAACCAATGTTGCCAATCATCAGGTCTAGTCGAAATGTGAAGCAAAGGTTGCTCAATTAAGTAGGCGCAGATGTTATCTACATTGTCGAATTGAGCTGTGTTAAATAGTTTAGGGGAACAAACTGGAATAGACTCTTCATCCATTAAAAATGAACAATTAGCATGTGGCCAACTTTTTTTTCCGAAGTGTATAGCGCAATGAACATCCTCCATGCTGAAATCAAAAGGAGATAGTTTACTAACCGTATTTATGGTGATTTTTGGATTTTTAGCTAAAAAGTCAGGCAATCTCGGCATTAACCAACGAGACCCAAACATAGGCAGGATTGCAATGTTAAGCACACCACCGGTAGGGTTAGTCATTATGTTTAATGTAGCACTGCGAATGTGGCTTAAGGCGTGGTGAACTTCTTTAGCATAAATTTTTCCTGCTTCAGTTAAGTTAACTGTTTGCTTTCGTCTTTGGAATAAACTCACCGCTAACTGCTGTTCTAGCGCTGTAATTTGTCTACTTATAGCACCTTGAGTAAGAGCTAATTCTTTTGCTGCCATGGTGAAACTTCCTGTTCGGGCTGCAGCATCAAAAGCTGCCAGCATGCTAATGCTTGGCAGTAATCGTTTTGAGTGAGGTATGTTTGTCATTAAATTCTTATGGCGTAAATGAATTAAAGGTCAATGTCACTTATTGTCCTACCTTTTTTAATCAATGTCATTACAAAAACTCATAACACTAATTGAAGAGTACACTAAGAAGTGCTAATTATTGAACAATGATTGCGGTGCTTGCTCTGTATTTGATAAGAACAAACCCAAACTACAATATATCAACAATAAGTTTAGCCGTATTTTCTGGTTGCTCAAAAGGGAACATATGACCACCTGGGGTTGTTATTAGCTTAATACCTTTATTTAACTTAACAAATTTCCTAAAAAAACTATGTGGACAAACATCAGTTTCATCAGCATATATCAAAGATGTAGGCACTTTTAATTGGTTCTTATAGCTAGACAGGTTTGCAGCTAAGTTTCTAAAAATATCAGCTTCCACTTGCGCTGAAAAAACTAATTCCAACTGCCTGTTTGTCTTTACAATGCCATGATTGACATAGTCATTTAAACATCGTTTATCGAAGCTTTTGAATAAACTCCTACGGGAAAACAGCTCTGCAATATCAGTACCTAAGGGCCAATGAGTTCTTCTTGTTTTAGCTTTTCCTGAAGGGCTAAATTTATCAATAAGACGTGTTTTTTTAATAAATTTCATTGCCAGTGCTGTACCGCCTGTGACAACAGGTGGGTCTAGCATAATAAGCCCTTTAAACAGTTTCGGTTGCTGACAAGCTGCAATAAATGCAATAACGCCACCAAAGGAATGACCTACGTTAACTACTTGTTCTTGTTGGTGAATTTCTAATTGCTGCTTAACAAAGTTTATCAATTCATCAACTAGAGGTTGCCAGTTATTTTCTACTGGGTATTTTGCATCATGGCCATATTTCTCATGAGATATTATTTGGTATTGTTTTGGGAAATAATTGAATAAGGTTTGATAACTTCCTGCTGGGAAGCCATTTGCATGAACAAA
>Ga0105358_10002354_pt1 | contig 10121 bp, 9 predicted proteins | sample GOMGulsemesocosm_5_FD_83509 | JGI IMG/M metagenome (GOLD analysis project Ga0105358, IMG submission 83509) | Methane-oxidizing microbial communities from mesocosms in the Gulf of Mexico - GOM15C Gulf of Mexico | ecosystem: Environmental > Aquatic > Marine > Cold seeps | place: Gulf of Mexico...
CGCGACGGCGGTTTTATTGATTACACTCACGCCAGAGTTAATGAAAAAAATGCTAATGAAATTGACACCAACGGCGGACGAGTTGCATTAGCTTATGAGCCAAATGATGATCTAAAAGTTAATGCCAGTTATATCTACCAAGAATCAAACATTGATGGAAAATCGTGGTTTAATCCAGGCACCGACCTCGAAATTGATGCACCGGTAAAAGATCAACAATTAGATAAAACCAGTATCTATAACCTTACGCTGGATTATAACTTTGGGGACTTCTCAATCTATTCCTCATCGACTTATTTCAATGGCGATAACGACTGGGTGTTCGAGTATTCCGAAAACGCTTATTTAGCCTTAAAACCAATTTATGACTTCTCTGGTATTCCGGCAATCAGCCCCCATCATTTTGATGAAGAGTTTGATATATTCTCACAAGAGATTCGTTTTCAGTCGCAAACCGACAGCCCTTTTCAATGGACAGCAGGAATCTTTTATCAGAAAGATGAAGTTGAGCATGAACAAATAGTCGTTGTGGATAACTTATCAGGTGTATTAGATGCATTAGGCTTGATACAACCTGGGCTTAGCGGAGCGTTAATTCAACAAGGTGGACCATTTTACGTAGGCGACGAGGTGGTATACCGAAACGAAAATACTTTTCAGATTGAACAACAAGCAATATTTGGTGAGTTCAGTTACAGCTTTAATGAGCAATGGTCTGCTACCGCAGGATTACGCGCATTTAAAACTGAAATAAATGATGTTGGGAGCAGCCGTGGTATTCAAAATCTATTAACTGGCCGAGTAGCCACTCCCCCAGGTATCAGTACAGGCACCACGACGGCAAAAGAAGATTCAGTGAACCCCAAAGTTGAAATTAGTTACCGACCTGACGAAGACAAAATGTTCTACGTGTTAGCCTCTAAAGGTTATCGTATCGGTGGTGCTAACTCAGATATTGCCGCCGCAGGAGGCGCACCACGTCAATTCAAGTCTGATACATTATGGAATTATGAATTGGGATTTAAAACTGAGTGGATGGATAATCAAGTTCGCATGAACGGCGCCATCTATTATCTCGATTGGACAGACATACAGACAAAGGCGTTATTATCGAATGGTTTCGGTTATGTCGATAATGCAGGTTCTGCCTCAGTAACGGGTTTTGAGCTAGAAGCTGCTTGGTTAATGAATGATGTTTGGTCTATTGATCTTGGTTTCGATGTTAAGGACGCAAAGTTAGAAGAAGATTTCTTTACCGCAGGCAATCAACAAGGTGCTAAAGGCGATCGGCTACAGGCTGTTCCTGAGATTAGCTACAACATCGCCTTGAATATGGATAAAGATATTGCAGATAATATCTCACTGCGTGGACTTATAGCTTATCAATACATCGATGATTCATTGATGGAGTATGAACTTGTGGCCGGGCCGCAACACAAGATTGGTGACTACGGTGTTTTGAACGGGAACCTTAATTTTATCATTGATCAAAACATAGAACTTGGCTTGTTCGCTAAAAACATTAGCGATGAAAGAGCCAGAACTACAGCGATCAATGTTCGTGATGAACGTGTGTTTACAATACGTCCAAGAACAATTGGCATGAATGTTAAATATCGTTTCTAAAGAAAATAGCCTAAAAGAGAGAGTTGATGGAAAAAGCAACAGCAGTAGATAAAGCCCTTATTCTGTTAGATCTAGTGGGTAAGTTGAGCCAACAGGATAAGGTGCGAGTTGTTGATTTGGTTAATGCATCAGGGTTTCAACGACCAACCGTGCACCGCTTAATGATGACTCTAAAAGAACACAACCTAGTCAAGCAGGATGACAAAGGTTTTGTTCTTGGCGGCAAGGTTCTATCTCTGGCGGCTCAGGCGTACAGCAATATGGATATACGTCGCCTGGCAAAGCCGTTAATGCTTAAGTATTCCGAGCTTACCGATTTAACAATTCATCTGGCAATTTTGGATGGTTGTGAAGTGGTGTATATCGACAAGGTTGAAAGTAGACACCCTATTGTCTTGGCTTCGGGTATTGGCTGGCGTGGTAAAGCCCATTGCACGGCCTTGGGTAAGGCTTTAATGGCCTATGCGGACAGCAAAACCCAAGAAGCGTGTTTAAATCTAGATTTTGAGAAAAAGACCGAGCTAACGATATTAGACCCTGAAAGATTGAAGCAGGCCTGGGCTGAAATGAAATCTCAAGGCTACGCTATAGACGACCGGGAGAATGAAAATGAAATACGCTGTGTAGCATCAGCAATTTTAGATCATACCGGGAGCCCCGTAGGTGGAATAAGTATCTCAGGGACTATCTCTCAAACTAGTCTAGAAACGACCCAGAAAAACGGTGAACTGTTAGCCGAGAGTTGTAGAAGTTTAAGTACAGAGCTTGGATATCAAGCGTAACTGAAAATTCATTGTCATAAAAAAGTAAAATATCATGAAAAATAAAAACAAACATATTTTATTCATAAATAAAGCCCTTATGGCAGCGACGATTATATTTGGTGCCTCGAGTAGCTTTTCAAGTGAAGTATTCGATAGTAGGAAACTAGTGAGCGAGCCATATCTTTTAAACAGTGGATTAGAATCTCGATCGATTAGCTTTGAAAACCCAACTGGTGCGCGAGGGAACGGAGGTAAAGCATCGAGTCCGCTGGGCGCGGGTAGGAAGGGATCTCCTGCGAGATTACTAGCGCCTGGTGAAGAGGTTCAGCTGGCGAATATTAAAGGAACAGGAACAATACGTCATATGTGGGCGACTACCTTCCCTGTACCCGAGTTTTTACGAGGTGCAGTTCTAAGGTTTTATTGGGATGGCCAAGAGCATCCAAGCATTGAAGTCCCGCTGGGTGATTTTTTTGGTTTTGCTAATGGCAAAAGTAATTCTTTCCAGAGCGCCGTACACTCGGTAGCCGGAAAAGCCGGTATGAATATATGGATGCCCATGCCGTTTACTAGCCAGGCTCGGGTTACCATCCGTAATGAGCTGACCCAGCCGATGCCCTTCTTTTATCAAATCGATTACACATTAGGGGAAAAACATACAAACGATATTGGCCGCTTACATGTTAATTTTCAAAGGCAAAATCCTACCAGTATAAAAAAAGACTTTGAGATATTGCCAAAGAGAACAGGTAAAGGTCGATTCATGGGTACTGTGATTGGTGTCCGACCTAGCGACAATAATTGGTGGGGTGAAGGCGAAATGAAAGCTTTCATTGATGGGGATACAAGCCATCCTACGATTAATGGTAGTGGCGCAGAGGACTACGTCGGCTTGTCATGGGGATTACAAGCGGATGCCTTTTTATATAACGGCGCAAATTATCGAGAAAATAACGATAGTGGAGACACCGGTATAGTATCGATGTATCGCTGGCACTTACTGGACCCAATTTATTGGACTAAAGAAGCACGTATCACAATACAACAAATAGGTCATAACGGAGATCAGCCTGTTACTTTGGATGATTATCTAGCTGATTTGTACGAGCGCAAAGACGACTGGTCCGCAGCATCATTTTGGTACGAGGCAGTGCCTAGCGCCCCTCTTCCCAATTTACCTGACTTAAAGGCACGCATTGCGAATTTACCGAAGCCAACAGTCGTAAAGTAATGAACAATCAATTGCTTAGATTAGGATCTATAACCAAAAGTTTCGGTAAGAACGAAGTTTTGAAGGATATTAGTTTTTGCATAGAGAGTGGTGATGTATTAGCAGTAATGGGGGAAAACGGTGCTGGTAAGAGCACCTTGATGAATATCATTAGCGGAACATATGACAATTATCGTGGTTCGATATACATCGATGGCGTCCATGAGAGTTTTACTAACCCAAAGGAAGCGGAAGATGTTGGTATTGTAATGGTACATCAGGAGTTGAGCCTGATACCTGAACTCAGTATCGCCGAAAACATCTTTCTTGGGTCCGAGCCAATGAGCTATGGTTTAGTGGACTTCAAAGAAATGAATGCGCGCGCAGAAGAGATATTGTGCCGCTTAGCCTGTCATATTGATGTGAATGAACGAGCCGGCTCTCTGCAAATAGGGCAACAGCAAATAGTAGAAATTGCACGAGCACTTGCCAGAGAAGCCAAGATACTTATTCTGGACGAACCTACTGCTGCATTAACGGCTCTAGAAAGTGACGAATTGTATAAATTGACCGCTGACCTCAGTAGCCAGGGCGTTGGGATAATGTTTATCTCTCATCGCCTCGATGAATTATTTTCGGTCGCCAATAAAGTCATTGTTCTTCGCGACGGTCATTTAGTTGTCCAAGGTTTGATAAAAGACTATCAAGAGCCTGAGCTCATTGAATATATGGTGGGGGAGGAGAAATCAAAATCTTATCAGAGGAAAAGTCACGTCATTGATAAACGTGTCTTTTGTGTCAAAAACCTTGAGACAACAAAAGAATATGGCAAGCTAAAAGATATTAGTTTAGATGTGCATGAAGGAGAAATACTAGGCCTGACGGGGTTACTAGGCAGTGGAACTGGGGAGGTATTGAAAGCAATTTTCTCTGCTGTCCCATCACACGTTGAAGAATGGTCCTTGCAAAGTGGTCAATATGATCTGTTGTATAAAGATAAGCCCCGTTGTCCTCAAGATGCTATTTCACAGGGAATTGCCTTGTTAAGCGATGATCGAAAAGGAGATGGCTTGGTAATACAACAGAGTCTGGGTTTCAACTTAGAGCTGCCCACTCTTTCTGAGTTGAGGTCAGTTTGGCTTGATAATAGTACAGCGCAAAGCCAATCTTTACTCAAAAAATTTAGTATTAAATGTGAAAACATAGATCAGGCTGTGGATAAGTTATCAGGGGGAAATCAGCAAAAAGTAGCGTTGGCCAAATGGATACCGCTCAAGCCTACTTTATTACTGCTAAATGAACCTACCAGAGGTGTAGACATAGGGGCTAAAACAGAAATTTATAATATCTTGGCAGAGTTAAGTAAAACGGGTGTTGGAATGATCATTGCCAGCACCGATCTGCCAGAAATTATGTCACTGTCAGACCGACTACTGATTTTTAAAGATGGCTTAATACAGGCTGAGCTGCAACCTGAAGATTATACTCAACAGGCTATCTTAACCTTGGCTCAGGTCGAGTCTCCATCGGTAGATACCAACAATAACAAACAAGGCGTTCGTCACTAATGCAAGTTAAAAATCTAATAAGCACTTTGTGGCGAAGCAAGTTGATTTTAAGTCTAGTAGTTTTATTTTTCGCCGCATCATTGATATCCCCAGTGGACAGTGATGGTAGTCGAATATTTTTGGAGTCGGGAAACCTTTTAAATATATTACGGCAAGTTTCGATAACAGGGATACTGGCAGTCGGCATGACGCTCGTAATTTTGACCGGAGGGATAGATCTCGCAGTGGGCTCAGTCATGGCCTTTGGGGCAACCCTCTGTGCAATGTTACTGACCCTAGATGAAAGTCATAACGGCTTATGGGTATCGGGCTTGGGTCTTGGCACTGTAGCGGCTTTGTTAATATCAGCAATGATAATGGCTGCTTTATATCCCAAAAGAACAAGTATCGATAGTAAGCGGCCCTCTCTAGGTTTAACAATTACCATCCCATCTATCCTGATTATCGTGTGTGTCAGCGCAGCCGTTTACTATTTTTTTCAGCAACAAAATAACGCGCCTATTGTAATAATTTTACTATCAGTGATTTCAAGCTGCGCTCTGCTAGGGGGCGTTAGTGGTCTATTGGTATCCAAAGGAAAGTTACAGGCCTTTATTGCTACCCTGGCAATGATGGTGGCAACACTTGGCTTGGCTCGGCTTATGGCAGGGCAAGATCAATCAGTGTTCCCAATTTATAGTGGCATAAATGTAAGTGAAAGTTTTGATGTCCTGCGCCAACCCGTTTGGGGTATCCCTGTACCGGGTTTAATATTTTTAAGCGTCGTCGTAATATTTTCAATATTTCTGAATCGCTTACGTCTTGGACGTTATATTTATGCGGTTGGGGGAAATGAGCGTGCGGCTTTCCTATCCGGAATTCCAGTTGATAGAGTTAAAATTTGGGTTTATGCCTTGTCGGGCGCCCTATCGGGTTTGGCGGGTATTCTTTATTGTGCGCAGTATCAGCAAGGCAAGCCAGATGCCGGTGCGGGCATGGAGCTCGATGCAATCGCGGCCGTGGTTATTGGTGGTGCGAACTTAATGGGTGGTAAAGGCTCGATAACCGGCACATTAATAGGCGTGCTGATTTTTGGCGTATTAAGCAATATATTACAACTGAACAATGTTGATAGTAATACCCAGCTAGTTCTAAAGGGCTTGATAATTGTAGTAGCAGTACTCGTACAACAATTTGACTGGCAAAAGCTTATAACGATTTTTGACACAATGAAAAAATCAAAGGATTAAAGAATGTCAGTAATTAGATGCTTAAAACCAGCTTTTCTACTATTAATATTTATAAGTTTGAACGCTACAGCAGCCGAATATCGCATAGGTTTTTCGCAGGTAACTACGACCGAGCCCTGGCGTGTGCTATTTAACAAACAGCTGCGTAAAGCTGTAAAGCAACATGACAATGTAGAGCTGTATATAGCCGATGGACAAGATAGAACTGAGAAACAAGTCGCCGATGTACGCGTGTTTATACAACAGAAAGTCGATGCGATTTTAATAGCACCCAAAGAAAGCGCCGGCTTGGTTTCGGTTGTCAGTGAAGCTATGGATGCCGGGATTCCGGTGATTGTTTTAGATCGAAAGATTAGTGGCGATAACTACACCCAGTTTATTGGTGGCGACAACCTAGCCATTGGTCGGCAGGCAGGGCAAGCCGCTTTGAAACTTTTAGGCGGCAAAGGTCACGCTAAAGGCAATATCGTTGAAATATGGGGAGGAATGGGATCGACCCCTGCCCATGAGCGCCACCAAGGGTTTGCGGAAGCATTAGCGTCTGAAGCCGGAGTGAAGTGGGTCGTAGAACGCCAAGATGGGGATTGGAAGCAGGATCGAGCGTACGACATTATGTCGACAGCGTTACGAGCGAATAAGAAAATTGATTTGGTTTACGCCCATAATGACCCAATGGCGTTTGGCGCAGCTCTCGCAGCTCGAGATGCAAAAAGATTTAAAGATACTTACTTTCTCGGGGTTGATGCTATCCCAAAAGAGGGAGGTTTGTGGGTAAAGCGAGGATTCTTAACAGCTACTTTTGTTTATCCAACGCCAGGCGTTAAAGCCCTTGAGCAAGTACTCAAGCTGCTAAACGGAGAGCAGATAAGCAAAACGATAAGTTTACCGACCCAGACTATCGATAAAGATAGCGTTGATTTGTATTTAAAAAATCATAAGTAATGTGCCTGAACTATGGCTTTAACTGAAATATGATGTAAACACGGCTAGCGAGAAACCATTGTTTGAGTCTGGTGTTCTCAGTAAGTACATAAAAATATGGAGTTGTTTGTGAGAGCCCTACCTTCCCTAGTACTAACGTTAATAATAACGGCCGGCCTTGTTCGGACAGCTTCTGCTGATAAGCTATTACAAATTCCCGATACTATCAGCCAAAAAAGTAAGGCCGCTATTGGGCTAGTGTTCCAAAACACCCCGCAACAAGAAGAACCGAAGCCCGAAGATATTGAATCATGGACAAAGCTACAGGCTAGAATAGATCAAAAATTCACGGCAATGTACGCAGCAACCATACAAAATGTTTATAAGCCTACGCTCACGCCAATATCCTTAGGCGGTATAGAAGCACTCGTGATTACGCCAGCAAACTGGCAAGATGACAAACAATTAATCGTCTACTTACATGGAGGGGCATATACCCGATTTAGTCCCATGAGCACCTTACAAATGTCGGTTCCAGTAGCTCACGATTTGGCTACCAAAGTTATTGCCATAAATTATAGCCTAGCCCCTGTAGCTAACTATAAAAGTATTACCGCGGAGGTAATACAAGCTTATAAATCATTGTTGGCCCAGGGCTATGACGCGAAAAGTATCGCATTTTTGGGAGACTCTGCCGGTGGCGGCTTGGTGGCGAGCAGTACAGTGAGGATGTCTGATGAAGGGCTGCCTCTTCCTGGTGCCCTAGTATTATGGTCACCTTGGGTAGACCTGCACAGCAAAGGTGATACGTTCATTACTCTGGCGAACTCAGACCCGATCATCAACACCAATGAAATTCACAACGCTGCGTTAGCCTACGCCCCCAAAGCCGAGTGGAACCACCCGTGGGCTTCCCCAATGTTTGCTGACTTGCCCCAAGACTACCCCGCAACACTAATTCAATGCGGCACACGAGAAGCTTTACTAAGTCAGTGCGTTCGGTTTTATCAAAAGCTCGATAACGGTAAGAGGAACGTAAAGTTAGATATTTATGAAGCCATGCCCCATGTGTTTCAAGGCTTCTTTTTCCAAATTGATGAAGCCGTCAAGGCTAGATTGAAGATGAAACGGTTCTTAAAAAAGGCGTTGTTATAAAGCTCTAGCTGCGGCTAGTCATTATTGAGCTTAGAGGCTAAAGATGTCGATTGAATAAGGAAACCGGTATAGTCTTGACCGTTGAGAGGCCTACTCAATAGCTTAGGTGGTGATGTACTTCAGGTTTGAATCCACGTTTCCTGTTTAGCGCTGACAATTAACTTTGCAACTCGAATGTCATGCTCATTGTTGTCAGTGGCACTCAAATCAATATTTTGACGAATAGTTGATGTAAGTGAGGCCGCGATTCTTATGTGATCGCAACCCTCTACGGCAAGGCGAAAAATGTGTGGAACGTAGTTATCGTATTCATCATCCCATTCGCTGTCTGCTTCATAGACTCCGATAGGGTCCCAATTCTTCCAGAGAATTTTGGATATCCTACTCCAAAGTTCTTTTTCCTTCGCGCTCAATTTCTTCTTCATACTCGATTACGCATAACGCCCCCGACAAGCGCGAGTCTGTCCAAGGAGCGTAGCGACTGATGTTGCTTGGTCTTGTTAAGAATTTTTGCACGACCCCCACCCGAGGTCATGGTGCTGAAAATACGGAATAACTTCCTTGCCTGTATTAAGTAGACGCATAGATTCAGCAATGTACTCTCCGTCTTTGCCTGATAGCGGTAAAAAACCTGTGCCCGACTTTCGCCCGAGAGTGATAACATTAGACTCTTTAAGAGCCTCGGTAATAGTGGCAATGGTTTGATTAAACATGGCACGCTCTTCTGCCTCCGATGTTTTATAGGCCATACGTGAGTAACATAGCGGCCTAAATTTTACATGTACTGTATAAGGCTCCACCGGACCTGCTACTTTCTTAATTATGATTAGGTAATGGTCTTTTTCCATAGGCATGAAATCAAGAACTTGGTAGTCGAACACTTCGACATTTGCCCATAAACTCGATGAAAACAGCGAGCTCAGTGTAAAAATAATTTCTCTCAGTTTCATCATAATGCTTAACGCCGCACAAAACATGACAGCCCACGGAGTTCCGCAAGATTGCTTTGTTATGTTTATTTTGTTGCCAATACACCGGCAGCCCCTAAATACATACTACCGACAATTTTATTTGCTAAACTGCTGCCAGTTAAACGATTTTTTAGCGCCGACGCAGCTAAGCTGTAACTACCATAAACAGTAAAAGATATTACCATTGCTGTTAAGGAAAGAGTTACTGCTTGAATTGAATAAGTAAACTCGGGACTTAAGAACAATGGATAAACCATAAGGCTAGCAAGTAAAGCTTTAGGGTTTGTTAAAGACACAAGCATTGCAGATAAATACATTTTAAACTTTGGAATTTCTTGCGGCGAAACCTCGATATTAGACGGTTTAGAAATAAACGATTTATATGCTAGCCACAACAAATAAATAATACCGCACCACTTAAGAACACTTAAAACAATTGAGTACTCTTGAACAACTAACCCAATACCTGAGAGTACCAAAAAGGCATGGATACCTGTTGCAGACATAAAACCTAAAGGTACAACAAGTGAAGGCACTGCGCCGAACTTCAAAGACTGACCTACAGCAAACGCTGAATTTGGCCCAGGTAAAATTAATATTGAACCGAATGTTAAGACAAAAAGAGCTAACGTAGCTATTTCCATGCTCTATACCTCTTCGAAAACATAACGCCGCCA
>Ga0105358_10002359_pt1 | contig 10112 bp, 11 predicted proteins | sample GOMGulsemesocosm_5_FD_83509 | JGI IMG/M metagenome (GOLD analysis project Ga0105358, IMG submission 83509) | Methane-oxidizing microbial communities from mesocosms in the Gulf of Mexico - GOM15C Gulf of Mexico | ecosystem: Environmental > Aquatic > Marine > Cold seeps | place: Gulf of Mexico...
CAATAAGCTGAAAATCATGTCGGCAAAATCTGGTTGTTGAAGGGATATGGGGGATGCATTATTAGAAAGCTTAATTTCTAATCCTCTTTTTCGCCATTTATTCCAATCAGCGAAAGACTTTTTTAACACGGCGTGGGTAATATGAATGATTAACTCACTTTCTTCTGCTTTGCTAATGAAACGATCAGGAGAAACCATACCCAATCTTGGGTGATTCATCCGACAAAGTGCTTCAACGCCAATAAATGTTCGTGAGGTGAGTTCAATTTGTGGTTGATAAAGTACTTCAATATCATTACTTTTGATTGCTCGCACAATTTCGTAAGTTCTTAAAGATTCGGTGTTAGTCTTTTTTGTACATGAAATGCCTATCTTTTCGATAATATCGTTAAAATCGGATTCATGAATGGGTTTTAACAAGGTGCCAATATAGTTTAAGCCATATTCTTTGGCTAATAGTTCAACAGAAGAAATAATCCGCGTCGATACACCACTCATGATCACTACATAACCTTTGTATTTAAGCTGACTAATTTGATTTAAAAATTGAATGCCGTCAATATTTGGCATATTAAGATCTAAAAATAATAGATTAACGTGGTTAGATTGTCGTAAGACTTGTATAGCTTCTGAAGCTGATGATGCACTATAAATATTCGATATCTGATATTTTTCTTCAAGTACTTTTTCAACATACTTTAAGATGGAAACACTGTCATCAACTAATAATACGTTTAACCAATCAAGAGTTTTGCTGCCCATAATAATGTTCTGCAATTTGCTTTCTTTCATTAAGGAGTTAGCCTGATAGTGTTAAATACGTAAGTATTGTTTAATTATCTTTAAATACAAGGTTAGTGAAAATTAAAGGCTTGGATGGGACCGAGGTTTTTTTAGGCATTAAAAAACCTGCCGTGGCAGGTCTTAGTTTATCTAGCTAATTGTTACTGATTCTTAGTATGTTCTTTTAGATAAGCAAATAATTCTTTTTTATATTTATCTGATTTCTCTGTTTTTTGCTCTTTTGCTGCATGGCGTGCGAGTTGTCGTAATTTTTGACGTTCTAAACTCTGAAATTCGGCTAATAATGTTTCAACAGCTTCATCGCCGTGTTCGATAATATCATCGCGCATTTTTTCAAGACGAACATGTTTTGCCGTTTCTTGTTGATGTTTATTTGCCATTACTTCAAGTGCGTGATGAATTGGCTCCATATCTGTTTCAAGCAAAATTTTTGCGATATGTCTGATATGGCGACGTAATGCTTCATGTTTATTTTTAATTTTATCTGCAACAATCATCGCATATTTAAGATCTTCACTTAACGGTAAGCGACTACGTTGATGTTTAGACATCTCGACCAATTTTTGTCCAAAATCTTGTAATCGGTGCATTTCACGTTTTATTTCAGATTTACTTTTTAAATCTTCATCTAATTCGTCGATATCGTTTGCAGAGTGGGGCATAATGTTTACTATCAAAATAAGAATTGCCGTTAGTATACTATAATAATAGCCTAACGGGCATGAGTTAACAGCCAACCAATAAAATTCTAATTGTTTACTTTTATTTAACTAGACATCAAATCAGAGACATTATCAATATCATGACAGAATCAGACAGTATCATCAGTCAACTTGAACAAGTAAAAGTGCGTGTAGCTAAAGTTTTGGACATGGCTAAATCATTAGGCGCAGATGGCGTTGAAGTGGCAATGAGTCGACAACAAGGGCTAAGTGTTAGCACGCGTATGGGTGAAGTTGAAACTGTTGAATTTACCAATGATGGTGCATTAGGACTAACTGTTTATAAAGAAGGTCGCAAAGGTAGTGCTTCAACCGCTGATTTATCTGAAGCTGCTTTAACGCAAACCGTACAGGCTGCAGTCAATATTGCTAAATATACCTCTGTAGATGAATGTTCGGGGCTAGCTGATAAAGAATTGCTAGAAATGAATCCTGAAGATTTGGATTTATACCATCACAAAGAATTAAATACCGATGATGCCATTGCTCTTGCTAAGACTTGCGAAGATAGCGCTCTAGCCTATGATAAAAATATCACTAACTCTGATGGAGCTTCATTAGATAGTTTTGAAGGCTTTAAGGTTTACGGCAATAGCCATGGACAAATTGTTAGTTATCCAAGTAGTCGTCATAGTTTAAGTTGTGTGATGATTGCGAGTAAAGGCGAAGACATGCAACGTGATTATGCCTATACGGTTAATCGAAATTTTGATTGTATGGATGATGCTAAAGAAATCGGCATTAAAGCCTCAATAGAAGCATTATCACGTTTAGGTGCACATAAATTACCTACCGCTAAAGTGCCGGTAATGTTCAGGGCTGATATTGCCAATACTATATTTGGTCATTTTATTGCCGCGATAAGTGGTGGTAATTTATACCGTAAATCATCATTTTTATTAGATGCTATTGGTAAGCAAGTTTTCCCAGAATTTTTGAATATTAGTGAACGTCCCCACATTAAAAAAGCATTAGCGAGTAGCGCTTTTGATAGTGAAGGAGTTAAAACCCTTGATCGAGAAATAATTGTTGATGGTTGTTTAGAAACCTATCTTTTGACGAGTTATTCTGCTCGTAAATTAGGGCTCACTACTACAGGTCATGCTGGCGGTATTCATAATTGGCTATTACAAGCTAAAGGGGATGCAAATGGTGGCGATTTTGATGCGATGTTGAAAAAACTGGGTACAGGTTTTTTAGTGACGGAGCTCATGGGACAAGGGGTCAATGTTGTTAATGGTGATTATTCACGTGGCGCTGCTGGATTTTGGGTTGAAAATGGTCAAATAGCTTACCCGGTATCAGAAGTCACTATCGCAGGTAATTTAAGTGATATTTTTAAAGGATTAATTGCTGTTGGTAGTGATACTGATATGCGTGGCAGTATTCGTACAGGTTCATTATTGATTGATGAAATGCAAGTTGCAGGAAATTAGTTAAGCCGACTAAAGAGCGAGGCTATTGTGTCTTGCTCAGCTCAGCTATTAGGTTACTGTTAAGTCAGCTTTTAGGTAAGCTCTTAAGTTAGCTCCTAGGTAAGTAAAAGCGTCGCAGTACCTAAGAAGGCGAAGATACCAACAACATCTGTAATTGTTGTTAAAATGACACTACCTGCCAATGCAGGATCAATATTCATACGTTTCAATAGTAAAGGAATTGAAACGCCCGCAACACCTGCTGCCGTCATATTCATTAACATCGCGAAGGCAATAACGCCACCGAGTGCTAAGTCTTGTTTCCACATAGCAACAACGGAAGCAATGAGTAATGCCCAAATGATGCCATTTAAAAATCCGACAGCAAGCTCTTTTATCAGTAATGTCCGAGAGTTACTATCACCAACATGGCCCAAGGCCATACCACGAATAACTAAGGTTAATGTTTGATTACCTGCAACACCACCCATACTAGGTACTAAGGAATTAAGTACGGCCAATATAGCTAGTTGCTCGAATATCCCTTCAAACATGCTGGTAACGGCAACAGCAAGCAAAGCGGTGATGAGATTAACTCCTAACCAGATAGAACGTTGTTGTGTACTTTTAATGACAGGAGCGAAGGTATCCGCTTCATCGTCTAAACCCGCCATACTCATCATCGAATGTTCTGCTTCTTCACGAATGATATCAATGACATCATCAATAGTAATACGACCTAATAACCTATCGTCGTCGTCGACCACAGGAGCAGAAAACCAATCGTGACGTTCAAATAATAGTGCGACATCATTTTCTGACATATCAGCAGTTATTGCTTCTATATCTTCATCAATGAGCGTTGAAACAATAATGTCGGGCTTAGCTGTAACTATTGCAGATAACGAAACAGCACCGATAAAATGATCTTCTCGGTCAACCACATAAAATGAATCAGTAGACTCAGGAAGTTCACCTTTTAATCGTAAATAACGTAATACTACATCCACAGAGACTTCGGGCCTGATGGTGATGGTATCGGTATTCATGATAGCGCCAGCGGTATCTTCTTCAAAAGAAAGTGCTGTTTCGACGCGGCCTCTATCTTGTGAGTCCATTGAATTCAGTACATCTCGGTATGCACTGTCAGGCAATGTTCTAAATACTTCTGCTAAATCATCAACATCCATACCTTCAGCAACAGCGGCCAATTTTTCAGGACGCATGCTTTTAAGGATGCCTTTACGGACTTCCTCATTTAGTTCTTCAAGTACTTCACCGTGATTGTCAGGGTCAATAAGTTGCCAAAGAACCGTACGATTTTTAGCTGGAGAAGATTCTAAGATCAGGGCGAGATCGTAGGCTGGCATATTTTGCAGCAACTTACGTACATAAACAAACATGCCACTACCAAGTGCTTCATTGACTTGTTGTAGGCGTTGCTGATTGTATTCTTGCTCTGATACGTCAGGCATAAAACCTTCACCAATAAAATTGTATGCATTATGACAACTAAAGCTTTTTTAGTTGTTTATCTACGTGGAAATTAGTTCTTGATGTTTTATTTGTTTAGCATTGCATTTGTATTAAAGTTTTGTGTGAAAAACAAGTAATAGTAAGCGGTATTGTATCTTCTTATTTGATTATTCAAATACTTAATGCATATGAATAGTTTATATCAACTCCATTGTTTTATCAGATTTTTTTGAAAATAATTTACGGAAGGGGCGTGTTTTAAAGTAGTCAGAAATTGGAAATTACTGGCTCATTCCCCTTCATCAAACTTATCTGAAAAAAGCTGACAAATACTGGTTAATGCGTGCTCGGCATCTTTTCCTTCCGTGGTCACTTTTACCGTTTTTCCTTGGCCACCAGCAAGCAACATTAAGCCCATTATACTGGCTGCGTCGGCGCTATTATCGTCAAGTGAAATAGTAACTTTAGCTTCAAACTGTTGGCTGAGTTGTGCCAATTTTGTTGCTGCTCTGGCATGTAAGCCAAGTTTATTGACGATAAGTAATGATTTTTCAAAGCGCTTCATGAAATTGGTTCTTTATTTAAGTACTAGCGACGGTTAAATCACGATGACGTGATTGCACATCATCACGCTCTTTACGTAAATTATTTGCTAATAACTCTGCAATATAAACAGAGCGATGTTTACCGCCTGTACAGCCGATGGCAATGGTAATATAGCTACGATTATTACGCTCTAAGTGAGGTAACCAAGTCATCATAAAACTATTTATCTGCCAAATAAATTTGGTCACTATCGGCTGACTTGACAAAAAATCTTGTACCGGTTGATCTAAACCTGTATGTCCCTTGAGGTCTTTTTCCCAGAAAGGGTTGGGTAAAAAACGTGCATCAAAAACATAATCAGCATCTTGTGGTACGCCGTGCTTAAATCCGAATGATTCAAATACGACGACCATCGAACCCGTTTTTTTCCCTAAAATTCTCTCGCGTACTAAATCAGCGAGCTGATGAGGTGTTAACTGACTGGTATTAATGTACAAATCTGTACGTGATGAAATCGGTTCGAGTAATTTTTTCTCTAAAGCAATGGCTTGATCTAGAGCTATGTTTTGTTTGATCAGTGGATGTAATCGTCTGGTTTCACTAAAGCGCTTGATCAAATCACTATCATTAGCGTCTAAATAAAGAATATTAAGTTCTACGGTATTAGGTAGGTAATCGAGAATTTCAGATACATCTTTAGGATCTGCAGGTAAATTACGAACATCAATACTTACAGCAACATTTTCATAATCGTTGATAACAGTGTGGGTAAGTGCAGGTAAAAGGTTTACTGGAATGTTATCTACACAGTAGTAACCAAGATCTTCTAATACTCTTAACGCAACAGACTTTCCTGATCCAGAGCGACCACTAACGATAATTAACTTCATTACTATTTTTATTCCTTAATTAGCAGCGAGAATTAACCTGCTTGTTGAATTAATTGAAATAGTTCATTGTCGTTTTGACATTTTCTAGCGAGTTTAGCGATAGATTTATTGCTAAAAATCTTAGCAATACTTTGCAGTGTAGTTAAGTGCTCTTGGCAATGGTCTTCAGGCACAAATAAAGCGATAAAAATATCAACAGGTCGATTATCAATTGCGTCAAATGAAATGGCTTGTTCTGTAGTCATAACAATAGCGATAACTTGTTCTGTACCATTTAAACGGCCGTGTGGAATGGCGATACCATTCCCTATACCTGTTGAACCCATTTTTTCTCTTGCCATCAAGCTTTCTAGCAATTCAAAAGGGCTATGGTCAGCAATTTTGGTTGCTGCAATAGTACAGATTTTATCGAGAATTCTCTTTTTACTGCTACCTGAAACTGCACAAAATGTGCAGTCCGGCGTTAAGATGTCTTGCAACGTCATAATTCTACAATTCAGACCTTAATTTGATAATAATTAACATAGTTTTGAATCTAGTGTTGAGTGATTTTGCCTTTATATTTCAATATCTGACGGTCTAACTTATCAATAAGAGCATCTATCGAAGCATACATATCCACATTAGTTGCCTTGGCATGAACCTCAGTGCCCTTAAGGTGCACGGTTGATTCTGCTATTTGATTTGATTTTTCGATGGTGAGCACTACATGAACATTGTTAATTTGATCAAAATGTCGTTCGAGCTTAGCAAACTTATTATTAACGTAATCGCGTAAAGACGTGGTAATTTCTACATGGTGGCCGGTAAGATTAATTTGCATAAGCTTAAATCCTTATATTTTGATTACTTTTTAAAGTAAACTTTTACGTTGATTAGATGGTGGAATCGATAATGATTCTCGATACTTAGCTATTGTTCGTCGGGCAACTTTTATACCTTGTTCTGCCAATATATCGGCCATTTTGCTATCACTGAGTGGTTTCGCAGGAATTTCAGCAGCAATTAACTTCTTGATCAATTCTCGAATAGCCGTAGATGAACATTCACCACCGTTTTCAGTGCTAACGTGACTAGAGAAAAAATATTTAAGTTCATAAATTCCTCTCGGGGTATGCATATATTTTTGAGTTGTTACCCGTGAAATCGTTGATTCATGCATATCAACAGCTTCCGCAATATCATTTAAAACCATTGGACGCATTGCTTCTGGACCATGTTCAAAAAAACCTTGCTGGCGCTGAACAATACAATTTGAAACTTTTAGTAAGGTATCGTTTCGGCTTTCCAAGCTTTTAATAAACCATTTAGCTTCTTGTAAGTTTGAGCGAATAAATTGCGTATCTGCAGATGATTTCATGGTACGTGTCATTGCAGCATACTGTTGATTTACCGATAGTCTAGGTGCTGTATCTGGGTTCAATTCAACAACCCAACGACCATTTTTCTTCTCAACGGAAACATCAGGAATAACATATTGCTCTTCACTTTTTATAACACTGTCGCCTGGGCGAGGATCAAGTGATTGAATTAAGCGAATAACTTCTCTTAACTGCTCTTCTTTTAATCGTGTTTTTCGCATCAGTTGTCGATAGTCACGATTACCTAATAAATCGATATACTCGCTAATGACAAGTTTGCTTTCTTTTAACCAGGGGGTTGATTGGTCAAATTGATTGAGTTGTATTAGTAAACACTCAGCAATAGAACGTGCAGCGACGCCCACGGGATCAAAAAGGTTGATACGTTTTAATACCACCTCGACTTCGTCGAGCTCTACATCTTCAATACCAACACTTTCAAGAATTTCATCACTTGATACTGTTAAATAACCAGCATCATCAACTGCTTCGATAATGGCAATGGCAATGGTGCGGTCAGTATCGGTAAAAGGCGATAATTCCATTTGCCAAAGTAAATGATCTTGAATGGAGTCTTTGGTTTCGCCTTGATAAGTATAATCTTCGGAAGGTGAACTAATACTACCCGTGTTTGAAGTACCAGCACTGTAGCTTTCTTCCCAAGTTGTATCATTATTGAGCTCTTCAGGAATATCTGTTTTAGACATTGCTTCAGAAGTGCTAATTTCATCAATTGTGGGCGCTGAATCTTCACTGCCGTCAGATGTGTTTTGCTGTGCTGTGTCGTTAGCCGTGGCAGAAAATGCTTCTTCTAAGTTGTTTGAACCATCTTCTTGGGTTGTTGGTGATGTTTCATCAACTTCTAATAAAGGATTGCTTTCAAGTGCTTCTTGAATTTCTTGTTGTAAGTCCAACGTTGATAACTGTAACAGCTTGATAGCCTGTTGCAGTTGTGGCGTCATGGTCAGTTGTTGTCCGATACGGAGCTGCAGTGATGGGCGCATCTACGTTATTATTATCCTATTTAGTGTCAAACACATTTTGTTTGTTATATTAATTTTATAGTATAACTATAGCGTGAATTGCTCGCCTAGGTATACATCTCTGACATGTTGATTTGCAAGAATTTGCTCGGCATTACCCTCTGCAATCAATTCACCATGGCTAACGATGTAAGCATGCTCACATACGTCTAAGGTTTCTCTAACATTATGGTCAGTAATTAAAATACCTATACCACGTTGTTTTAAGTGTAGGATAATCTTTTTTATATCTCCGACTGAAATAGGGTCAACACCAGCAAAAGGTTCATCAAGTAAAATAAACTTGGGGTCAGCGGCTAGAGCACGAGCTATTTCTACTCGTCGACGTTCTCCGCCCGACAAACTCATGCCTAAATTATCTTTTATGTGACCAATATTGAACTCTTCGAGTAAATGCTCAAGTCTTTCTTCTCGTTCAACATCAGATAATGACTTCTGCGTTTGTAAAATAGCCATTATGTTGTCATATACACTGAGTTTTCTAAAAATTGAGGCTTCTTGAGGAAGGTAACCAATGCCTTTACGTGCTCGTTCGTGCATCGGTGACAAGGAGAGGTCTTCATTATTTAAGGTAATGCTGCCACTGTCGCTTGGTACTAAGCCAACAATCATATAAAACGATGTGGTTTTACCTGCGCCATTTGGGCCTAATAGACCAACAACTTGTCCTGCTTTTACTTCCAAGCTGACATTTTTAACAACTTTTCGACCCTTGTAGGATTTAGCAAGTCCACTTGCGTTAAGTTTTGCAACACTCATTGGTTATTGCTCATCCTTAGACTGTGTTTGTGGTTGGATGATTGTTTTCACTTTATTGTTAACATCGCTTTCAGCATTCACATATTCAGTTTCTGAGTTATAGGTGATGATGCTGCCACTGACTTCGCTACCTGCTTGGCGTAATAAAGCATTACCCGAAATAACGATGGTATTTAATGTCGGTTCGTATCTTATTTCATTTGCTTGTAAATTGATGGGCTTGCCATCTTCTAATGTTTGTTCAAAGGTTGCAGGTTTACCTTTAGCGATATAAATTTTTTCGTCATTCTCACCTTGTGAGACTACTTGAACTAGGTCAGCATGAATGATCAGTGAACCTTGAGTAATGACGACATTATCAATATAGCTAAATATCTTATTTTTTAAGTCGGCAGCGGTGCGACTAGAGCTGATTTTAACCTCTTGGTTAAGATCAATTTTTTTCGCATAACTCAAATTAGTAGCACAGGCTAATAATGTGAAAATTAAGGTGCTACTTGGCAATTTTTTTATAAATGGTTTGTACATGTTCAGTTAACGTCATCTGTGTTGTGTTGATATCTACAATTAATCCAGAGCCATACATGGTAAACCCTTTACCTAAGATCAAGATCGTTTGTTCTGAACTGACAATATTAGTATTTAAATCCAATTCTAAATACTTACCATGAATTTCTTGTATCAGGCTATTTTTGTCAGTGGCAATAAGTCTTACTCTATTTTCTAATCTTACACGGTTATTGGCATATAGTGTTGCTTCTTTTGCACTAACTTGCCAAGGAATATCTCCATCTTCTGGATATAAGGTTAAATTGGGAAACTCAAAGTGTGTGACTGCAATATCGGCATAATGTTCCATGCGTTGTGCATCAATAACGTGCGATAACGAGCCATTTCTGTTATATGTTTTACTTTTTAATGTTTCAGCAATAAAATCAGGTGTTAAGCCAGCGTCTATTGACTCAATACTAACCTGATCAGATCTTTGCCATTCAATAACATTGTAGGTTATTAATGCAATGGTTAAACCTAACAGGGCAAGACCATATATCCGGTTCATATACTGGCGCCAGACGCATTACATAATGTATTTTGG
>Ga0105358_10002360_pt1 | contig 10111 bp, 8 predicted proteins | sample GOMGulsemesocosm_5_FD_83509 | JGI IMG/M metagenome (GOLD analysis project Ga0105358, IMG submission 83509) | Methane-oxidizing microbial communities from mesocosms in the Gulf of Mexico - GOM15C Gulf of Mexico | ecosystem: Environmental > Aquatic > Marine > Cold seeps | place: Gulf of Mexico...
CTACTGTCAAAGGTGTTGTTACCTATTTTGGAAATGAAGAAATGGCTTGATAGTTTTTATTTTATAAATATAAAAAAGTTTTTAAAAGTCTATTGTATAGGTGATTCGCATACTATTGTTTTTAAAGATAGAAGTTTGTTTCCAAAATTAGATAATGTTTATTTTGATATTACTACTGTTCACGGTGCTACAGTATCTGGGTTAGATAACCCTAATTCAAAAACAAAGGCTGGTAATATTTTTAAAAAAAATAACGAAAATAAGATCTAATGAAATTGTTATTTTTTTAGTCGGTGAGGTTGATTTGGGTTTTGTTATATGGTGGCGGAAGCAGAAATATAACTCGTCCTTAGAGGAAGTGTATAATTTGGCCTTAAGTAATTATAAACAACTTTTAATATCGGCTAATAAATGTAGAAAAGTTATTGTGATAAGTGTTCCATTACCAACTATTCCTGATAACTATAAAATAGTTGGAGAGGTTGCTAACTTAAGAAAAGAAATTAAATCAACCCAGCAAGAGCGTACTAAATTAACATTGAGGTTTAATAAAGACCTGGGTGTGTTTTGTAAAGAACAAGGGTTTTATTATATTTCTTTAGACAACTCAAGTTTAGATCATAGTACAGGTATTATTAAAGCAGGTTTACTGAATAAAAATATGATGGATCATCATTACAATCAAAGCTTATATGCCAACCTATTACAAGATGAGTTGAAGAAAGTTTTAATATTATGATAAGTAGTAATTCTTTGTTTTAACTGGGAGAGGGCGATGAAACTCGTATTTATATTTTGTTGTTTGTTAGCAAGTGCTGCGCAAGCAACAGAATATTTTGTATCACAAGACTATGGATCAAAAGAAAATAATGGAAAAAGCTGGGAGGGTGCATTTCAAAATATTCAGCAGGCAGTGGACCAATCAAATCCAGGAGATTTAATCACTATTAGAAAAAGTGTGAAACATTACCCGCCAGTGACTATAAATAAAAGTGGTGCAGAGGGCTATCCGATAGTCTTACAGGGAGAGTTAGCAGAAAGTCCACCGACAATTACAGGGGGATATTTAATTATCGACTGGCGTGAGGGTGATGACGGTGATATTTGGGTAACCAAGACGACTGCTTCACCTAATTTAGTGATTGAAGATAATAAAAACTTAGTTAAAGCGAAAAGTAGCGAATTGAATGATGGAAAATGGTTTTGGCAAGATGGTTATTTATATTATAAGCCTAGTTCTGGGACACCATTTAATCATAATGTCTGGCGATCAGCACGTGCAGGGGGGGTCAAATTAAAAAATTCATCCTGGATAGTTTTAAAAAACTTAAAACTAAAACTGGGGCAAGGCGCGGGTATTGAACTTAAAAATAGTCATTATAATACAATAGAGAATGTCACTGTTAAATGGCATTGGCAAGGTGTGCGAATAGCAAATGGATCAACCTATAACCAGGTTCTTAATGCTGTTGTAGAAGAAAATAGGGAGGGTATATATATTGCAATTAACTCTTCTTATAATCTAATTAAGGATTGTAAGGCTTTTTGGAATGGTAATTTACCTTATTGGAACAAGGGAGACCGAGGTGGCGTTTTAATTGGTGAAAGTGGTGTTAATAGTAATAATACTATTGATGGCTGTGAGGTAGCATTTAATGGGGGGCCTAATAGTGACCCCGCTGTTATTGCTTATAAAGCACCTAAAACAATATTAATAAACAATAATATTTATGATAATTATGCTTCAGGTTTATTTGTCACTATCTGGTCGAATGATTCAAGAGTAATAAATAATATCGTGCAGAATAACGGAAAAAAAGCGGTGTTAAGTGGGTATAAGGGGATTTCTGGTTTAAGTATCAGGCGAACAAAAAGAGTATTGGTACAAGGAAATAAGGTTTTAAATAATTATGTTTCTCCCAATTCACGCTGGACAGGAAAAGATATTGGTCCCAAAGGGGGGTTGGATTTACAGGGTAATTCAAATGATACTTTGGAAAATATTAGTTTTATTCAAAATACTGTTTCGGGAACGAAAGGTGGCCCCAATTTTTTTATTTCCAAAATACCTAAAACGCCAGGGTTAATAGTCAAGTAAAGTATAGGATTAAGGGTAATGAGTTCAAATAATAAGATGGAATCTTTAAATACTAATAAAGTTGCTTGGCTAGTTACTACCATGGGGTATGGTGATAGCTTAATGTATTGGGAAAATATATTGAAGCAGTATTTTAAAGTATTTCCTGAGTTAAGAATATTTTCTTCAGATAAGAAAGTTATTAAATCTAATGATAAGTTACCATTTGAATATTCGGTAGATTTATTAAAAATACCATTAGGGAAAGGTCTTGGCGGATATAAGAAGCAAATCATATTGGCAAAGCCGGGGATTATTTTTAACTTATATAAATATCAGCCTGATTTAATCGTGATTAGTGAGTTTGGGATTTTATCAATATACGCTATGCTGTTTTCTCTTTTTTCAAAAACTAAAGTCTTATTATTAGTGGAAAATCATCCATATAAAGGATTGGCTTTAGGTCAATATTCTATACGACGGTATATAAGAAAAGTAATTTGTTATTTTAGTGATGTTATTTTAACTAATAATATGAGAAGTAAAGATTATCTAACAAACATTATAGGTGTACATGAGGATAAGATCATTGCGGAGGCTTATTTAGTGACAATAATTGATCAAAATATTTTACAGGGTATTAAATTAATAAAACCTAATAAAACCACTTTTTTATATGTAGGGCGAATGCTTCAAAGCAAAGGACTTTATAAATTAGTTGACGCTATTTGTGCATTGACAGAAATGGAAAGAAAACAAGTGGTTTTTTGGATGGTGGGTGATGGAGACGATAGAGCGACAATTGAACAATTAATTGATAGTAGGGGAGTATCAGAATCATTTGTTTTTTTTGGAAATCAACCTTATGAAAAATTGTCTAGTTTTTATAGAAATGCAGATATCTTTGTATTGCCAACATTTCGAGATTATCGGGCACTTGTTGGGTTTGAAGCGATAAGCTTTAAATTACCGCTTCTTCTCTCCATTTATGATGGGGCTATTTCTGAGGTTCTTGAAGAAGGAAAAAATGGTTATTCTTTTGATCCATATGATATTGAAGATTTCAGTAACAAAATTAAGATATTGATCAATAATAAAGAACAGCTACAAAAATTTTCAGATTACTCTTATAGCCTGTCTAAAGAATACACGCTAGGTAAAGCTGTTGATAATTTAATTACTGCCTCAAATCAAGCATTAAATTGCTGAACAAAAATATGATATACGATGGTTTGGTTTTTTATGGCTTGCAAGTTTATATGTGGAGGTAATGTGAAGAGAGATTATGCAACTGAAAAAGAGTTTCTTAGTGAGATAGTAGGTTTAGATTATGCCTTGCTACAACGTGATTGGGACGATCATAAACATGGAGATTTAGATTTTATTTTATCTTCTTCTTGTTGGCCTAAGTTTATAGACCGTCTGTTACAGTTCTCAGCTGAGAGGGGATTTATCATTATTCAAGCCTATGAGATTGAGTCTGGGGTGGTTTGTATTGAAATATTAACGACTCAGGGCTATTTGCATTTAGATATGGCTATTACGCCTTTTCGTAATACTCTATTCAAAATTGATTTGGCAGAAGCGTTAGCTGCCAGAGAATTAATTGATGGCGTTTATATGATTAGTCAACAATGTGAAGATACTTATAAAATAAATAAAAAATCCTATAAACGCAGTAAAACAGGTGTTTGGCTAATGAGATTAAAGAATTTTAAAGTATTGCTAGAAAGATTTATTAATAATCTGGTTTTTAAACCAGGGCTAATTATTTATATTCCTTATCTTGATAATATTCAGTTATTAAAGAGTGAAGATGTTACTCAGCATGTTAGGCATAACTTAACTACTAAGTTATTAAATAAATATAGTTAAGGCAAATCTGAAAAAGTATGAGTTTAAAAAATGGTTTATTTGTAGTTTTGATTGGTCCAGATGGCAGTGGAAAATCAGCTATTGTGGATTTATTACAAAAATTTTCTTTAGAGCATTATCAAAACACCCATCATTTTCATTGGCGTCCAGGTTTGTTTAAAAAACCTTCGGCATCGACTGTTAGCGTAGGGGAAACGGTATTGCCGCCTGCAGAGAATGACTATAAATATGGTTTTTTTATTTCACTATTGCGTTTTTTTTATTACCTGATGGATTTTATTGTTGGGTATTGGCTTATTATTTTTCCTAAGCGTTATCAAAAAAACTTGATAATTGGAGAACGCTGGTATTTTGATAGCATTATTCAGCCATACCGCTACGGGTTTAATTTGCCCAAATGGTTTTTGCAGTTAGCTGGTTTTTTTATTCCTAAGCCTGATTTAGTTATTTTATTATCAGCTGATCCTGAGGTTATTTACGCCAGAAAACCGGAGTTATCAGTAGACCAGATTACAAGACAGTTAAATGAAATGAAAGTAATGATACAAAGAATGCCTAATTATAAGGTGATTGATACAGGCATAAATATTGATATTACAAAACAAAATGTATTGGATGTATTAGCAGATTATAAACAGGATTGATTAATAATGAAGCGCAATGAGTGGTATTGTTTTCCGAGTAAAAATAACCCTAAAATATATATCAATAAAACGAGTTCATTGGAATCTGCTTTAAAACTATACCAGCCGTATTCTAAAAAAGGATATATAGCAAAAAAAATTGTTAATAGTTGTTGTCCGGTAAGTTTTTTTTCAATTAATACAGATCAATCGATTCAGCTCCAATTAGTTGCAATTTATCAGAGAATTGTAGAAATACTGGGTGAAAATGTTTCAGCAGTTAATTACAGCTTAGGAACCCCTGGACCGCATCAAAAGATAACCGCTCAAGTTATTGATAAAAAAGGTGATATATATTGTTATGTCAAAATTGCTGCTAAAGAAACCTTAGGTCAGCTTTTAGATACTGAAAAAAAAGCATTAGAATTAATTGCTGACACGTTTGGTAATAAATCTTTTCAGTTTCCTAAAGTCTTGGCGTGGGAAAGTTTTGATTTACAACAGATGATTTTTTTATCAGCTGCTCCGCATGCTAAACGAGCCAGTTTAAAGCTGAACAATGTAGATATCTTATTTATTACAGATTTACATCAGCATTGTGGTCGTCCGTTAAGTATTGATAATTATTTGCAGAATTTGGTGGATGAATTAAATCGCAGTGAAGTTGATGGTTCAATTATTAATGAGCTTTCTGAAGGGGTTAATATAATTAGCACTTTCTTGCCTGGTAATCAATTTGAAACCTGTTTTTCTCATGGCGATTATGCACCCTGGAATACCTTTTCGGACTCAGAAAAAGATATTTTTATTTTTGATTGGGAGTATTTCTCAGCAAATAGACCACTGTTTTATGACCTCTTTCATTATGTTTTTATGACTGAAAGATTGGTTAATAACGCCTCTGCAGAAGACGTGGTTAAGAAGTTAATGGCATTATGGCTAAACCCTTTGTGTAATCCTCTATTTAGAGAGAAAAAGATTACTTTTGAACAAATGTGCGTTTACCTATCGTTGTATTTGATGGATCAAATGACCCGCCTTTCTAAAGATTATTCTGCCTATATTGTATATTTGATGAACTGTCTTTCATTGGTGGTAGAAGCATTGGCTAAATGTCGTAGTAGACAAAAAATATTGGTAGCGGCTTATGCTTGTGAGTCCGATGTTGGTTCTGAGCCAGGTGTGGGGTGGAACTGGCTAACTCAAATAGCTAAGAACCATGATGTCACGGTTTTAACCAAAGCTAACAATAGAGTAAGTATAGAAAAAGGTATTGTTGAAAATCCGCATTTATCCATTAACCCCGTTTACGTATCTGTTCCAAAGTGGTTGTCTTTTTGGAAGAAAAAGCAACGAGGAGTTAGAACTTATTATTATTTGTGGCAGTTTTTTGCTTATTTACATGCACGTAAATTGAATAGAGATATGGAATTTGATTTAGGCCATCATGTAACCTTTGTTAATGATTGGTTGTGGACTTTTTTTTCTTTATTACCTATCCCTTTTATTTGGGGGCCTATAGGAAGTAACTCAAAACTGCCGAGTGCTTTTGTGACCAAAAATGATTTTAAAGTTAAAGAGTTTATTCGGTTATTTATTCAGCGTTTTGTTCGGTTATTTGATCCTTTGTTTTGGTTGTCAGCTCTAAGGTCTAGTACTGTATTAGGAATTAATAAAAATATTTGTAACTCTTTCCCTTTAAATTGTTTGGTAAAGGACAAGTTCCTAGTAGAGCCTGCCATTGGGATAGATAACGTTAACTCTCAAGATGTTCTGCTTCAAAATAAAAAAACAATTAAATACCTTTTTGTTGGGCGTTTAATTCCTATAAAGAACCCGGTGCTGGCTTTAGAAGCCTTTTCTGAATTAATAAAAGAAAATTTAACTAAGGAAGTTGAGTTAATTATAGTTGGTGAAGGTAGCGAAGAAAAAGCGTTAAAAACTAAAGTTGAAGAGTATGGGTTGCAGGAGAGTGTTCAATTTGTTTCTTGGGTTTCAAGAGAGGAAGTTATTGAATTAATGAACACAGTTGATGTGTTTTTGTTTCCTTCTGTAGAAGGGGGGGGGATGGTTGTGCTTGAGGCAATGGCTTCAGGTCTGCCAGTTATATGTTTGGATTTTGGGGGGGCGGGTCAGATGGTGGACAAATCTTCTGGTTTTTTGATTCCTATTGATGATTACAAAAACGCAGTGTTGGGTTTGAAGAAAGCAATGATACAATTAATAAATGATGATTTAAGGCTTAAGATAGGGGCGGCAGGGAAGTTGAGAGCAGGGACATATTTCTCTTGGGATAATAAGGGAGTGTTTATTGATTCAGTTTATAAATGTTTGGGTCAAATAAGTATTAAATGATTACTACTTCAGCGCAATTCATTATTGGCGGAATGACCTTGGTTTCTATATTGATAACGAGGTATTTACCCGTCACACGGCATTGGTGGGATTTTTCAAAAGAGAATTCTTTAAAATCAAAACTATTGATCTTATATTTTATTAGTATTGTATTCTTGGGGGGGGCAAGAACAGGAACTGAGTTGATTGATACTTCACGGGGGTTTAGGATAGTAGCAATTCTCTTATTATCACTAATTGCTTTGTCTGGCATTGTAACATCAAGGAAGAAATCTAATATTAAACATAATAGTTTAATGTGGTATTTGGTTTATGCTTTGGTGGCAATGGCTACAGCAATTTATTCGTTAAATCCTATTCTTACAATTTGGAAAGCCATAGAGGTATTGTCAGGGGTTTTGTTGGCAATATATATTGCTAAGAATGTGTCAACTTTGGAGGACGGCCAGAAACTTTTAAACTTTGTTTGGTTATTGCATTTGTTCTTAGTGTTGTCTGCATTTTGGGGATGGATTATATATCCAGGTGAGGCTAGTAATATTTTTGTTGGCTATGCAGACCAAAGGATTGACTCTTCTTTTTCTAGTGGTATTCATGGTTTATTTCCACGACTTAATGCAAATACCTTGACGCAGATAGCCGCTACTCTTTCAATTGCTTTTTTATCGCTTTTTATAGTTAAGCAATCAAAGAAAGAGAAGCTTGTAATTAAGTGTTTGTTGGTTATTTCAATGCTTGTTATGTTATTGGCCCATAGTAGAACGTCAATTGTATCTCTAGTAGGTTGTTTGATTATTTATGCTTTATTTACACGTAGTAAGGCGGGTAAGTTAATAGGTGGCATATCAAGTATTTTTACATTTATAGCATCTCCTATCGTTTTAACATACATGTATAGAGGGCAGTCTGAAGACCAGTTTATGAGTATGACTGGGCGAATTGATATGTGGCAAATGATTTTTGATAAATTTATGGAAAGTCCTGTATTAGGGTATGGGTTTTATTCAGCGACTAGAGAATTGTTCAATATACCAGGTGCAGATAATACGTATCTTACTGTTTTATTGGGAGGAGGAGTTTTGTTGACAACAATTTTCTGTATTCCTATTTTAATCGCAGCCTTAAAGATATTTAATCATCGCCCAACACGGTTGAGGAAAACCATTAGTCCAGAATATAAGTTGTTTTGGTTTCAAGTGGCGAGTCTTTTTGTTTTCCTATTTTTAAGAAGCCTTACCGGTCCTAGTTTTGATGCGCATCATATTTGTGTATTAATTTATGTGGTTTGTTTGTTAAATGCTAACTTGTTAAGTACAGCAGTAAAAAAAGAAAAAGAAAAAGAAAAAGAAAAAGAAAAAGAAAAAGAAAAAATAGAAAGGGAAAGGAAAAAAAATGCGAGTTCTATTAGGACATAACTTCTACCGCTCATCAGCTCCCAGCGGGGAAGATGGCGTGTATAGAAATGAACGTAAACTTTTAGAAGATAATGGTGTAGATATCATTACTTATGAGAAGTTTAATGATGATCTGGATGATTCAACATTAGCTAAACGCATCAAAATTGCTTTAGATGGCGCGTGGTCTTCTCAATCGTATCAGGAATTGACAGAGTTGATTAAAAGCTCAAAACCTGATGTCGTTCATTTCCATAGTCTTTTTCCGCAAATATCCCCCAGTGCTTACGCTGCTTGTTACGATAGTGGCGTGCCTGTTGTGCATACCCTGCATAATTACCGGCCTATTTGTCCTGGCGCAATGTTGATTCGAGATGGAAAGCCTTGTGAGGATTGTGTTGGAACAAATCTTTTACCCTCATTACAACATAAGTGTTATCGAGACTCTTTACTAGCAACAGGTGCTAATGCATGGCAGATTACTAGAAACCGGTGGGCTGGAACTTATCAGAAAGTTAATAAATATATTGCTCTTACTGAGTTTGCTGCGAGTCGCTATGTCAAAGCAGGGTTTGATAAAAATAGTTTAGTCGTAAAACCTAATTTTTTGCCTTCTAAATCTACGGTTAGTAGTAATACAGAATCAACTTATGCGGTGTATGTGGGACGGTTAAGTGAAGAAAAGGGGGTTAGAACCTTACTTAATGCTTGGGTAAAAACAGCAGGTTTATCTCTTAAAGTCTTAGGAGATGGTCTATTGCGTAATGAATTAGAGTTGTTTGCCAAAGAGAATGGCTTGAATGTCGAGTTTTTAGGTTTTATGCCTAACGAACAGGCTCTTGATGTGATTGCTAATGCAAAATTGCAGATTATCCCGTCGGAATGGTATGAGGGGTTTCCCATGGTTGTGTTGGAAGCTTATGCATTGGGCGTGCCTCTGATTGTATCTAGAATTGGTAGTCTTGAAGAGGTGGTTCATGAAGGTGAAACGGGGTTAAAGTTTACGCCTGGTGATGAAGATGATTTGGCTAAAAAGGTTAATGATTTGATAGGTAATGGACCGTTGTTATCAAAAATGAAGAATAATGCTCAGAAATTATTTAAAAATAATTACACGGCAGATGCAAATTTTAAAATGCTGATGGCAATTTATCAGCAAGTGATTGAAGAAAATAAGGGAGAGAAATGATGAGTGTGGTTAATGTTTTAGGTTATGGTGTGAGTAATGCAGGGTTGCAGGCAGATGCTAATACTGCAATGGATTTTGTTAAAAATAACCAGAAATCAAAATATATGGCTTGTGCTAACCCTCACTCTCTTGTTGAAGCTGTTGGTGATAAGCCTTTTAAAGAGGCTCTTCATAAAGCGGATATTTTATTGCCGGATGGGGCTGGTATTTTGCTGGCTGCAAAAATGTTAAATCTGGATATTAAAGAGCGAGTAGCGGGGACTGAATTTTTTATTGAATTAACGCGGCTTTGTAATGAGCAAAAAAATGTAAATGTGTTTTTTTTGGGCTCTACAGAAGAAGTGTTAGCTAATTTGGTTGTTGAGGTAGGTAAAAACTTCCCTTGTGTTAATGTCTGTGGAACCTATTCTCCACCATTTAAAGCTGAATTTTCTGAGCAAGATAATCAGGCAATGGCTGATGCGATTAATATTGCTGAGACACATGTTTTATGGGTGGGGATGACTGCTCCTAAACAGGAAAAGTGGATTTATCAGAATAAGGATAAGTTGAATGTAAATTTTATTGGTGCGATTGGTGCCGTGTTTGATTTTTATTC
>Ga0105358_10002361_pt1 | contig 10110 bp, 8 predicted proteins | sample GOMGulsemesocosm_5_FD_83509 | JGI IMG/M metagenome (GOLD analysis project Ga0105358, IMG submission 83509) | Methane-oxidizing microbial communities from mesocosms in the Gulf of Mexico - GOM15C Gulf of Mexico | ecosystem: Environmental > Aquatic > Marine > Cold seeps | place: Gulf of Mexico...
ATAGCCTCATCAAAAGCACCAACTCCTGGCAAAATAATTTCATCCACACCTTCAAGCTCTTCTGGCTGCGATACAAATTTACATTCAATCCTTAGTGATTTATAAATATTTTTTATAGCCTGAATGTTCCCCGAGCCATAATCAATAATACCTATCATCTCTTGCCACCTTTCTCCATGCCCAATGCGCGCATAACTTTAGCACCCATATCATAAAGCGACTGTTGATTTTTATAATCTTTATACGTTTTGTTAGGCGCTTCGAAATAACCTCGTAACTCGGCTACCGTAATATCTAGTTTATTAGCAATATATTCAAAATCTTCGTCTATTGTTTCGGGATCATATGCGGGCAATTTAAGTTTTTCTAATGCCTCTTCCCTTGTCATCTGGCCTGTAACAATTAAACTTGAATATTGCACCTTACGCGTATCAAAACCAAATTTCTCAGGTAGCCAATAGCCCTCATAAAAACGTGTAAATCTTGACTCAAAGTGCTTTTGCTCATATCTCTGGTACCCAAAATTATCAACTAAAAACTGTGTTGCCTCTTCTTTGTCATACTTCATAAAGTCAAGAGGACGATAAACCTTAATTCCTTTAATATAAGGGAGGTATACCTTATGCCATAGAATATTTGTTAATGGAAAGTTCTTTAGTTTTTTAGTTCCAAACTTTTTCTGAATATCTTTTATTTGTCTAGCATCTGATTGAAAATACATCCATTCAAGTGGATTACGAATGCACTCTGTAGAGTAATTACCACCTGTTAATATATGCTTAATCTTATGTTTATTAGCAAATTCATACATTGTTGCAAAAAAAGCATGGTCTTGAGGAGTATCAGTATGTGAAACACCAGCTTTAAAGAAAGATAATTGTAAATCTTTCATTTCTTCCCAATCAATGACTTCTGTATATAAATCCAAACCCAGCCTATCAACAATCTGTTCTATATTGTGCACTGCTTGTTGGGAATTCCAGCCTGCATCCACATGGAAAACTAAAGGCCTCAACCCCAACTTTTCTTTTGCTAAATAAACTAAATATGAGCTGTCTATACCACCGCTCATACCAATAATACAATCGAAGTCTTTACCTTCTCCTTCCTTTTTAATTTGACCTGCTATTTTAGATATTTCGGCCCAGCCTTTATCGCTAGTATCCCAGTGTGGCTTAATCTCTTTAATAAAAGTATTACAATGATCGCAAACTCCTTTTCCATCAAATACTATTTTACTGTCCGTAGTATCCATTACACATTTACTACATATCCCAATTTCTAAATTACTCACCATTACTCCAACAAATCATTTATATTATTACTTCAGCCTTGTAGAATTCAACTTCTCATTTTAATAAGCTTAGCAGGAACCCCGCCTACAATTGAATTTGGCAAAACATCCTTCGTAACAACACTACCTGCAGCAACTACTGCACCATAACCAACTTTCACACCTGGTGTAATGACACAGTTAGCACCGATCCAAACATCATTTTCTATAGTAACCTTTGCAAGGGCATCCCCTGAAATCGGAAATGGTTGACCAATTGGCGGAATACTATGGTTTGCCGATAATATTTGGCTCCTGTAACCAATTAAAGCTCGTTTACCAATATGCACACCACCTGAAGTTGTAATTAATACATCTTTAGCCAGATCTACGTGATCCTCAACTACAAGATTTCTTCCTGGGGTTATCCAGACACCAGGGTATATCACTACACCTTTTCCAAAAGATGCTCCCATCACACGTAATAAAGTGATTTTCAACCACGTACACGCCCTATAACGGGGTAAAGCAAAGAGTAGACTCATAATAAATTCAAACGAGACAACTAATATAGACTTAATTATGTTCCGCAACATAACTGATATACTCCAATTCTTCTTTGGTTCGTTTTTCGATACTAGGATAAGTTTTCAAAATTTCACAACCATTCGCAATCTTTTCATTAACTAAGTGATTATTTTTTATTAAAGAAATAATCTTGTCCACAATGTCTTCGCATGAATCCCGTCTCACGTACACAGCTGCATCTTGGCAAATAGATTTTGCCCACTCCTCTTCAGCTATTATTAATGGCTTTCGAAAATACCATGCTTCAATTATATTATTACTAAAGCTCTCTAATAAACTTAACAAGAATACAAAATCAATCTGTTCATATAAACTTTCCAAAAAACCTTTATCAACACTTCCTACAATATGAATCATATCTTCAACATCAAGCTTAAACACCTCTTTCTTGAAGCTTTGGCATTCAATAGATCCATCATCTGGCGCAGTAATGATAAAGTGAAAATCTATTCCTTTATCTTTAAGCGCTTTTGCGATTAAAGGCATCATCATTACGTTTTTATTCAGCTGCCAACCACATAAAAACAGACCTACCTTTGCACCTCCTGCCTTTTCAAATGGCAGGCTGTAATCCAGTAATTTAATATCGAAATTAACAGAAGGTTTTATAAGTTTGGTTTCTTTTAAGCCATATAATGTTCTAGCATTAGCTTCTAATACAGCATTCTCATAAATTATGGCACTAGAAAATCTCAAACCAAAAATACGATAACGATCTACTAACCAACGCTTTAATCGAGACACACCTCGGTAGTGGGACCAAAAATTTATTTCAGGAAAATACAAATTAGAGTCTGCAGAACCTGAGATTTGCGTAAGCTCCCCAAGGAAAAAACCGATTCCAAAATAAGAGTAAACAACCTTTATTTTGTTTTTTTTCAACAGCCTACTAACCAAAACAACTTCTTGCACTATTCTCTTTAAAGGATTCCTCGATGTCACAAATAAAATATTGTATTTTTTTTCACTTAGCACCCGGTAAATTGCAGTCTTCTCCGCGACTACGAAAAAAAGCTCAAACCGCTCTAAATCTTGCTTTGGTAAAGAAAAAATAAAATTAAGGCCTACATTTTGCCCTCCACCAGATTTAAGAGTAGAGAAATTAATTAAAACTCTTATTTTATTTTCAGCCATTGATTGCAAACACGTCATGAATTACATTAACTGCACTCTTATGAGCAATAGCAAAACCTTGTGAAACCTCTTTTAATCTAGCTTCCTCTTCACTTTTATTTAACCAACAGTTGTCAAACTGTTTGGTAGCAGCCTCTATTGATGGTTCATTCATATAGCAAATACTATTTTTGGCTCCTACCATATTTGCAATAATTCCTTCAACCCTTCTATCAGTCTTTGAGCCTAAACATAAAAATGGTGTACCAACACCAACTGCACCAATCATAGAGTGTATACGTTCGGCTATTAAGAAATCCCCTTTACCAATAATGCCTTTCAATAGCTTAGCTGGGATATCATCATCAAGAAGCAACAACTCATTTTTAGTTTCCCCAACACGAGCTATTACATCTCTTGCAACAAGCCTATCATCTAACGCTTCTCCCGGGCCTAACGCATGAGGAAGAAACAAAATATTTACGTCCTGAACACTCATAACATACTTCAGAAGCGATGCGTAATACTCTCGATGAGCATTAAGCCGCCCACCTGGAGAGCTCTCATTCTGAAAGCAACGTCTCGCAATAGGACCTGTTTCACAAGTGGTACAAACGATAACTGGCTTATCAAAAACAGATAATAAGCCCTTACCTTTCAGGTATTCGTCAACCTCTTCAATAGGTGATGGCTTCATACCAAATGCAGGGTCTGGACGAACTTCAGAAGAAATTTTTGGGAAATATTTATCAACTACTACCTTAGAGGCTGCAGTACGGCAATAAAAAAATAGACTGTCCTTCAAGACTTGATGTTGCTCATCTACGATAGCCTTACTCTTAAATACTTGAGGGAATTCAACCCCAAAAACACCTAGAGGGATACCCAACAATTGAGTAACTTCAGTAATTATATGGCACACCCTTTCATCCATAGCTCCATCATGCCCTGCTATGATATAGTCCAAATCAACAATATTTTCCAAGCCGGGGTGATTTTTAGATTTGCCAGAGGATCTCTTCAGGTTCTTAATTTCAATCATCGTAGTTAAAAGAGCCGCGTCTTTCTTTTTCACCCAATTAGGCAAAATTTTATGTAGTAGGTTCCTCGCCAATGACTGCAGTGAGTCTCTTATCTTTACCTTGGTCATTCCTAAGCCGAACTCTCTATTTAACCAAGGAGACATAAACCATTTAATTGGATATACATGTATCCCGTCTTGAAATCTATAATTATCGATTTCGTCGAATAAATGCAATTCATAATTACCTGCAGGGAATACAATATCTGCAATCCCCCTAACTATTGCCTCTTCTCCTTTATTCTCTAACGGCACAAGTTCGGGTACGAGAATATGATTTACTTTTAACACTTTTTTATAACCCCTTTGGATAACGACCAATTAACTTTGAAAACACTTTATAGCACCCAGCTTTCTCTAACATTGAAAAAATAGCATGCGAAATATGAACCTTAAGCTCTAACATTAAACTCTTATTATTTTTATGATAGCCCCCATCGAAATGGGGCACTTTGTATCCTAGAAGCTTATACAGTTTCACCCTCCCTTCTTGCCGATTTTTTTTCGATGTCAAATTCCCGCTTTGAGATTTCTTAATGTCTTTTACAGTGACCTGTTCTCTTGTTATTAATTTTTTTATTTCCAGCTCATTTAATATCGAGACGGCCTTATTAGAACGGGCCAGCACTATTGACCATGCTCTTCCTGACTTTAGGTATTTAGGAATCCAGGCATCCCCACAGGATAGATCTGCTAACTCCGCTGTTGCATCGACACACAAACGACATCTCAGATATTTCACAACTCCAGTCATTCTAGAGTAATCTGGGTAAGGCAGTTTTTTTTGGTTGCCGTTATTATCTTCTATCAACATAGAGCCAGGCTGACCATCGCCTCTATATCGGAACTTTGTAATTAAGCTTTTTTCAAAATTTGAGTGCTTAATTATTTTATCTGTTTCACGAAAATCTCTATACCCGCCACAAAAATTCCCAATAGTTAAAGTTATTTTCTCCTTGAGGTGCTTATGCTTTTTTTGCAACATACGCAGTCCTGCAATTTGACATGGCGTTCCTATGAAAGCGAGCGCTCCCTCAAAGTCATTTAAAGCGTCCAATCCTTCAAAAACTGGGACAGGGCAGTACTTAGAGCCTTGTGACTCTATCAATTCTGCTACATTTGTAGCAATAAAAGACTCTGGTCTAGGTCCATTCGGCCCATAACAAAACCGAGTAGTCAACACACCACTAATAACTTTTTCCTCAAGTAAGTACTGAGCTACACCTATCATAATTCCACCAGAGGAGGCGTTTTTTTCAAGCGTCTCTATGTTTGAGTGAACCGTATAAGCACCTTCCCACCGCCCTAAGTCAATGTCTTTAAATCTAGCATTAGGAAAAATGGTCTTTGCTATACCTTCAATTTGATACCCTTTTCCTGGACATATATCGAAAGCATCTTCTAAATTGTCACTATCGGGAGGCAAATACACTCCTTTATTAATACTTTCTTGCATTTTACTACCTGACTTATCACCAGAGAAAATACATGCCCCACAAGAAATACACAAACCATTACTAACTACTTCTTTAATTGTGTTAACCACGAAAAATTCACCTCAAAATATGAAAAAACGGCCTTTATTAATAACGCGCAATACCTTGCTAAGCACTTACAGAAGTTATAAATAGCTAATTTTTCAACACGTTAGAATTATTATAATTGGACTTTAATTTACTGATGCCATTAAAAATAATTCCCAAAAAAAACACTCTAGTTATTATAGTGGAAAACAATAACGCATAAGCAGCGCCAATTAATCCATATCGCTCAACTAAATAAAGAGATCCAAACAGAACCAACACCAAATTTACGATATTTAATGGGACTTGCACCCAATAATAACGTAAAACAGTGGCCCCTACCGACCAAACTCCACCAAAGTACCTAACAACGAGAACATACGATAGTATGTATAAAACTTCGATGTTATCAGCAAATTGCTCATTAAATAAAAGTGCCAATATCAGCTCTCCCTTCCAATAGACTACGCATATTCCAACTAACCCTATTAAAAAACCAATTGCAGATAACTTAACAACCAAACTAGCAAACTCTCTATAACTATTTGAGTCTCTTAAATTTGCCAACTTGGGTATAGCCGGCTCCCAAAGTGCCGACATAAATGTTGAGGTGGATTGCATTAGATAAACTAGTGAAGCGAAAACCCCTACAGCCTCAATTGATATTTTGCTCTCTATAACATAACTAGGCACATTTGCAACTAATGAGCCTAGCATGACTATAACACCTAACGGAATTCCTTTAACCAACAAATCAAATAACCCTTTGCCTTTAGCCTTTTCATCACCCAACTTATAGTTACGAAATAATTGTATTAATTTTAAAATTGATGCACGATTTTTAGACTCTACTATTCCTAACGATAGCGCCTTTCTATAATCAAAGAAAACTAGAACCAATAGCCAAGAAATGGTTATGCCAAACAAAGCGAAAAAAATATTACTTGTTAAAATATATATTAAACAAAAAACAACCACAGACCCCCCCCCCTAATCATTTGCGATTTAGCAATAAGATCCATACGGTGACTACCTTGCATAACACCGTAATAAATATCAGAGATAGCATCAAAGAATTTATTTAAAGCGCACAAAAAAACAATACATAAAATATCCTTTTGCAATCCCATACCCATACCAGCAAGAAGTACCATAGGAATTGCTAAAAAAGCTAAAATTAAACGCAGCGGAAAATAAGTGTAAAATCGCTCAATTACATTAGATTCGGTAGCTAACATAACTCTTAGCTGTAAATTACAAAACAAAAAAACTGGTGCCGATATGGCGAGCCCTAAAGAGTACGACCCCAGCACCTCCATAGATGCGAACTTCGAAAGAAACATAATTAACAGAAACTGCCCCCCTAAAAAGGAAACTTTTCCATAAAAGGTCCACAATACACCACTTCGATATCGCATATTAGTTAAGCACCATTCTTTTTCCTATTAACTTTTTCAAATACATCATCATATCTGGAAGACATTATTTCATAAGAATAGTAAGTTTCCGCACGAATCCTAGCCTCAACCCTATAGTCATCTAACTCAAGTATTAAGTCCTCAATTGCCTGCGCAGCAAGTCCAGCGACATCATTACTGTAGTCATATGTTTTTGCACTATCTATAATAACACCGGCACCTCCAACTAAATCACTTTGCCCACCATATGCCTGACAAACCACAGGAACTCCACACGATAGACTTTCTAGTACTGAATTTGGACATGCATCGGCTGAAGTTAAATGTAAACTGACCGAGGACTCAGGTAACAAATTAGATAATTGCTCCGCATTTACTTTTCCTACCAACTCAGTTTGCTCTTTAAGTGCTTTGTTTTTAGATAAAAAAACTTCTATTAGTTCGCCAATTTCTGTTGTCGTATTGCCAATAATGCGAAAGCTAAAGTTAGGATCATGGGGCGCTCTATTTAATAAGACAAAAACTCTTAAAGCACATAAAACTATATCCGAGTCTCTGAAATTACCATGTACAGAAATAATATGTTTTTGACGCTGGTTGTACTTAATTGGTTTAAACAACTCTATATCAACACCATTTGGAATAACACTATAACTATGAGGCCTTTTATAAAGCCATTTTTCACTCATTTCCTTTGAAAACTCCGACTGAAAGACAACCCAGTCAGCTAACTTTAACCCTGCCTGAATTTGATAGTTCGTTTTTATTCTAGTTAGGCTAAAATTTCGCTTTGCTCTACTTTTCGATACTTCATAAGTTACATTGTCATACAAATCTGGGTAACTAAAGCCATCAATTCTCAGCACTACTTTTATGCCAACTTTTTGCATCAGTCTATACATAAAAATAGGCATGCTAGATATAACAAGTAGCGTTTTACCTCCCAGGAATGGGTTCCGAATAATTTTTACTTGCCCCCTCTTTAATAAACCCTTTTCCAAATTACGAATAAACCTTCCTGGCCCATTGGTATCTGAGCTATTAAGCATAGAAGGAAGTATGTTCTTTTTATTCTTTTTACCAAGCAACAGCCCCAGAAAAATAATAATGTACTTAATATTCTCTCGTATTTGTTTCATATCTCAATTTAACTCATCTATTTATAGATACTTGTTATAGTGATAATTAAGCGATGTAAAACTTTACTCTATCAAAAAAGTAAGGCTCAAAGCTTTATATAGCCCTTAATATTTTTCGGACAAGAAAAACCAATAAAAAAGGAAATAACACGTATTTAACCAACATCGGAATAAGGGAGTATCTTGCTATTATTGCAAATACACCAATACTAGTAGCAAATAAGAACTTTCCTTCCCAACTATTAGAATACCAACAATATTTACTTATATATTTAGCTCCCACCCCTAAAAAAAAGTGACCTAAAATTACCCCAAATAAACCAAAGTCTATAAATAAATCTGCAACCGAAGAAGTTCCAATGCCTGAAGTTGCCCCAACACCTAAAAGTCGATCACTTAGTAAACTGGCACTTTCTAAATACCCCCCTTCCCCATAACCAAATGCATCTACAAGGATACCTCTAACTCCAGGAAGCATTCCTAACAGTGCATTTAACGTAAATGCCCCATATACATACCCATTTTCTATTACCTCGTCTATAGCCGCAGGCAGCAATAACCCAGAAGACCCTACATTCGTCATAGCTATACCAATTAGTGAGACAAAATCAAAGTTAAAAAAAACCATTCCAAAATTATTAAAAAAACTCTCATCAGCCCCCCTAATCTCTCTTAAAAAACCAACAACGAATAAAACGGCAGCAACAATAAGCATAAGCTTATTTATTGAAATGTCTTTTTTATGACTTTCAGATAGCGCAATATAGAACCCTATTGGCCCGCCTAAATATATAAGCTCTCCACGATCCCCTGACAATATATAAAGCAGCATTAATAAAAAATATGGAAAAAGATGAATTATTTCGATTGCGGATTTTTGAACTCCTCTAGCAGTAATTCTTATTATTAATAATGCTCCAGAAGCAACACCTAATATCTGAGCCAAATAATATAAGCCATTCGCTAACCCAGAACGACCATATACTCCTTGATAACCGCCAAAAAAATAGCTAGGACCAACGATTACCAACATACAAACTAGCATTATGATAAAACAATAGGTAACGCTATAGCACATGCTCGCACCAGGGTAGGCACAAAAAACTTTAATATTTTCATGTTTATTTTTTTTGTAACTTTGCGTCCCCCAGAAAAAAGCTGCGAGCGCATAAAAAGCATAAAATAGCGCTTCATTTCTTGATGAATAAGACACCTTATCATCTATTATCACCGTATATAATGACCACGAAAAAAGATCTAGAATAGCTAAAGAAAAATTTAATACAAAGAAGCCAGACAAAAATACAATCTCTGGACTAATCCAACTCTCTCCCTTGGTCGAAGATAGAGATCGAAATTTAAAATAAATAATAATTAAGGACGCACATATTGGTAAAAATGTATAGCTTTTATCTATCGTATGAATGACAACAACACTCAAACAACAAACGGCTGGAGCAATTAGCTCATTTATAATTTTTTTAGAATACATACGGCTAACAAGTTCATTTTTGTACGAATATGGCAATTCATTCCATGAAAAAAACTATTCTAGTAAGTAGCGTTAATTTAAAAACTTAACATACCAAGGCATCGCTTTTTCAATACCCTCAGAAATTTTAAATTCCGGTGAATAGCCTAACGAACTTTCAGCTTTGCTAACATCTGCTTGTGAATGCCTTACATCTCCTGCTCTAAACTCCCTATAAATAGGCTCAAACGCTCCATTTACATCGTTTCTAACTAACGACTCTTTAATTGCAGAGAATAATTGATTTAATGTCGTTCGATCACCAACAGCTACATTATAAACTTCGTTCTTTACTCCCTCTGATGCTGTTGCAGCCAAAATATTCATCTGCACTGTATTGTCGATGTAACAAAAGTCTCGACTGGTTTCACCGTCACCGTTTATAAAGACATCGTCACCTTTTATTATGGCTGATATCCATTTTGGAATAACCGCAGCATAGGC
>Ga0105358_10002368_pt1 | contig 10104 bp, 6 predicted proteins | sample GOMGulsemesocosm_5_FD_83509 | JGI IMG/M metagenome (GOLD analysis project Ga0105358, IMG submission 83509) | Methane-oxidizing microbial communities from mesocosms in the Gulf of Mexico - GOM15C Gulf of Mexico | ecosystem: Environmental > Aquatic > Marine > Cold seeps | place: Gulf of Mexico...
AAGGTATCTTCAGTTTGTTAGCTGCGCGTTTAGCCGCCAGTGCATTTAGAGAAGGTGAATGCGCATGAATAATATCAATATTTAAGTTGTGTGCTTTTTCAATGATTGCTTTTTCTAAGGTATAAATCACATCAAATTGATTCAAGACGGGAAGTTTGCTCCGCCATGTAGGTTGAGTACGATAAAAATTGAAACCGTCAAAAGACTCCACTACATTTTCGCCTGCAAAGTGCTTAATGCTAGTGATATGTTCAGTGTGATAACCTAATTTGCGTTGCTCTTTAAGAATAGCTAAACTTCTAAATACATAGCCACTATGCAGCGGAATTGAATGATCAAAAATATGTAGAATCCGCACTTAAACCTATCCTCTCTTTTTTAATATTTTTCGACGTTTAATTAGTAAAATAAGTAAATAACCGCTAAATAAACCAAGTAAGCTTAATATAATGACCGTACTCATTAGCTTTGTTTGCAACAGATACATCTTCGTTCGCATTAACTTATTCGTGACTAAAGGTAGCGCTTTGATTTTTGGGTGAACTCCAATAATGATCGCGGTAAGTTGTTCTACTGGACGACCAAATTGCGCAGCCCATTGAATAACAGGATGCTCATCATAACTTAAGCTATCATTTGCCCACCATAAGTAGAACTGGTCTACGCCGCGTAAATAGTAATTAACCAACGCTTGATCATTCCTAAAACCGAATTTCCCTCTCGTACGTATCACTTCTATTTCTTGAGGTTCATTCGCAAGTAATTGACGAAATTCCAGCACAGATAATGGCTGTTCGCTACCTTTGCGTTGAATATAAAAACCGTTATAAACGTCAACAAATACCCATTTCTGCCATTCTTGGATATAAAACTCACTAAAAGCATGTCCCCAACCACCATAACCGTCAAATGACATTCCCCATTCTCTGGCAAATACTTTATTTTGGTATGATAGTGCGTTAATCACTTGTGTATAATCGGAGCAATAACCTCGCCCCTCATTAACAATAAGTGATAAGGCATGCTCGGTACTTGATTGAATAGCTCGACCAAACAGGGTGTTTTTTCGTAATTTATCAACCGTATTTAAGGTTGTTTCCCATTGCGAAGATGATTGCATAGTCGATAGCTGAAACTGCACCATACCAGTTGGAACCGTCGTGTGCTCCTGTCGATAATCATCAGGAACCTTACTTGGCGTCCACATAAAGTCATCCATTGTTCCAACGCTAAAAAGTAACGCATTACGTAAACGTGTCATTTCACTTGCAGGGCTTGCCTGCAAAGCTATCCATAGTAGTATGACAGTTATAGCAACGAAGTTTATCGTCAATGCCAGTATGGGCTTTTTCATTACCAACATAACCCTTGATACATACAGTCTAATTGATCTTTATTTTTCATATTAACCAAATCAATCACTATTTGTCCTGGCTTGGCATGAGTTACCACTGCTTCAAGCAAGTTTTTATCACCTATACCAACAACAATGACATCGTTATTTTCAATAACTGCATTTACATCATCATTCATCAATTCACCAACATGGGGGATTGATTCCTCTATGTACCTTTTATTGGCACCAATCAAAAATGACAAATTGACTTCAGGATCATAAATAGATAAATCCATTCCCTTACCAATTAAAAGTTCAGCAAGGTCAACTAAGGGGCTTTCACGTAGATCATCTGTTCCTGATTTAAAACTTAATCCAATCATGCCTACTTTACGCTTTCCTGTCGCTAAAACCCTCTTCACAGCAAGATGCAAATGTTCTTCGTTTGATTTTAAAACATTCGCTAACATTGGAATTTCAATGTCATTCATTTTAGCAACATATTGCATCGCTCTAAGATCTTTTGGTAAACAAGACCCTCCAAATGCAAAGCCTGGCTTTAGATAAGCAGGTGATATATTAAGTTGCCTATCTTCACACAAAAGAGCCATAACTTGATGAGCATCGATTCCCATTCCGTTACATAATCGGCCCACTTCATTAGCAAAGGTGATTTTTAACGCATGAAAAATATTACAAAAATACTTTACTGTTTCACCGGTACGAATGTTTGCTCGGTGATATTCAGCAGGCAAATGACCAAACAACGTATTCATCGTTTTATGAGCACGCTCTGTTGCCGCACCAACAATAGTAAAGGGAGGATTATCATAATCTTTAATTGAGGTACTTTCACGTAAAAATTCAGGCTGAAAACATACATCAAAATCAACATTCACTTTTTTACCAGAGTGTTTCTCTAGTAGTGGAATAAGGGTTTCCTCAACAGTACCTGGCACCAAAGTAGAACGAAATACAATGGTATGTAATGAATTTTTAGTTGATAAAGCCGCACCTAATTGTTCAGCTAAACGTAAAACCGCGCTTTGATCTTGGCTGCCATTAAGCTGTGATGGTGTACCAACACAAATAAACGATATTTCCGTGTTGTCTATCGCGAGATTGATATCATCAGTAACTTCTAATGAGCCATTTGTTACAACAGCTTTCATTAATTCAGGCATGCCCTCTTCTATAACAGGTGAGTTCCCTTTTCGAATTAACGCTAATTTAATCGGGTCTATATCAACCCCATAAATTTTATGCCCATCTCGGGCTAAACACGCCATAGAAACCGCACCAACATACCCTAACCCGAAGATACTTATATTCATCAATTTACTTCCATATTATATATAATTTATCTTGCCTATGTACTTTACTCAGGAGTTCATCAATAACGTCATCTTCGAAGTCTTTTGTCGAAGAGCCATTGTCTTTCTGTTTGGATTCCAGCCTAAAATACTGCTGGAATGACATTCTTTGTTAATAGTAAACTTTTCCTGATTGCTCTACATAAGCAAGCATGTATTTATTTACTAAACTGACCTACACATTTATCTACTATCGTCTCGAGTCTTTTCATAGAATTCTGCCAGTTGTGATTAGTTAATACTCGCTCACGACCTGAATGACTTAAACGCTCTCTTTCATTAACATCTTGCATCAGCTTTACCAATGACTCTGCATATTCTTTTGGATTTTTAGCTGTTAAAAAATGCTCACCACTAATAGCATCAATACCACCTGCAGCCATTTCACTGCTTACAACGGGAACTCCCATTGCCATTGCTTCCAATATTTTGTTTTGCGTACCACGTGCGATATTAAGTGGCGCAACCATTGCAGCTGTTCTTAATATATAAGGACGAACATCATCAACTGAACCTGTCACCGTGACGCCATCAATGTTGGTGAGGGCTTTTACTTTTTCAGTCGGTTCGGCACCAACAATAAACAACTCAACATCGGGTATGGCAGCCTTTATCAATGGTAAAACATTTTTACAAAAATCGAACATACATTCTTGGTTTGGGTAATAATCCATTCGTCCAATAAATGAAATCGCTTTAGAATTATACCCCTCTCCATCAGGTTTAAAAAACTCGGCATTTACCCCATTTGGAAACCAATCTGTTGTAATACCCGTTTGATAATCATCTAATGTTTGCCATTCCATTTTAGTAGTGGCTGTACCCATAGTGAACTTCTTTGCTAAGCGCTTTTCTTCACGCTCCATTTTCGTTCCTTCAAGCCAATAACCTAAGTTTAATGGGAAAGGTTTAAAACTGGTATAACTTAACCACTTTTGAGAGTCCATATCACCATAATCTAATATTTTTGGAATATCAGTAACATCCTCTACATATTGAGCAACAGAAGAACAATGCACAAAAATCAAATCAAACTTAACGGTAGCTAATAGTTTATTGATATGTTGTTTTAGCTCTGTAGAATAAAAAAAGCCCATGCTCGACGGAATAAGCGTTGGTAAACGAAAAATCATCTTTGCAGTTTGTATTTTATCATCTACTTTTGCCATATAATGTTCATGGCAAAATTCTTCAATGCCTACGGTTTCATTTTGTTCTTCTACTGTTCTTACTAATGAGTTAACCCATACTTTATGACCTTGATTATGAAAATGTTGGATCATATTAAACGGGCGAATCTTCCCTCCTCTTTTAGGAGGAAAAGGAAAGCGATGACAAATATAAAGAATATTCATTAAATGGCGTCCTTAATTGACTGGGTGATATCATCACTTGATCGACCATCAAGGTATAATTGACACCAAATCTCTAAATTCATTAATGCCGAAAGGTGATCCGTATGATCTTCTTTACTCGTGTTATGGTCATTAATTACTTTTTCAATCACTGGCCAATTAAATAGCCCTCTACTTTCAACGGTAACTTTATTCAGTAAAGAGTTCATTAAACCTGACAATTCTTCTTTTAACCAAGCCCCCATTGGTGCACCGAAACCTCTCTTTTTACGGAATAAGATACTATCCGGTAAGGTGTCTTTTAAACTCAGTTTTAATAAATGCTTTAACTCACCATTAGCCATGAGTCTTTCTTGGGGAATTTTAGCTGCTAATTCAACAAGTTCATGGTCCAAAAATGGTACTCGGCACTCTAACGATGTGGCCATAGTCATTTTATCAGTCAACATCAACAAATCATCTGGCAGTTGACTTTGTCTATCAATATCAAACATTTGCCATACTGCTTGTTTCGTAGTCGTCTTTGAAAATAAAGAGCTAACATCATGATTATTAGTTTTATTGTCTATTAATAACTGCTCTCTAAAGTCTGACGAAAAAACTTCCATATAACTGTGGTAACGCTTAGCAAATGGCAGCTCCGCACTTTCTATAAATGACTTAGCCAAACGTGAATAGTTTAACCATTTATTTCCTCTATCTGCAGGAAGAAACTTAGCTAATGGCGCAATAATACTTTTTCGAATAAGTTTAGGAACTTTGTGATACATTGCTGCATATTTTTCACCTTGATAACGGCGATAACCAGCAAATATCTCGTCACCTCCCACACCTGAAATAATAACAGTAGAGTCTTCTCTAGCAAATTTTGACACTAAATAAGTTGTGATAAATGCGCTGTCTGCTATTGGTTCATCCATATGCCATAATAATTTAGGTAGTAAACTTACCACATCTGGACGAACTAAGATTTCTTTATGGTCGGTACCAAACAACTCTGATACTTGTTTCGCATAGGGTAATTCATTATAAAATTCACCCGCTTTACCCGTATCAAACCCAATTGCATATGTTTTAACGGGTTTATCACTATGTTTTGCCATTAAGGCAACAATAGCACTAGAATCAATGCCACCTGATAAGAATGCACCAATAGGAACATCGCTCACCATTTGGCCTTTAACTGACTTTTCTAATTGCTCAAAAATATCAGTAGCCCATTTATCATCACTTTGTTGAACAGGCGTAAATTCAGGTTGCCAATAGCTATGTTGTGATAATTCGCCATTTTCTACAATGATATAATTTGCCACCTCTAATTTCTTTATCCCCTCAAATAAAGATAAAGGTGCTGGTACATACCCTAACTCAAGATATTGAGAAAGTGCGGTTTTATTGATACTTGGATTAACATCATCAAGGGCTAATATCGCTTTTGCTTCAGTAGAAAATGCGAGAGTATTCTTAAATTTAGAATAATAAAGTGGCTTAATTCCTAAACGGTCTCTCGCAATTAAAAGCCTTTTTTTCTTTTTATCCCATAACGCAAATGCAAACATTCCATTAAGGTGCTGAAGGCATTCATCTCCATATTCTTGATATAGGTGGATAATAACTTCAACATCAGAACCCGTTTTAAAAACATACCCTTTATCAATAAGATCTTTACGCAATGATTTAAAATTATATATTTCACCATTACATACCAACCAAATAGAGTCATCTGCGCTACTAATAGGTTGATGCCCACCCGCTAGATCAATAATAGACAATCGCCTCATACCGATGGCGATACCCTCTGAGACATATTCACCACTATCGTCAGGTCCACGATGAATAGTCGCATCTCCCATTTGAATCAATTGTTCTTGGGTAAATTGTGTATCACCATCAAGAGCAACTAAACCGTGAATACCACACATTTTATTGTGTCTCCTTCTCAAGAAAGCGCTCAAACATCAACAATGCCCATAATGATGCACTATTATCTCGCTGACCTGACATATGACTAGTTACTAACCATTCCAATGTTTTTGGATTAAATATGCCACAATCGTTCATTAATGGAGACATTATAGATTGTTCAATTTTCTCTTTTAGTGGACCTCTAAACCATTTAGCTAACGGCACACCAAACCCCATTTTTTTCCTATAAAGTACATCATGTGGTAGGTAAGGTTCTAATGCTTTTTTGAAAATTGCTTTGCCTTGACCATTTCTATCGATTCGTTCTTCATTACTGATATTTACTGCCCATTCAACAAAATGATGGTCAAGTAAAGGGACACGAACTTCGAGGCTATGAGCCATACTTGCTCTATCGACTTTAGTGAGAATATCCCCTACTAAATACGTTTTCATATCAATATATTGCACTTGTGATAATGGGTTGTTTTTCGGTGCATTTTTCGCATGCATTCTAAAGACTTCCACTGAGTTGTAACCCGATAGCTGGTCTTTAAATGTATTACTGAATAACTTTGCACGCTCATCTTTTCGCAGAATCGACATACTATTTAAATAAGCTTCAACCCAATCATAAGACATTGACTGAAATGTAGTTTTTGCACGAAGAAAACGAGGAGCCCAATCTAATTTTGGATATATTTTACCTAAAAAACCAAAAACAGGCTTTCGAATGGCGAGAGGAATCATGGAACGCATTTTTTCTTCTTGAACATGGCGTTTATAACGACGGTAACCTGCCATCAATTCATCACCACCATCACCAGATAATGCCACTGTTACATTCTTTCGCGCTAACTCACAAACTCGGTAAGTTGGCATTGCTGAACTATCTGCATAGGGTTCATCATACAAGTCTGCTAATTTATCTATTAAATCAAAGTCATTGGAGCTTACTTCTTGGCAAACATGGTTGGTTTGATATTTATCAGCAATTTCTTGTGCGTATTCAGTTTCATTAAAACTTTTAACATCAAAACCGATTGAACAAGTGTTTACTGGATCGTCTTGTAATTGTGCCATCATGGCAACAACACCACTAGAGTCGACGCCACCAGATAAAAAAGCACCTAAAGGCACTTCAGAAACTAATCGAACATCAACGGCATCTTTCACTTTTTCAATAAGCGTGTCTTGATTATTTCCGGTTAATGTTTCTTGATCAAAGCGCACGTCCCAATATTGCTTTGGCGTAATAGTTTTATTACCTTTATTAATCAATAAAGTGTGCCCTGGTTCTAATTTATAAACATCATTGAATATCGTTTTTGGCTCAGGGATATATCCTAAAGAAAAATAATCTTCGATCGCTTGATAACTTAACTCCCGAGGACATTCAGGATGCGACTTTAATACTTTTAATTCAGATCCAAAGATAAAAGAGTCATCAGGAAGAAGTGAATAAAATAATGGTTTAATACCTAATCGGTCACGAACGACAAATAGACTTTCTTTCTTTGCATCCCAAATTGCAAATGCAAACATGCCACGAAATTTATTAACACAGTCTTCACCCCATTCTGACCAAGCATGAAGAATAGTTTCAGTATCACTACGAGTTTTAAATAGATACCCCTTGTCTATAAGCTCATCTGCTAGTTCAGAATAATTATAAATTTCACCATTAAAAACAACAGCAACACTATTATCGCCATTGAACATAGGTTGATGTCCGCCACTTAAATCTATAATAGATAAACGCCTGTGAGCTAAGCCTAAACCAGGTGTAAAATAAAAACCATCATCATCAGGACCTCGATGATTTTGAATATCATTCATATTTCGCAGAAGATCTTGGCTTACATCATTGTTATCTGCCAATCTAAATATACCTGCTATCCCGCACATAAAATTGTCCCTGCCCTATATTTCATTCAATATTTATCTCATTATATTGAGATAAAGTTCCTTATATTTTTCCGCCATAGTATCAATACTAAATTGATTAACAGCCTTTTCTCTACTAGATGAACCATGTAAGTCTAATAAATTTTTATTGTTGATATACTCAAGCAATACATTTGCTAATTCTTCTGGAGAATTTGTTTCAAAGAGCTTACCATTTTCATCTTGAGAAACTAATTCAGCATTACCACCAACGTTGGTCGCAGCAATTGCTAATCCAGATGCCATTGCCTCTAAAATAGTATTCGAAATACCTTCTGCAAGCGACGGTAAAACAAAAAGATCGGCTTGCTGCATTAACTCAGGAATATCTGTTCTATCACCTAATAACTGGCAATTCCCTTTTAATTCATTTGTTTGAATGTATTTTTCCAATTCATGCCGACAAATACCTTCGCCGATAATAGTGACTTTTATATGTTTATTTTGTTTTAAAACAATTGATAAAGCCTTTAAAAGTAATAGTTGATTTTTTACTCCCGCTAACCTTCCAACCGTAAGCACTTCAAGAACCTTTCCTTGAGATTTACTATTGTTTGGTTGAAAACGTTCAATGTCTACACCATTACAAATATGACTTATTTTTTCTTTTTTAACATTGATATGATGTCTAAGGTATTCGCACCCCTCAATTGATAGCGCAACATATTGATTAACAAATATGCTAAATAACTTTCGAATATTTTTACTTTTATTATGATTTTTTGCTTGCGGGGAATCCCAACCATGTTCACCATGAATTCGATGCTTAACACCGGCTAATAAAGTAACCAATTGGCACTCTAGTGATGTAAGGTTACGTGTATGAACTATATCCGCTTTTATTTTTTTTAACTGTTTATATAAATCAAAAAAGTATCGGATACTTTTTCCCGCAGGTTTATTCAATGCATAAATCGAGGTGTCAGTATTGGTAATTCTTTCAAAAAACTGTTGATCAAAGCTTTTCAAACATATTATTGAATGCCTAAATTCTTCTTTTGGTAAATGATTAATAATGTTTACCAAGCCATTCTCAAGGCCACCTGTTGAGAAGTTAAAAACAATATGAACGATATGTATCTGCGTCATTTTAATAATTCATCGTTATTGCCAGCTAACACAATTGCGGCGAAGTTATCTTTTAACCATTGTTCTATCTTCGCACTTGCTGATGCTTTTCCGTCATGTTCATATGAAACAATATTGACATAATCAACACTGCTAGATCCCAACAAACTAAGTATTGCTTGCTTTGCTTTAACTTCTAATCGGTTATTAATGACTTTACCGTCAACCTGATACCAATAATAAGTATCCCTCATGCTCCCGTTTGCTGTCACGATCTGCTCATGAGTGAGTACCATATTATTATCTTGGTAGTTAATATCGACTGAGTCACGACTCACTATTGACCAACGAGAATTATTATATGTTTTATTAGAAGATGAAATTAGCTCTCCTTGAGTTTGTCGATGAGCAAAAGCAGCAATGTATATTTCGATATTATCAGCATTTTTTCCAAAAAATTCTGCAGTTGGGTTATCAAAGTTCACCCCCCAAGAAGGGTTATCCTCTACCGCCTCAAAATCTAAAAAAACATTAACCGTTTTGGGTGAAGATCTTGGGGCTGTTTCAACAATATTAAAATTTAAAATTAATGCGCCAATCAAAGAGGAAATAGGGAGAATCAACCAAAATTTAAGGGGAAAGCTTCCGTCGTTTTCTTGCACAGCATTACTCTTCTTTTCATTATTTTCCGCCCAAAAACCACCGATGTAAAACATCAAGCTAATAACAAGTCCAAAAAACAACCAACCGTATATCAAATGATCAACACCTGTGGCATATTTCAGATCTGATAAATGGGCAATGAGTACAATCAAATATGCGCGAATTCCATTTGCTAAAATAGGAATAAGTGCGGCAAATATAATAAATATGAGCTGCTTTTTGAGTGTTGAATAGGTAAGGTATGCATACAAACATCCTATCGTCACACTTGCTATCAAATAGCGAATACCAGAACAAGCAACCGCAACTTCAAAAACTCCCGTAGGAATTGTGATATATAACCCTTCATAATAAACAGGAATTCCCGATAGCTTAATAAAAAACACCGTTATCTCAGCCGTTACCTCTTGTAAAATGGGTATTAACTCATTCCCCATGGGTACAGAAAACATAACAA
>Ga0105358_10002370_pt1 | contig 10100 bp, 7 predicted proteins | sample GOMGulsemesocosm_5_FD_83509 | JGI IMG/M metagenome (GOLD analysis project Ga0105358, IMG submission 83509) | Methane-oxidizing microbial communities from mesocosms in the Gulf of Mexico - GOM15C Gulf of Mexico | ecosystem: Environmental > Aquatic > Marine > Cold seeps | place: Gulf of Mexico...
CGGCCTTACTGATTGGCTTTTGGGTGTAGATTAGAGCTGATCCGAAGGGTAATTCTCTATCTCGTCTTTCAGGCTACTTTCTAACGCAGCAAGTTGTTTTCCATAGTTTTGCCACTGGTCTAAGCCCTGCTGGTAGATAGGCTGGCGAACTTGTTCAGAGCTGGCGGTGCGGACTGCTCTTTTGGTGTTGTAGAATTCCAGGCATTGTGCTTCAAAGGGCAGCTGGCAGTAATCCAACAAGCGCTCTACTTGCTCTTCAACGTTTGCCACTACTGCTTCGTAGTTCACCTTCAAAACTTGCTTGGGTATTACTAGCTCCCAGTGCTCCATTAAGCCCACGTAGTCTTGGTAGTATTGCGCTACGTCTTGCAAATCGTAAGTAAATTCCTGACCCTCTGCAAACAATTGCTTAAAGCCACTGAAGCAGCAAGCCATAGGGTGTCGCCTGGCATCAATAATTTTAGCGTTGGGCAGCATTAGTTTGATAAGCCCAATGTGACGAAAGTTATTGGGCATTTTATCAATAAAGTAGGGCGCGCCTTGGCGGTGGATTCGGGTTTCATCTAAGTATCGCTGCCCTAGCTCTTCCAGTTCGGTGGCGCTTTTAGTTTTGATTAGCTCTAAGTAGTTAGGGGTGCCTTGTTGTTTGGCTGATTTTCGCAGTTCGGCGATATAGGTCAGTATATTGGGCAGCTCTAGGGTGCCATCAACCAAACTGTGGGAAGACAGTATCTGCTCCAATAATGTGGAGCCAGCTCTTGGCAGACCAACAATAAATATTGGGTCTGGGTCACTACAACCTTGCCCGATTTTTTCCTTAAAAAGTTCGCGACTAAAAAATTGAGTTTGTGCCGTGAGCTCTTCGCTCATGGTTTGGGCGTTGTAACTGCTAGTCGATTTTTTAGCGGCGTTGCCTTTTTCATAATGGGTAAATGAGCGCTCGAAGTCTTCTCTGTCTTCGTAGGCCTTGCCTAAGGCAAATTCGATATGAATTCGGTGGCTGTCGTTTAAGTGTTTTTGTTGCAGCAGGCTATTCATAGCTTGAATATCTTGCTCGGAAAAACTGTAGGTTTTTAAATTGGCAAGGGAGTAATAGGCTTCACCATGGCCCAGGATTGAGGCCTGGCGATAACACTCAATAGACTCGCCCTGTTGGCCCATAGTTTTCAGCGCATGGCCCTTTGAAGTGAGGGTAACGGGGTCCTGGGGTTGTGCTGCCAGTATTTGATCAAACAGTGTTACTGCTTCTTGATAGTTACCAAGCTGCATTTTCTCAACGGCCAACAGAGATTGAAACTGCGGATTATCTGGCTGCTTATTGTATAGCTCGTTAGCCGCGCTTAAGGCCTCACTAAATTTCTGTCGCCGTCTTAGTACATTGATAAGGTCGATATGCAGCTGGTGATTACTAGGGGCTATGTCCAAGGCTGAGCTTAGTAGTAGCTCAGCGTCGTCATAGGACCCAAACCTGACAGCTAAATCGGCGAGTAACTGCATGCCGTCTGGGTTGGCAGGATGCACCTGTAAAAATTTTCGGCACAGGGTTTCGGCTTTGAGCAACTTGCCTTGGCTGATTAAATCACCGACGGAGACTAAAACCTTAGGCAGCTTGGCAAGCCGGTCGACCTGGGCCTGAATAAACGGTGCCAGTTCTTGCTTGCCCAAGACCTTGGCTAATGAATATTGGGCCTGCCATGACGAAAGCAAAAATGGGTTGAGTAAACAGGCGGAGCGATAGCACTCAAATGCCGATTGCTGATTGTGACTATCGCGAAATAAATGGCCTTGTTCCTGCAGCAATCGTGCTTGGTCGTTAAAACGTCCTTGCAACTGGTCCAACAACGATTGCGCCTCAACATATTGCTTAGCATAACGGCTGCACACGGCGGCCATATAGAGAAAATCTGGTTTAGTAGGCTCGCTGGCTAGCAGCTGTAGGGCATCGTTCAGAGCGTCGGGGTAAAGTTTGTTGCTGAGTTTTACTTGAATACTGGATAGGCTGGGGGGGATCATTTTACTTAAATCGCTTAAGGCCAAAATTAAACGGCCCGCTGGGCGGGCCGTTTAATTGGGTGTTAAAAGTTGTAGCTGAATCTTAAACCCATAGTTCTTGGACGTGAAACGTTTATTCGGTCGCGATTAAAAATAGCGTTACCGGATAACTCTGCACGCTCATCGCTAATGTTGTCGACATAAAATACGGCATCCCATTCTTCAGTGCTAATACCGGTTGATAGGCCGACCATTGTCCAGCTGTCTATGTAGGTACGATTGGAAACAACAATGTCAGTGTTGGCATCGTCTGAATAACTTCCAGTTACCATTGCATGGGCGCTGTAACCATCACTCAAGTCCCAAACATAACGTGCCTGCAAGTTACCCTGTAGCTTCGGTGCGAAGGCTAGCTCATCACCTACTTGCACAAACTGAGTAACGAAACTGTCAGTAATTTCGGTATCCAATAGCGAAATTGCGCCAGACACTGTCAAGCCAGGTACAGACTCAGGAGCCCAAATAAAGTCGGCTTCTAGGCCTGTGATTTCAGCATCGGCGGCATTGTCCGAGAAAAATAAGTTGGCAATGTTGGGATCAAAAATACCCACTTGCATTTGGGTCACTTCAACAAAGAATACATCGCCATTAATACGCAAGGTATTGTCGAGCAAGTCCAGCTTCCAACCGAATTCAAAGTTGACCACATCGTCACTATCAAAGGTAAACGGCACGGTATAGCTGCCATCTTGTGATTGGCGACCACCAGGACGGTTTAGGTAACCGGGCCTAAAGCCTTCTGACCAGGTAACATAATAGAGCTGATTATTATCCGGCGTCCAAGACAGGCTCGCCTTACCAATAACTCCGTCAGTGGAGGCCGTGTCGTTGGCACCACTAAACAGTTGATCAAGGTTGTTACCTACGTTGTTGTCTTCAGTAGCGCCTAAGTTACCAAAGGAGCCTGATGCACTACCTTTTAGGTCAACCTCAATGTCGTACCAGCGGGCACCGAGGGTGAGGATAAAGTCATCGAGGATATCAAATTCAACTTCACCGAAAACTGCCTTCTGATCATCGGTACGAAGTACGTCATTGCGGAAAACGATACCTTTTGCCCATAAGCTTGTGTCTCGTACCGAGGAGCCCTGGGCTGAGTAGTTTGGACCAAAACCAATATTGCCGTTACCAGCGACGACAAATTCTGAACCTGGGTAGGTAAATTTCGCGTCTTCGCGCAATTCCATACTGCTATAGAAAGCACCAAAGGTAGAGCGAATAGCATTTTCGTGTGGAGTAGAAAAACGTAACTCGTGAGTCGAGACTTCAGATTTAACGTAGCTGTCTACGTACAAATTAGGCGCCTGGCAGGTACCGCTCGGAACGCCAGAGGGGTAAGAAACGGACGAGTCACAAATGTAATAAGGGATGTACTGGCCAGCAAACAAGTAGTCGGTATAGTCAACACGCTGGTCGGCTTCACGCTCGGTAAAGGCACCGGTGTATACAGCCTCTAGTGCGCCAACACGACCGGTTAGGGTCCAGTTAACATTGACAAATTCGTCTTCAAGAGTGTCAGCTTCGTAACGCTGAATTTCCAAATCGTCTAACTCAGGGTCTTGGAAAAACACGCCGTCAGATTCAATAGTTTGAGTCGAAGCGGCTACTAGCAGATCCCAATCTTCATTGATTGTCCACAAAGCCGAAAGTCGACCACCTTGGTAGGAGGCTTCGTTAAAATCTTTTTCAACCAAGTTTTGGTTGTTGGCTTCAAGAAAATTTACACCGCTAAGGTCAGAAGCAGCTTGGAAGCCACCAGCCTGGAAGCGAGCACTTTCTTGAGTGGTACGAGTACCCGCCACGTTGTCGATGTAGCCACCTTGCTTATCACGGTAAACCACCGCTCGCAGAGTTAAGTCATCATTAATTGGCATGTTAACCATGACTTCAAGATTATTGCTGGGTGCGCCACCGCTGGTGGCCGCAACGCCCGCTTTGAGCTTGCCGTAAAAATCACTTGGATCTGGTTTATTGGTAATCAAGCGAACAGTACCGGCCTGTGAGCTAGCACCAAATAGTGTGCCTTGGGGGCCTTTTAACACTTCAATTCGACTTAGATCGGCAGCGTATACATCTAGGTTACGACCGGGCTGAGCCAAAGGCTGCTCATCAAGGTAAAGCGCGACGTTGGGCGCCAAACCGGCAGTGCCTGAAGTAGTAAGGTTAGGTGTAGTGGACGCTATACCTCGGATGTAGATAGTGTTTTGACCTGGACCTGTACCGCCTGCGGTTACCCCGGGCATTTGGACCAAGTAGTCCGTAAAGTCTGTTATGCCTAATTGCTGTAGGCCTTCCTGCCCAAGAGTGCTAATAGCAACAGGGATGTCCTGAGTGCTGGCCTCTCGCTTAGTGGCGGTGACGATAACCTCTTCGATTTGGGCATAGGTGTAGAAGGGGGTGAGGGCAATGACGGTAAATAAGGCTTTACGTTTAAACATTTAGTCTTCTAATCAGTAGCTAAGGAAACGGTGTATTAAAATAGTTAAAATACTTTGAACACTAAATATAACACATCCAGTAAAATCATTTAAGGCGTTTGTCTGTGAATGATATTAGGCACGCTATGGTGTAATATGCGCCGATTGTTCAGCATTTCGCTTTTGATGAATAGCATTTGAGTCTTGCCTCTCTGTTATATTGATTAAATTATTTCGTACTCTAATTTTTAATGTTGGAAAAATATGACCCCAAAATATCAAACGACACACAAGGCGGGCGATCACAACACCACCCGATGGGGCTTGGATGTTCATAGCCCCGTCTTCTTCAGTAGTGCGGGCTTGGTCTCTATCTTTGTGGTGCTTTGTATAGCGTTTCCCCAAGAGTCCAATCAGGCGCTATTGGTTGCTCGCAATTGGTGCTTGACGACATTTGACAGCTTTATGATGGTGTCAGTTAATGTCCTGTTGCTATTTTGCTTGCTGTTGATTGTATTACCGGCGGGGCGGTTGATATTGGGAGGAGAGGACGCCAAACCTGAGTTCTCGCGCCTGAGTTGGTTTTCTATGCTATTTGCGGCCGGTATGGGAATTGGCCTGATGTTTTGGGGTGTGGCCGAACCACTAAGTTACTTTGGTGCCGAGCAGGGTCCCCTAGCAGTCAGCGGTCAGGGACCTGAAGCGGCCCGAGTAGCAATGGCGGCAACCGTTTTCCATTGGGGCTTCCATGCCTGGTCTATCTACGCCATTGTCGGCTTGGCGTTGGCTTATTTTAGCTTTAATTGTCATCTGCCTTTAACCCTTAGGTCAGCGTTTTACCCTCTATTAAAAGAGAAATGCTGGTCATGGCCTGGGCACCTTATTGATACTTTTGCCGTGCTGGCCACCATATTTGGCTTGGCTACATCCCTAGGCTTGGGAGCCGTGCAAGTTAACTCGGGCCTAAATTTGTTGTTTGGGGTTGCCGACAGCATGTCAAACAAAGGCATAATTATTGGCGTGGTAACCGCTATTGCATTGTTCTCGGTAATGCGTGGTTTAGACGGTGGCATCAAGGCGCTCAGCATTATCAATATGTGCATGGCCGCTATTTTACTTATGTTTGTGGGCTTTGCCGGTCAGTTTGGCGCCTTCAACGCGATTACCGACACCCTTAGTAGTTATATTGAATACATTATGCCACTGAGCTCCTCAGTTGATCGGCCGGACGAGGCTTGGATGCAAGGCTGGACTGTCTTCTACTGGGCTTGGTGGGTGAGCTGGTCGCCCTTCGTGGGAATGTTTATAGCCCGCGTTTCGCGGGGGCGAAGTATTCGCGAGTTTCTAATCTCAGTGTTAGTGATTCCTACCTTGGTGACTATGGTCTGGATGGCAATCTTTGGTCAAAATGCTCTGTATCAAGTTCAAAATGAAGTCGGTGGCTTGGCCGCAGGCATGGAATCCATTAACCTGGCGACCTTCCAAATGTTGAGCAGCCTGCCTTTTAGTGGAGTAACTACCGGCCTGGCGATTGTATTGATCATGATTTTCTTTATTACCTCGGCAGACTCGGGGGCCTTGGTCATTGATGGCATAACTGCTGGCGGCAAAACTGATTCGCCCTCAGTACAGCGCCTTTTTTGGACAGTAATGGGAGGCGGTTTAGCGGCTGCGCTATTATACGGTGGAGGCAGCGAGGCGCTAGCAGGATTACAAGCGGGGACAGTTGCTTCCGGAATTCCGTTCACCTTGGTTTTATTGTTGCTAATGGTTAGCTTGATAAAAGGCTTGGGTTTGCTTAGGCCAAGCTCCTGGCGAAAACAGGACATAAGTTAGATGCCAGCAGCCAAAACCCCAGCCTGCATTTGGCTGATGGGATTACCTGGCGCGGGGAAAACGACTCTAGCCCGAGCGCTTAAACCTATTTTGGCTGAGCGTACCGGAGCTGCGGTATTACTAGATGGTGACGAGCTACGCTCGGGCCTATGCAGCGGTTTAGGGTTTGAAAAAGAAGACCGCTTAGAAAACATCCGTCGCTGTAGCGAGGTGGCAAAGCTGGTTTTAAACTCCGATTGTAGCGTGGTTGCCAGCTGCATCACCCCCTACAACATGCAGCGCGAACTCATTCGCAACACGCTTGCTGGCTTTAATATTAGCTTTGTATATCTCTCTGCCTCGCTCGAGGTGTGCGAGCAGCGTGACCCCAAAGGCTTATACAGAAAGTTCCGCGAGCAAGGCCCCTATCCGCTGACGGGCAAGGGCGATCCATTTGAGCTGCCCACCCAACCCGTTTTAACAATCGATACTGGAAACTTGTCGATAGAGCAGTCTATCGACGCTATACTAGAATATTGTTTGCCGTTTTAGTTTCCATTATTTTTATGTTGAGGTCTTCCATTGAGCTGTATTGATGAAGTGCTAATCGCACTGCGGCGCGTTATCCGAGCAACCGATCTACATTCTAAACACCTTGCCAAAACCACGGGTCTTACGGCGCCTCAAATCCTGTTGATGCAAAACATTAGGGATAAAGGCGAAGTTACTATTGGTCAGCTGGCTAGTGGGATGAGCCTTAGTCAGGCAACGGTTACTACTATTCTCGATCGCCTAGAAAAAAGAGAATTGGTTTATCGTAAACGTTCGAGTGAAGACAAGCGTAAAGTTCATGCTTACCTTACTGAGCAAGCAGTAGAAACACTGAAAGAAGCACCGATCCCTCTCCAAGATCACTTTACCCAGCAATTTAATGACTTGAAGGAGTGGGAGAAAACTATGATCATCTCCTCCTTGCAAAGAGTAGCGCAAATGATGGATGCCCATGACATTGATGCCTCACCTATTTTGGATCTAGGCGCTTTAGAGTAGTGGCACACAAGGTTCTACTATAGACGCGCCCCACTAGTGGAGCGTGGACACTGCGTGCATAGGTTCCGCTGGGCCGTTAAGATCCCGAGATTTAGAAACGAACACCACGACAGAAGCAAGTTGGCGGGACTGTAAACCAGCCTAAAAGATGCTTGAGTAGCTGCACACCCTCCCCCAGTGTTTCTCCGTAAAAAGTGTTGCGCTAGGTGACCGCCTCGAAATGGAATGCATGGCCGTTATCACAAAGCCGCAACTATCAAGGCTAAGCTGAACCATTAAACACAGGCCGAGCTGCACACCAAAGAGTAGCCCGGCTTTTTAACAAAACCCATCAGCAAGCCTAAGCTCTAACTTCCATCGAGCTCTAATTCCCATCAAGCACTCTCCCAAAACCTTCTGGCAAGCCTCTACCGACGCCCCACCCGCGCCCGCTCATTACTGAGCCGCAGAACTTTCCATTCTTTTTATAAACTTATAATACGAACTAACATCGTTAAATCCCAGCGTTTCGGCAAGCTCTTCCCCGCTCGCGGTCGAGCTTTCCATCATAGCCAAGCGGCTCAGCCTTTCTTTCAGAACAAGCTCCGAAAACACGGCCTGCTCTTCTTTTAGCTTTCGATACAAGGTCGTCCGGCTCATCGGCAGCACTGCCAACAAGGCACCGACACTGCTGTACTTTAATAGATCTGACTGTAGAAGATATTTCACCTTAGCTTTTACTGAAGTCGAAGCCAACACATCTAGATCCAAACCCTGAGAGCGCTCGGCAATCAAATCCCGTAAATACAAATTAGCGCTATTAATCGGTACATCCAATTGTGCGGCGGTAAGCTTTATGCAGTTTCTGTTTGAGTTGAAACTAAGGTTCGATCCAAACATCGATTCATACAAAGGGCGATAACTTGGCTCACTGAAAGTAAACGATGCCGTTTCGATATCGAATTTACGCCCCGAAAAAAACTCACCCCAAGCTAAAAACGCCACCATACTCCGCTCTATCGCCATCGCCGGATAAGACTGGGGAGACGCGAAAAGGGATGGGGATGGGGATGGGGATGGGGATGGGGATGAAGAGATAAATTCAAATGAAAACAACACACACTCCGCCTCATAACTGACGGACCAACATTCAGAGGCATTGAGCAAACTGATATTATCCTGGAACACGCTAAAGGATTCCTTCAGCGTTTCGCAACAAGAGATCCAATTGGCGAGCACGCCCCTGGCATCGACATTGACTTTTTGACCGATCTCAAAACCCAAAGAAGGGACTTGAGCTTGCTGACTGGCCAGCTGCCACAGGGATAAAAAATCAGACTCGGCAACGCGGTTCTCTATGATGGATAAACCTTGCTGATGATCCTGATAAAACGTCGCCAAGGTATCTGAGATCGCCACCAACTCCTGCAGGCTCAATAAGTCGCGTGCAATCAACTCGGCAGCAAGGTCGACCGCCGCGATGGCAGAGACGGTTCGGGCTTTGGCTAAGGGCATATTAGTTTCCGGTAGGCACTCGTCTTGGATAAAACACAATAACGCTATAGTCCAGTAAAATGAAACAAGATTCCACTTTTTTGAAACTGTCGCCCTGTTGACGGCAAACCCACTGAGATAAAATCACCACTCAAAATCCCAAGCGAGCAATAAGATCAACATGAATGAGTCTTCTGATAACACCGACAGCCCAACGTTAAAAAACTTGCCGCTCATTGAGACAGAGACAGCCCTAAGAAATATAATCAATGGCTATCCAAAAATGATGGACAAACGCGTACAAGACTCTTTGGATTACTTCTCAGAAGAGTTCATTGCGGTGGCCAGCGCGGCCATTGTTGCGGCAGATAATACGAGCACTGAAGCTAGTGAACAAAGCTCGATGTTCCTCTCTTTATGCCAGCCAGACGGCCTACGCGTGCGCGACAAGCAACAGCTAACCTTAAGCAATGTGCCGAGCTCAAACTTAAAACACTGCGATAAACACCCTGTGCAGGCAAGCCTGTATTTTTTAGCCCCCGGCATAGGCCACGCCTTACGCATCAACGGTACGCTAGAACTTGAGGCCACCTCTTCTGTGCACGATTGTTATGTATTCAATATCAGCCAAGTGTATTTTCATTGCGCCAGAGCGGCAGCAAGAGCAAAACTCTGGCAGCCCCAAGCCCTTCCAGAATTAAGCCACGATAATTTTATTTCTAATTCATCTTACTTATTACTGAAAACCAAAAACGCCGACAGCCACACCGAGATCTCCCCAAGAGGCGACGGCGCCGGTTTTGTAAAACAGATTTCAGAAAACACCCTGCTGATACCAGAGCGCCCCGGCAACAAAGTTGCGGTCAGCTTACGGAATATAATCGCCGGCTCCGGCATAGAACTACTTTTTATAGCACCCGGCTCAAACCACACACTGAACATACAAGGCACCGCCAAACTAATATCAAACTGCGAGCCACTCGAACAATGCGCCGTAAACGGTAAAGTTCCTAAAGTCGGCATCCTCATTACAGTTCATTCCTCAAGCTTTCAACTAGACCCAGTATTAGCCGCCGGAGATATTTGGAACACCGAAAAATTTAAAAACAAAAATGCCATAACCTCTTTCCCGAAAGCCCTCTCCGCCCACATCAACGGCACCGGCTTATTAGGCAAAGCAACAGCGACGCTTGTAGGTGCGGTGGTTAAGCATGATATGAAGAATTTGTATTAGGTGGGGGGGGTGCTTGATTGGCGCGTGAGCTTTTTGAAACCTATAGACTAAATTACTAG
>Ga0105358_10002374_pt1 | contig 10091 bp, 11 predicted proteins | sample GOMGulsemesocosm_5_FD_83509 | JGI IMG/M metagenome (GOLD analysis project Ga0105358, IMG submission 83509) | Methane-oxidizing microbial communities from mesocosms in the Gulf of Mexico - GOM15C Gulf of Mexico | ecosystem: Environmental > Aquatic > Marine > Cold seeps | place: Gulf of Mexico...
TCATTATGACCACGACGACGATAGCAAACCATATCCAAAACAATGTCTTGTCTAAATTCGTGGCGGAAATCAACTGCTAATTGAGCTGCAAACAGTACAGCCTCAGGGTCATCAGCATTGACGTGCAAAATAGGAGTCTCAAGCATTTTAGCGACATCTGTCGCATACAATGTTGAGCGAGTATCAGCGGGGTTGCTGGTTGTAAAGCCAACCTGGTTATTAATAACGATATGAATGGTTCCGCCCGTGCCATAGGCGCGAGTACGCGACATCTGGAGTGTTTCCATAATAACGCCTTGGCCAGAAAAAGCGGAATCGCCATGAATTTGAATAGCCACCACTTCATCCTCACCGGTTTCGCCGCGTCGATCTTGTCGAGCGCGAACAGAACCTTCAACTACTGGGTTGATGATTTCGAGGTGAGAAGGGTTAAAGGCTAATGCGATATGCATGTCTCCACCCGGAGTGCTAATGTCAGACGAAAACCCCATGTGGTACTTAACATCTCCAGAACCATTTTTGGCGGGAGAGGCAGAGCGTTTTCCTTCAAACTCTTCAAAAAGAATCGATGGTTTTTTGCCAAAGATATTAACGAGAACGTTCAAGCGGCCACGGTGGGCCATGCCGATGACTGTTTCTTTAACCCCATGTTCACCAAGGCGTTGGAGCATTTCATCTAACATAGGAATTAAACTTTCTCCCCCTTCAAGCGAGAAACGTTTTTGTCCAACATAGGTTCTGTGTAAATGGTTTTCGATACCTTCAGCAGCTGTCAGTAATTTAAGCAGCCATTGTTTTTGCTCAGCCTCAAGGTTCAAATGAGCACGTGGGCCTTCCATACGACGCCTAACCCAAGAGCGCATCTCAGTGTCGCTGATATGCATATATTCAACGCCAATGCTTGTGCAGTATGTTTCCTTAAGTATCGGTAGAATATCCTTCAGCGCCAGCTGCTCAGGCGTATTGTGCAATGTGCCAGTATCAAACTGTGTATTAAGATCAAGCTCGCTTAAGCCGTGAAACGCAATATCTAATTCAGCAATTAATTGAGTTTTAGGAAGTGCAAGTGGGTTTACGTTTGCTTGTTTATGACCATTAATTCGATAAGCATTCATTAGCCTTGATACAGCGGCTTGCTTAGCTAACTGTTCAGATGAAAGGCCTCCTTGAATAACGCGAACGCCTGTTGGTGCTTTTGCTAAGTCAGAAAAGTGCTTTTTAATGGACGAATGGGGAATGTCAACGGTTTCAGCGTTTGAACGTATTGACTGAAATTTTTCGCGCCATTGCTCATCAACCGAATCTGGGTCGTTAAGGTATTGTTCGTATAGGTCTTCAACAAAATTTGCATTAGCACCATTTAAGGCAGACGTGCTTTTAAATAACTGCATTAAGTTGTTCATCAAAATATTCCGTCAGTCTAATTTATGTAAGTGTAATCGAGTTTCAAGAAAAGATAACTGTTTAAAGTGTTCATTTTATTAATGCTTAAGATTTAGCACTAAAGTGGTGCCCCGAGCAGGATTCGAACCTGCGACTTCACCCTTAGGAGGGGTGCGCTCTATCCAGCTGAGCTACCGAGGCTATGTAAAGAGAAGCTAAATGAATTTTAAAAAATAAACCCTGATTAATTTCGGTGAAATAATATCACTAATAGGCTTTTTAAGGGTAGGGCAAACCCCTTGTTTTTATACCTATTTCGTTATAACGAAAGATTATTTTCTAGCACGCTCACGTTCACATTCTGTAATGAACTTGTGGACATTTCTTTTTTCTGTAGGTTGAATGTCAAGAAACTCACATCCAACACGGGTAAAGCCTTCGTGTGGTGATTTTTTTACGGAGCAAACAGTAAAATCACTGTGAATAATATTGCCATCTTTAAGTGTCATACTGGCTGGTGAAAGAATAGCACCTTTTTTTACGTAGGAATTTGAATATACAGCGACGCAAATACCACCGAAACTGACATCATAAATATAGCCTGAAACGAGGTTTTCAGAAAATTGAATGGCGCCAGTAAATTTATATTTTTCGATATTCTCTAACGGAACCCTAAAGAAAGCTCTTTTTTGTGGGTGATATATTTTGTCTGGCATTGAAATGATGTAACCACCATCGCGTGAAGTGCCAATAATACTGGAGCTAAAATTAAATGGAACGGAGTGATGCTTGGCATTTATTTGTATGACTGTACCTAGCACCATTTTATTGTGGGCTACGCGGCTATTTAATTGATCGAGTATTATGTCGTTTGTGGATACCTCGAGCACTCTACTGGTGTAGTCTGATTGATCATCGAGAACTAGAGAAATTTGGACATGTGACTCCATCAGAGTTTGCAGCATATGCTTAATGCGGGAAGGACGAATGATGAAATTTGGGTTAGTGTTGCGCGTATCTTCCTCTTTTTCTTCTGATGCCAGCAGGGACTTTAGACTCGAGATGAAGCTCACGTTAGTTTAGACAATTGAAATGTTTCTGGATATTTTGCTTTTCATCGTCTGGCCATCAGACCCGTAAGTTGAAGTGGTCGTATTGATTTGTCCACGTAATATATCGAGAGAGCGTTGAGTATGCCGACGGTTGAGCTCAATAATTGAGCCATTAATATGGTTAAGTTTTTTATTGTCATCAGCTAAGGTTTGAATGTTAAGCCAAGCATCCTTTAACAATGTTTTTGTGTCACCTGATTTTATTTGAGAAAGAAAGTCTGAAAAACCGTACAGTCCTTTATTAATATTCATGTTTTTTAAAAAAAGATGAATTGTTTTTGTATGGTTTTCTAGATTGGAGACAAGTGCTTTTTTTTCATTAGATAACTCTGTAAGTTGTTGGCTATCATTTAATTTGAGTATGGCCTGTTCTTTCTTTAAAGTACTGTTTAATTGGCCTGAGATACTCTCAAGCATTTGTATTAATTCAATGAGTTGTTCAGGGGATTTAGTTGTCATAATTATTTCTTTTTATTGCGAAAGGCTGTTTCACTTTTAATGATACGGTCAGCTATTTTTTCGTTGTTGATGGCGTATTCACCATCCTCTATGGATTGGCTAATAGCTTCTACACGATCAGTATTAATAATTGGAATTTCACTAAGTGATTGTTCAATCTGCTGAAGTTTAGATGCGTTTTCTGTTAAATCAATGCTGTCATTGTCAGGTGTTTTGCTACTAGTTTGAGTAGCGCCCTTAGTGCTTTTTTTTGTGCCAGAAGCGTTAGTCGGTGAGGCTTGAACAGATTTGTTGCCCGCTCTTTTGATGTTAATAGACATAATAATTCCTATAGGTATGTGTTTCTTCTATCGGCTGTCTGTATAGATACTTGATAGTTAATAAACGTATCATATATTTACTCTCACGGTTTGCGTATCAAAAACGATTCCTTGAATTATTTTTTTGGTTTTTATGTTTTTTACTTTAATTTTGTCACCTTTGCTGCCTGCCATTAAGGCAACACCTTTCATGCTGATTTGAAAGCCATTATTTTTAGCAATGATAGTTACATTGTCGCCTCTATTAATCAGTGTTGGTTTTGACAAATTATTGACACTGATAATGCCACCACGATTGACCCGTTTTTTTAAGACATGATTAATCGCTTGTTTGACGTCTGATAAGTAAGCTGATCGAAGCCCAGTTAACTGTATTTTTTCTAATTTAAGGTCATTTTCTTTAATGAGGTGTCCTTTATTTAGAGGCTGTTTAGAAACCAATGCATAACTGAAAATTTTAACCTGTGCAGTCATAAATATTCGCCAAGGAGTAGATGATTTACATTGAATATTTAATGTGTTTTTACCAGGTTTTACATCAGCTTGTGTTAATTTTATTTCAATAAAAGATGGGCATTTTTTGAGTTTAAGGCGTGAGTCTATATTTTGAATTTCAACACTGTATTCTACTTTTTTGGTGTCCAGTTTAGAGACTAAATAGGAATGCGCTTCGTTCTTAATCTCTTGATGGTCTTCAAAATGACTACTTATTGCAAAAACAAGCGGCGCAAAAAGCAGTAACAAAAGGAATGTAAACAATGGTTTCATAAGTTTTATGTGCGATACCAAGTTAATTTAGGATTTATGGAATTCGTATGCATTAAATATGCCGTGTTGCGGGCACCATTCAGATTATTTACAAAAGTCGTTGCTTTCTTGCTCGGTAAAATAGAATTACCAGTACGTGCTAGTATACGATGAAGTTGTACAGCATTTTTTATATGCTAAATGGTGGGGTATAGCGTGCTGACGTTAAAAATACCGTCGTTAATATAAGAGGCGTTTAGCTTCGGCTAAAAAGTGTTGAATAACGTAGCGCTTATCAAAATATAGTGATTGAAAGTAGTAGGGAAAGGTCTTATAGGTTGGAAGACTGAGGTGTTGCTTGTGTTTTTCCTTGTTGTTTTATAAGGCTATGGTGGTTTCAGATATTGAGGTGCCGTGTATGTATAGTTACACCCTAACAACAGAGTCGCAAAGAATGCTTGCATTAGGTATTTTATTTGTCGTATTGCAAACGTCAATTAGTTGCTTATTGACTGCGACAATCATCTACTGCCTAAGGACGGTCATCTTTATTGGTGGATATCTGTGCAATCTGTGTCTATATACTGTTGGACAAGGGGCTAATCGCTAAATGTTTATAACTGCAACAGAGCTCCAGCGCTTCAGAGACTTCCTAAAACAAAGTAGTGGTGTTGCACTCGCCAATAACAAACAATATTTAGTGGCTAATCGATTGCGCTCTTTAATCATGGACATGGGCATTGATAGAGTGTCGGATTTACTGGCAATGATAGCTGTCATACCGACCAATGATTTGGTGGTAAAAGCAGTTAATGCAATAACAACCAGTGAGATTTTTTGGTTTAAAGATGTTTCTCACTTTCAATACTTAGAAAGAAAATTATTGGCTAAACTGACCAAAAAAACACCGTCGTTGTCAGTGTGGTCTGTAGCATGCTCCTCGGGTGAAGAGGCGTACAGTGTTAGCCTTTCGGTTGATCGCTATATGAAAGCCTCTGGTAAGCAAATCAATGCGAAAATTACGGCAACAGATTGTTCAGTTGAGATATTAAATAAGGCGAAGGCAGGAATATATTCCCATGAAGAGTTATCTAGAGGCTTGTCAAATGAACTTCGCGAGGAACATTTTTCAGGTGTTCGTAACGGACTACAAATCTCATTAGCGCACCGATCAAGGGTTTCTTTTTATCCGTTAAACCTTTCTGATAGTTTTTCTTCTCTAGGGCAATTCGACATTATTTTTTGCAGGAATGTGCTGCCTTACTTCTCTGACCCTCGCAAGTTAGACATCTTAAACCGTCTAGTCGCAGTAATGAAACCTGGGGCGTATCTATTTACAGGTAGCTCTGAGAATGTTCCTGCCGACATTAGGGGCTTAGGCGTGATTCGGGAGGCGGGCTGCAAGTATTACCGTAAAGCCTGAAAGTTATTCTTGAGTTCTTGCCGCTTTGCCGCTTTCTTGCCGTTTTTGCCGCTAAATTAATAAGCAAATAAATATATAACTATTTGATAATTAAGTAATAAATTAATTGGCATGGTTCATGCTCTATTGTTTTTAAGAAAACAGGAGAGACACATGGCAACAACCATTGATTCATTATTTGGCGTACACGAACAGGCACTTATCTATCGTTCTAAACGTGCTGAAGTGTTGGCATCTAATATGGCTAATGCCGACACACCTGGGTACAAGGCAAGAGACTTCGATTTTAAGTCTATCTTAAGCAACCTTAATATGTCTGCGGGTCATGTGAAACAAACGCATAGCCAACACATTGGGTTTGATAAAACACCCGCTTCGGTAGCATTGTCTTACCGCACCCCAAACAGTGCATCGTTAGATGGTAATACCGTAGATACACAGGTTGAGCAGGCTAAGTATGCACAGAATGCGATGGACTATCAAACATCGCTTCGTTTCTTAAATGGCAAAATTTCTGGTTACCTTTCAGCGTTAAGGGGTGAATAAACATGTCTTTATATAACATTTTTGATGTGGCTGGCAGTGGAATGAGTGCACAAACAACACGCTTGAATTTAGTGGCCAGCAACATGGCCAATGCTGAAACGGTTAGCAGTAGTACAAATGAGACATACCGTGCACGCCAACCAGTCTTTGGCGCGGTATTACAAAATGCAATGACCCAACAAACGTCAGGTGTAAAAGGTGTGCGTGTATTAGGTGTTATAGAGAGCGAAGCTCCCCTACGTACAGAATATGCACCACAACACCCTATGGCTAATGAGGATGGCTACATTTTTAAGCCAAACGTCAATGTGGTTGAAGAAATGGCGAACATGATGTCAGCGAGTCAAAGCTATAAAAACAACGTTGAAATGCTTAATACAGCAAAGCAACTTTTACAACAAACATTAAAAATTGGTCAGTAACGGAGAATAACAATGTCAGAAGTCGACTTTAATACGCTACAAAGTTTAGGTCTTGCTAAACAAAATACAACGGCGGATAAAAATAAATCAGATAGTGACCTAGGTCAGGGCGATTTCCTTAAGTTAATGGTGACACAACTTAATAATCAAGACCCAATGAAACCTATGGAAAGCGGGGACTTCTTAGGGCAAATTGCACAGTTCAGCACAGTGACAGGCATAGAAGGTTTACAAACGTCATTCTCAGAATTCGCATCATCTATTTCAAATGACCAAGCATTACAGGCAGCAAACCTGGTTGGCAGACGTGTTTCGGTGCCTCTTCAGGCGGGTTCGTTAACGGCGGGTGGTTCGATTGATGGCGAATTAACCTTACCAGCTAGTTCTCCCGACGTTTCAATCAATATTACCGATCAGGTAGGGCAAATAGTTAGAACTATTCCACTAGGTACACAACCTGCAGGCCCTGTTGCCTTTTCATGGGATGGTAAGCGTTCAGACGGAACGGTTGCAGCACCAGGCCTATATAACATTGATGCTCAAGCCCGTATTGATGGACAGAATTTTGAATTGGATACACAGATTTCAGCAGACGTTGAAAGTGTCACATTGGGTGGTTTAGGTAAGCCACTTCAGCTTAATTTGTCTGGTTTAGGTAGTGTTCCATTCAGCAATGTATCAAGAATATTTTAAATACAATTAGGAGAATATTATGTCATTTCGTACCTCATTAAGTGGTTTAGATGCATCAGCAACTGATTTGTCCGTTATTGGTAACAACATTGCCAACGCATCAACCAATGGTTTTAAAGAATCACGCACAGAATTTGCTGATGTGTTTGCTACATCGTTTACCGGCGTGTCGGGGAATACACCGGGTAGTGGTGTCCGTGTTTCAAGTGTGTCGCAACAATTTGGCCAAGGCAATGTTGAATTTACCTCCAGCAGTTTAGATTTAGCTATTAATGGCGATGGCTTTTTTGTTCTGAGTGAAAATGGAACCAATGTCTATACAAGAGCGGGAGCATATTCAACTGATAAGGATGGTTTTGTTGTTGACAGCTCTGGACGACAATTACAGGTTTTTCCAACAAATGGGAATGGCACCTTTAATACTGGGAATTTAACATCATTACAGTTAAGTACAGGTGACTCTGCACCTGCGGCTACGACAATTGTAGGGCCAACGTTAAATTTGGATGCACAACAAACAGTACCTACAACGTATACAACATTTCCAATCGATCCAACTGAATTTAGTATTACAGATGCGGGTAGTTATAACCATTCAACGTCAACAACAGTGTTTGACTCGTTAGGCAACGATTTTCCTGCGACTATGTATTACGTGGCAAGTGACCCTAGTGTTAACGAATGGCAAGTGCACACTTATGTCGATGGTAACCCATTAACATTAAATGCAGGCGCAAATGACTTTTTGACAATGACATTTGATGACTTAGGTTCCTTTCAGCAAATTGCTGAAGCCAGTGTGCCTAGTAGTGGCGATGTTGCTTTTGACGGCTTACCAATGGGTAATGGAGCGGCAGATTTAACGTTGAGTTTTGACTACTCGGGTACGACTCAATATGGTGGAGATTTTGCTGTTAATTCATTGAGTCAAAACGGCTTTGCATCGGGTCGTTTAAGTGGAATTAGTGTTGATGAGTCAGGTATTGTGTCTGCCACGTTTACCAATGGCCAATCAACTGAATTAGGCCAAGTCGCGTTAGCAACATTTCCCAATTCACATGGGTTACGTCAATTAGGTGATACTTCTTGGGCGGAAACATTTTCAGCAGGTGATCGGGTTATTGGATCAGCAGGTACAGCAGGTTTTGGTTCGCTTCAATCGGGTGCTTTGGAAGCTTCTAACGTTGATATTGCAACGGAATTGGTAAGTTTAATTACCGCACAACGAAACTTCCAGGCCAATGCTCAGGCGATTTCAACTGAAAATGAAATCCAAACAGCCATTATCAATATCCGATAGTCACTGCTAGTTAAGAGAGAAATAAAATGGATACCAGCCTTTATGTAGCAATGAGTGGAGCCAAGCAAGCAATGTTGGCGCAAGCGGTGAATTCGCACAATTTGTCGAATGCGAATACTACTGGTTTTAAAGCAGATTTGTCACAATTCAGAAGCATGCCAGTATACGGCGCTGGACTTCCGTCACATGTCTATGCGATGGCTGAACGTCCTGGGATAGACTTTGAAAAAGGCACAATCCAAACAACCGGCCGTGAGCTGGATGTGTCTATTCAAGGTGAAGGTTGGTTAGCGGTTCAAGCTGAAGATGGAACAGAAGCATACACTCGCGCAGGCGACCTAAGAACAACGCCAGACGGTTTGCTTGTTACAGGCACTGGCTTGCCTGTGATGGGTGGCGGCGGCCCAGTGACATTGCCAGAATCTGAAAAGGTTGATATTGGGGTCGATGGCACCATCAGTATCATTCCTTTAGGCGACAGTGCAGCAACTCTATCAGCGATCGACCGAATTAAATTAGTGAACCCACCCTTGGCAGACGTTGAAAAAGGTAAAGATGGCTTGTTTCGATTAAAAAGCGGTGTAGATGCAGAACCTAGTGCAGAAGTACGACTGGTTTCAGGTTCGGTAGAAAGCAGTAATGTGAGCGTGGTGAGCGCTATGGTCGATATGATTGAATTGGCTCGTAGTTTTGAACTTCAAGTCAAAATGATGAAAACAGTTAGTGAAAACGAAGCAACTAGCGCCCAGTTAATGCGCATCAGTTAGGAGAAGAAAATGTCAACACAAGCAATGTGGATCAGTAAAACGGGATTAGAAGCGCAACAAACGCGGATGTCGGTTATTTCAAATAATTTAGCCAACGTCAATACAACGGGTTATAAAAAGTCTCGTGCTGTGTTTGAAGACTTGTTGTATCAAAATGTTAGGCAAGTGGGGGCGCAATCCTCACAAGATACAATTCTACCTACCGGTCTGCAAATTGGTACAGGTGTTCGTACCGTTGCTACAGAAAAAACACACACGCAGGGTACGATTCAACAAACGGGAAATTCTTTAGATATTGCTGTAAACGGACGTGGTTTTTTTCAAATATTACGCCCAGATGGCAGTGTAACTTATACACGTGACGGCAGTTTTAAGCTCGATGGTGACGGTCAGATGGTGACTTCTGGAGGCTATCCACTAGAACCCTCTATTTCTATTCCTGATGATTCCTTGAGTGTAACCGTTGGCGTAGATGGCACAGTATCTGTGCTACAAGCGGGTAACGCCACGCCAACTCAAGTCGGCAATATTACCTTGGCCGATTTTGTAAACCCGACTGGCTTAGACCCTATTGGTGAAAATCAATTTAGAGAATCGTTATCCAGTGGTAGCCCGACGGTAACAACACCGGGTGAATCGGGTGTTGGTCTTCTTTCGGGTGGCTCACTTGAAACGTCCAACGTCAATGTTGTAGAGGAGCTGGTGAGCATGATTGAAACGCAGCGTGCCTACGAGATGAATTCAAAAGCGATCTCAAACTCCGATCAAATGTTACAACGTTTAATGCAGGATTTATAAACAAGGAATGATGAACATGAAAGCCCTTAATCTTTTTATCTTAGTCGCTCTGTTACCAGGTTGCGCCATGATGGATAACTTGAGCAAACCGCGCCACGACCCTGAATACGTGCCAGCTCAA
>Ga0105358_10002376_pt1 | contig 10090 bp, 11 predicted proteins | sample GOMGulsemesocosm_5_FD_83509 | JGI IMG/M metagenome (GOLD analysis project Ga0105358, IMG submission 83509) | Methane-oxidizing microbial communities from mesocosms in the Gulf of Mexico - GOM15C Gulf of Mexico | ecosystem: Environmental > Aquatic > Marine > Cold seeps | place: Gulf of Mexico...
CTATCGCCTTGCTTAAATTCGTCACAACCACGGCCTGTTTCAGCAACTGTACCTACATTGCAATAACCCAGAGGTAAAGGTTGATCTAATTTACTTTTTACTGCATCAATCGTTGTTGCTAAACCGTCAGTTTTAACTTTATCTAAAACCATTTTTACTTTGTCTGGCTGCTTACGCGCTTTTTGAATAAAGTTCGCTTGACCAAATTCAACCAACATACGTTCGGTGCCTGCTGATATTAAACTAACCGTTGAATGAATAAGTAAATACCCTGATTTAGCTTGGGGTGCTGGTGCGTTTACGAGGGAAGTTTCTCCACTTCCCATGTTTTGGAGGATTTGTTTCATATTAAATTAACTCTTTGGTAATATTATCAATCAGGCTCTAGGCTATAGATTTCAGTTGACAGATCGTTATTTTTAGAACCTATGTTATATGAAAATAGTAAATTATTTACATTCTTCCCCGCAGGGAACATGATTGTTCCAAATTGGAATAATCTGTAAGGAAAAATATCTTTTTCTTTTGATGAAATAATATTAAAGGAGTTATCTCCTTTATGGAGACTTATTATGTCTGATTTATTTTCAATTATTCCAAAACTAGGTTTATTCTCCAATAAACCTAGCAATTTATTTTTGGGGTTTTCACATGGTTCTGTAGAGGTTGAAAAAATATAATAATCCTTTAACTCTCCTCCATATATGCAGGAGCCATTTAAATCGTAAAGTTTTTTACTTATCCACTTACCTTCACGCCTGCATAATAACCGGACACTATTTTTTTCAATTTGGGTATCTGTAGCATACAACAAACCTTCATCTGTAGGGAAAGCCACACAAGCACGATAGTTCTGCTTTCCACTAACAATCATTTCAACATCTTGAAAGTTATTTTTTGCCATATAAATCGCAGCAGAATGTTCAAAATCTCCTACTAAGATCCACACACATTCATTTTTAGCATCTGGAATCAAAGCATGAACATGGTTGATCTCGCCAACTTTAAACTGAAATGGGCTTACCCAGTTACTATTAGCTACCCTTTGAAATATTTTCACTGCTTTTCGGTCATGGTTACCAAAGTATTCTCCAAAGCATATTGAATTTGAGAAACCAGGAATATCCTTAATTTCACAAAACTGTAACGGGCCTCTTCCTTTTCTGAAAGTAAACTCTTTAACAAGCTTTTTATTTGTAAAATCATAACGTTGAATTTTTCCACCATAAGTAAAGAATGTGTAGTTCCCACTTGCTAGTGCGGTCATAACGCCTAACCGCTTCAATCTAAACCACAGAGAAAATATCCCAAACAACCTATTTAATAAAGTTTCAAAAAAGCTAAATACAAACGTTACTTCACCATCGGGTGATCTAAGATACACCTTATTGGACTTTGCTAACAACAAATCACCTGATGAATTAAAGCAAAGTGGCTTAGCCCTTGATATAACACCAACTAACCTCATTTTTTTAACCAAAAATAAGGATAACCGCTTGAATTTTTTTGCATCAAGAATTCAATGAGATCTTTCGAATTGAGCACTTCTACAGTAATTCCATTGATAGTAGTTGTTTTTAAAATACCAGCATTAATTAAATCTTTACAAAGCGTACGCTCACCATAGTGAAGGGCCCCCCAGTGCGGAGATCGCTCACGTAGAGTTCTTTTTTCCTCATAATCACCATCTTTTATAATGAAAGTTTTATTAGCATACCAGTCATCTACAGGCCAGCGCTCATCTAACACATCCTCTGCCACATGAATCATAGTTAAGCTATGGGTTAAATCAGTACCTAAACCTACAATAACAGCACCATTATCTACACAGTGTTTCCATGATGAATTTTTTCCACATGCTAATGGAGAGGCGCCCTTTAAATTATCCCGCATAATAGCTTCTGCTAAAGGCCCCATTGCAACCATTGAGTTGATAGGGTGCCTGCTCCGAATAGATCTAGCACATTTATGAAGTATTAGTGGCAACACACCTGTTTTTATTGGACTCTTGATTACATTATATTCATAGACAGCATCAGGGGACGCTTCATTTAAGTAATCTTCAGCTTTAACCGCATTTTTAAACGCTGCCATCGCAGGCATGGCTAGAGTGCCAGTATCACCTATTAACTCTAGCAGGGCCTCTATTATTTGGCTTGGAGTTTTCCCTCGCCCTTTAAATGGTCCGTAAGCAGAATGAACAACAATCAACGCCCCTTCCCTCACACCATTAGATGACAGAAAATCTTCTATTTTATTGAAATTTATTGGCGTTGAGTTTACCTCCATAGACTTCTTGCTTTTTGCCTTTTTTGAAAGCCACTTAACATTCTTCCAATAAATCCTTCTTAAAAACATTTCCATATGTGGAGAAATTGAAAACACCCTCCTAATTAAACTATCGTTTGCCATTTATATTCCTATTTTAATTTAATTACATATACACCCCGTCATTAACGGTTAATCTGCTGGTGATAACGTAACTTATCAAAGCACCTAATGTTATTAGGCCAAATCAGCATTATTTCATATAATTTTTAAGAAAATAGTCATATGACTTCTTATGTTCATTACAAATAAACGCTGATGTCTCTAAAGAAGTTGAGCCATGCTCTCTATCATTAATAACTAGGACTGGCTGGTGCTCAACTTTCAAACCAACTTTTCTACACTCTTCTGCGACAAAACCCTCTTCACCAAATAAAAATCTAGGGTAGTTAACATGTGCCCCTGAATTAAAATATTGCTTTGTAAACACCATGAATGCCCCGTGAGCGCCGTACATAAAAGATGGTTTCATTATCACTGAAGTGTTAACTGATTTTGGTTTGGAGTACCGCCCCCTTATATGATGTTTAAGTTTTTTGTACAAAGAAAATGAAAACGGGCTAGAGGAAATAAACCTAAATAAAGTAATTCTAAATTTGCTAGGCCGAACAAGGATTTTAGGGTTAGAATCTAAGCCTGTACTTTGCGATAAAACCCTAGGAGCTATAACCCCAATATCAGAAGCTGTCTTTAATAAATAAAGCTCATTAAAGAAACTCTCCGCAACTGTCAAATCCACATTGGAAACAATTACATAATCAAATTGCTCAGGGGCTTGCTCTGTCGCTTGTACGCCTTTATAGAACGCAGGAAAATAGCCAATATTGTCATTTTTTATATAAATATATTGAAATGAAAAATTTAGATTATCTATTAACTCTTTATTATTTTCATTGGTTGAGTTATCGCTTAACACAACAGTTAAGTTTACCCCTTTAGTTTGACTGTATGATTTTTCGATTGATTTCAATAACCGTAATGCATCTTGATATGCGTTATAGCACACACAAACTAAGGCAACTTCCAACACACCAGAATTATTTTTTTTCATACTTTCAGATGCTAACAACCCATTAGAATTTTTATTCATTTAATTTACCTGTTTTGCCTAAAAATACATCGTTAAAAGCAATAAAAATATATTTAAGTCTAATTAATTTATTTACTTCAAAGAATAGGGTTTTCATTAATATTCTAACTGGGTTTAAAAGAAGATAGCTTGATAAAAGAAAGTCACTTTTGTGATTAAATTTAAAAAACAGGCAAGGGTTTCTGACTTGATAATACAATCTAAATGGTAAATGATTATATACTGTGATTGACAACCCAAATATATCTTTCACTTTTGAGTTACCCTTAATTTCGTAATATCAACTAGCTAAAAATAATCCATATAAATAGTTACTAAACCCGAGCAACCACACCACGTTCATTTTGCATCTACAAATTATACACACCATTATTAGTTAGAATAGGCCGCGCCTTCAGCTTATTGACATTATCTATCCCATTTAAGGAAGACGCTATAAATGCGCACAATAAATATACTCTAGGTTCAATATTCACATTTAATGCAATTGACCCTAAAAATGAAAATGCAAACAACAAACTAAAAAACTTAGCTGAAGGTGTTAGCCGAGAATAATTAAATAAGTTAGTTATATGCATTAAACTAAAAACAATATATCCGACCAAATAAAACACACCATAGTTCATCAATATATATATGTAATCGCTATCATAAGGAATGTCATTAATACCACCATATTCAAGTTCAGACCTCCCCACACCCAAAATCAAACCATATAAGTCATTAAACATTGGCGCTAGCACCAATTGCCAATTATCAATGCGAGCCTGAAAAGAACTGACACCGATACCACTATCCATTAAACGCCCTACTTCTGGAAGCAATAAAACCATTTTGTCAACATTCATAAAAACAAATACGGATAGAGTGGGTATTAACACAAAGAAACTTACGAGTTTACTGGACACACTTATACTTTTCGTTAATAGAAACAACAATAAAACAAAGAAAGGCAACAATAATAAAACAGTTTTAGACTGTGTCATAATCACAATCGTTAAATTTAAAAATATAGCAACATATGCAATATAACGATATCGAGTATAGACATCAGCAATAACATAGAAGAAAATGAGAAAAAACATACTTACGACGGCTTGCTGACCTGGCCCTGCGGACATCCCCAACACCCTCGGTACACTATATGAAAGCGATGCCTTCACATGCCCGACAGAGTTATAAATAGAGCTATGTGCAGCCACTAGACCACCAAGGTCAAACTTTATAAATTGGAACACTGAAATTATAAAATTTAGCACTACAAACGTAAACATAGCCTTTACTAAAAACCCTATTTTTAATCGAGGATTAGAAAGCAATACCATTGCAAATAGAATAAATTTCAGTAACTCTTTAAAATCTTCAATATTACCAAAATACCACCCCCTAAAAATAGCCAGTAATGTAAAAACGGTAACACTTACACAAGCAAATAAGACTAAATACTTAGATGAAAAATCCATACAAAGAATAAAAAGAAATGTAGTGCTTATAGCCATTAAACCATAAAATAAATAAAAACTTTTAGTCGGTAAAAAAAGTACACTTAAAACAAAGACTATTGATGCAAACCGCCCCAAATAGCCCATCATTTAGCCTGCCTATATTTAATAATAAATACTAAAAGTAACATACACTCAGCCAACACATAGGCTAATGCACCTCCTCGCGCTTGAAAATAATACGAGGCAACAAATGAAAATAACATAGAGCTAAATCCAACCATCATCACTGAATAAGCAAAATAACGCTGAGAATCAATTAAGCTCAACCCCACTGCGCCAAACATGGCATTCGCGATACCAGAAACCACTGCAAGGGACATAATAGCGATTAGTATAAAGGTTTCATTCGAGAAGCCACTCAATAATTCAAATGTACTGGCCAACCCAATAACAAAAAACACAATTGGAATGGAAAGTAACATTAAAGCAACTTGTATTCGTGAATACTGCCAAACAACCTCAAATGCCTTCTGGTTAGACTTTTCAACTAATGCCAGCTTGCTCCAAGCTTTAATAACTTTGGGGATAAAAACTTGATTCAGGGGCCTAGCAACTGCCTGCCAACTTTTAATAAACTTTTCAGCTAATGAATATACAGCCACCGCACTAGCATTAGATACAACTGAAAGAATAAGGACATTGGCACCGCGAAAAAGTGCTACAGAAATACTTCCAATAAAAATCTCTTTCCCCTCCCTCAACAAACGAAACATCAAAACTCTATCTATACCCCTAAAAGTGAACGCTTGAGTTAAAACCACATAGAAAAATGAAATCACTCCAGAAACAAAAAAACTACCTGCTAGTAACAGTACCGCTAGATTGGCATCACCTTCGCCAACAACATACATATATATAAATAGCACTGATGCTAATCTAGACAATACAATAACCATTGCCAGAACCACATTATTTTCTAATGCTTGAAAATAATAATTACTTTGCAGGATACTTCCAACCACAAACAGCAACCATATGGAAAAAATTAAAAAATAATCATTTAACGTAAAATATATAATAGTTAAAGCAGGAATAGCTATCATGAAAAACAATAACGTTCGTAAAGCCAGTATATTCACGTAATAAGTTAAGCCATCTCCACCGCTCTCTAAGTCTTCGATTACATAACGAATCCCTAAAACATCAAAACTATATAAGGACACCGCCAAAATGTATAAAGAGATAGCTTCAGCAATAACTATATAAGAAAACTCAACCTCACCAAACACCAAAAAAAGATACGGAAAAACCAATAAAGGAAATAATGCATTAGCGCCTTGTATCGAAGCTAAAGATATCGTATTGACAACAGTTTTATTTATAGACCACATCACTATCAGGTCCGCCTTGAATGTAAGTAGGCTTTAAAATACCGCCACACACCATTTTCAAATTGACCTGCATTCATAAAAGGCCGCTCAATGGTAATGTGTAAAACATGCGCCGCCAAGATAACAAAAGGGGCAATAAGTAAAACTAAAAAACTATATTCAATTTCTGACAGATTCCCTACATACTCGTACCCAAGGATAAAATAAAACGTAATAAACATTACAAGCCCATGAAACAGATAGATACCATAAGAGATCTCACCTAACCAACGTGATGGTATTAAACTTAAAACACCAAACAAGTTATTACCCGACGCGACAATTATGAAAAATAATGTCAGTAAAAATAAAGGGGCCAGATCATAAGCATTATCAAAAAATATCAATAACACCAGTAAGATGCAAGCAACTATAGATGAGTATTTATTCTTCGATACACTTACAATCCAGTTATTGCGAACTGCAAAAGAAGCTACAAAACCACCTACAAAACAATTAAATATAATCATTCTAGGCCACCAATAAAACGATATTAAATAGAGTAAGAATCCAGTAAATATCAGCGCCTTCCAATAAAATCGTTTTGTGAAAATAACAGCTAGCAACGGCAATAGTAAGTAGTAAAGCCACTCGTACGCGATAGACCAAGTTACACCTGCACTCATATACCTCGTTCGCTCAACACCATTAATATCAGGTCGCCCTCCGATTGAAAATACTAGCCACTTAACAACAGAGTCTATTAATTCATTAATAGTCACTGCCATCATCCAGTCTGAAATTATCGCGGCTAATAAAAATACTATTAATACCGCTATCAAATAAAGTGGCAACAACCGAATCATTCTTTTCTTATATAGGCGAACCCAGTTAATCTCAGTATCGCTAGAACTTAATAACTTACCAGTAAATAAATAACTAGTTATCATAAAAAACAACACTACGCTTGACTGACCTAGATGAACAAATAGGTTGGACTCGGGTAATTGCCAACCTCCATTAGTCAAATAAAAATACCATATGTAAGCATGGTGTAAAAAGACAAAAAAAGCGAGATAGCCACGTAAGCCATCAACAGCTACATTTCGTGTAGTTGAAACTACATTACTTGGTTTTTCTATTTTCACCAAAAACACAGCTGTCAAATAAGCAATGAAGATAGATGACAATACAAACAAAACAGGGGCACTAAAAATCATATTTCAAATATTCTCTAAACTTAGTTATATACTGTTTTATGACGTTAATTTGCCTGCGGTATAAGTAGTTCAGCTTCACCCCCTAATTGTCGCAATCAATACTTACTATTCCGACATACACGACCAATCTATCATCAATATAAACTGGCTTTGTAAGCTTTATATTTTGCGACACATATATAACCAGGTCCAGGAAAATCACTTCCAAAGACCTTTGAAACATATCCAGCGATAAGCATTCCATGAGCAATAGGTGCCTTAAACATACTTACCCTATTACCAGAAAACCTAACACCAACAATTACCACCTAAATTTGTCCATATTCCCTTTGTATCAACAATAAACCTAGAGTCAACTTTTATGGATTTGAACTCTTTATGATCCACCAGTAATACCTGCACATCAGAAGCTGTAAAGGAGCTTTCAAGCGCCACCAACTCTAACCGAACTATGTTTGACGGAATACAGTCTATATTTGGCTCCACTGCCACTACCTTCCCTGTATGAAACTTTGCTATATCTGTCGTAATTTTTAAAGCAGGACTCTCTCTCAAGTCATCAATATCAGGCTTAAATGCTAAACCATAACAAGCAATTATTACATCCTTGGCTGTTTTATCAGGGTTCGCTTGTAAAAAGTCCGCTACGGCTATTTTAACTTTATTGATAACCCACTCAGGTTTTGCATCATTCACTCTGCGCGCAGTATGAATTAATTGTGCTTCTTTCGGTGTTTTACTCACAATAAACCATGGATCTACCGCTATACAGTGTCCACCAACACCGGGACCTGGTTGCAGTATATTTATTCTTGGGTGGCGATTGGCCAAGCTAATCAACTCCCATACATCAATATCAAGTTTGTCGCAGATGACTGATAACTCATTGGCAAATGCAATTTGAACATCACGACAGCTGTTTTCTGTTAGCTTTGCCATTTCGGCAGTGCGTGCATTTGTTATTACACAGTCACCTTGAACAAAGGTTTTGTATAACTCTACCGACCGCTGAGAACATTTAGCGGTTAAACCACCTATCACCCTGTCATTTTCCACCAGCTCTCTTACCACATGGCCGGGTAGAACACGTTCGGGGCAGTGCGCGATTCGAATATCCGAGTTTTCACCTTCTCTTTTAGGGAATGTTAGGTCAGATCTGGCCTCAGCCAGCCATTCAGCCATTTGCTCTGTAGCTCCAACAGGTGAAGTAGATTCCAAAATAACTAAATCACCTTTTTTTAACACCGGCGCAATTGCTTTTGCAGCAGCTTGAATATATTTTAAATCTGGCCGAGGAATACCCCCCTCGCTCTCAATTGGTAAAAAAGGTGTTGGCACGGCAATTAAAAAGGCATCCGCAGGCTCTGGCGTTAAAACAGCCTTTAGCTTCCCATCATTAACTGCTTTTTGGACGATTGCATCTAACTCTGGCTCTACGATATGTATTTCGCCACGGTTAACCGTGTCAACCGTGTTTTTATTTACATCCACCCCGATTACTTTTTTTCCGTAGGCGGCGAACATTGCTGCGGTTGGTAGTCCTATGTAACCTAAGCCGATTACTGATATTGTTTCAAATGACATTTTAAATTTTTACTCTTTATAGTACTAAATAAGTGATTTTATTCATCACAAAGAATATTCCATCTTTTCGTTTCAGATAAAGCAAAAACACCTATTCTCTGTAGATAAGTCGCTTCAGGCTATACTTTAGTTTGCTTAGCTATGTGTTTTTTTCTATCCCAAATGACAGCATACTGCCCTAACTTTTGTTTTTTATCTAAAGCATTGGTTACTGCTTCTTCTAAAGCAAATAATATTTTTGCACTTTGCTCAGATGCTTTACATCCATAGTTTACATTCATCTGCTAGTTCTCTTAATTATGGTGTCATAAAATTTTTTGTTAATAACATTACGTTTCTGGCCTTTTTGTTCAAAAATCAATATAGGCTCTTCGTTATCATTCATAAAACACGAGCAACTATCAACAATACCACTAAATTCATTCAGTAAATTATCTAAACTTCGTGAAAACCTTCGTTCAATGTCTTTTAAAGGGATGTTATGCCCTCCATGCTTAACCCTTTCAGCAACTCGTTGCTTTGACATTTCAACATTAGGTAGGGCCAAATAAACCAACTCTACCGTCCAGCCAAGCTGCTTTAAATTCTTGATCATTTTAATATAGCTACGACCTGACAAAGTGGTTTCTAATGCAAAATCATTATTATTTGCTATATTGTTTTTGATTTCTTGTAAAAAAAATTTACTCGCTGTTATCAACTCTCGTTCAGGCGCTAAAGGTGATAAACCTGCGGCAATGAGGTCTGCATTAATAAAATGTGAATACTGTTTAACTTTTGGTAAAAAATCTAAAGCGAATGTTGTTTTACCTGCTCCGTTAGGTCCTGCAATAATTAAGCAAGTAGCCATGTTTTAATCTACCAAGCTATTGAGTATTCGAACACATGCTTTACCGTCACCATAAGGGTTATGAGCAAAACTCATTGCTGTATACGCTGCTTCATTATCCATTAATTCATTAATGGCAGCAGTCATTACTTCTACATTTGTACCTACTAGTTTAACTGTACCCGCTTCAACAGCTTCAGGGCGTTCGGTAGTATCACGCATCA
>Ga0105358_10002378_pt1 | contig 10089 bp, 8 predicted proteins | sample GOMGulsemesocosm_5_FD_83509 | JGI IMG/M metagenome (GOLD analysis project Ga0105358, IMG submission 83509) | Methane-oxidizing microbial communities from mesocosms in the Gulf of Mexico - GOM15C Gulf of Mexico | ecosystem: Environmental > Aquatic > Marine > Cold seeps | place: Gulf of Mexico...
AGAAGAAGGTAGCGTAAACCTCAAGTTAACAAGCTTACAAAGTGCACATCATACCGATGTAGTGAGTTTACAACAGTTTGTAGGCCAAGAAAAACGAGCAAAAGAGCAATTAAGTGATATTAAAGTAGAACTTGCGCAAGCAGAGATACTAGTAAAATTATCAATAGAAAATAGCAAAGGTGATTTAGAGAAATTACAAACAATTGAGCTCTCAATGTTAGATCACCAGCTGCAAAACCTAGTAGAAAAGTTAAAACAAACTCAATTGCAGTTAGGTCAACATCAACAAACGCTCAATGCGGATCAACAAAACAAAACTAAGCAACAAGGGTTACTTACACAGATAACTAGCGAGCAAAATGCACTGGATGATTTAGCCTATTTAACCCGTTTAATAGGCTCAGCTGACGGGGCTAAATTTAGCCGTTTTGCCCAAGGTTTAACACTTAATCATTTAGTGTATTTAGCGAATAGACAGCTAGACAAACTTGATGGTCGTTATCAATTACAGTGTCAGCAAAATGAAACCTTAGGTTTGTCAGTATTAGATACATGGCAGGGTGATAGTGTTCGTGATACCAAAACACTCTCCGGTGGAGAAAGTTTTTTAGTTAGTTTAGCTTTGGCATTAGCACTTTCAGATTTGGTTAGCAGTAAAACCAGTATAGACTCACTGTTTTTAGACGAGGGGTTCGGTACATTAGATAACGATACTTTAGAAATTGCTTTAGATGCATTAGATAACTTAAATGCAACAGGTAAGATGATTGGTATTATTAGTCATGTTGAAGCGTTAAAAGAGCGGATAGCGGTACAAATTAAGGTAGAAAAACAAAGTGGTTTAGGGGTTAGCTGTTTAGATAAGCAGTTTGCGGTGTAACAGTCACCTTGTTGCTGTGGGGCTGATTTAGGAATAGTTTAGGCGTTATAAGTACTCATTGAGGGGCGTCAATTCTGTGTTTTCTCCTTGAAATTAACCCAATCAGTTTAAAGCTGAAATTTACTTTTTGAGTTTAGTTATTAAATACAATCATTAGGATAGTACCAGTGGAAATTTGGATTTATTTCACCTTACTTGCTGCAACGATGCAAGCCGTACGGACTGCGGGGCAGAAACAGCTTTCTGGTAAACTAAACGCTATGGCAACTACTGCGGTTAGGTATGTTTATGCGCTGCCATTTGCCTGGGCATATTTAGCTTGGATGCTATCATTTAAACAGATAGCTGTACCTGAGTTAAATAATGAGTTTTTAGTTTACGCGCTTATTGCCTGTGTAACGCAAATTATCGGCACAGTATTTTTAGTGGCTGCTTTTCGGTACAAAAACTTTGCGGTAGCCACGAGCTTAGCAAAAACTGAAGCCATTCAAGTTGCTGTTGTGGGTGCATTGCTATTTGCAGCCCCTTTAAGTTTTATGGGTTGGTTTAGCGTTATTGTGGGTGTTGTTGGAGTATTTTTAGTCTCAAAAGTTAAATTTAGCTTCCGTAATGTTATGGCAGGCTCTGATGCGATGACAGGTTTGGCTTTTGGCTTGGGGGCAGGGTTAGGGCTAGCAATAACCACTTTATTGATAAGAGAGTCTAGCTTGGCGCTTAACACGGATTTAATAGTAAGCGCTGCAGTTACTCTCGTATTTATGATCACGGTACAAACCTTTATCTCAATTACTTACGTGTATCTTCAAGATAAATCACAATTAGGACTGATGTTAAAACACTGGCGTTTATGCCTGTTTGTTGGGATTACAAGTGTTTTAGGTTCTATAGGATGGTTTACTGGCGCAAGTTTTCAAACAGCAGCCTACGTTAAAGCACTTGGACAGGTGGAGTTTTTTATCACCTTAGCGCTAACCTATCATTTGTTTAAAGAAAAAATAACTGCTATTGAATATTTTGGTATGTTTTTAATTATATTAAGTGTAGTTATTTTGCTTTTGTGGGCGTAGATAGATTAAACTGCTCAGAAATACTAATTGTTTAAAATGGAAAGTGAAAAAAATGAAAATCACCGATAAAACCGTTGTTCAGTTTCATTACGTGTTAAAAAATGAAGCAGGTACAGAGCTAGAGTCTTCTCATAGCAACGATCCTCTTGCTTACTTACATGGTGCTAACAACACATTAGTTGGTTTAGAAAAAGCATTAACAGATAAAGAAGCAGGCGATAAGTTTAGCGTTACATTACAACCTGAAGACGCTTACGGTGAGCGCCAAGAAGATATGGTACAACGTGTACCAGTTAAACATTTAGAAGGCTTACCGAGCAAAAATGCTAAATGGAAAGCAGGTATGATTGGTGTTGTTCATACTGAGCAAGGTCAACGTCAAGTGACGGTATTGAAAGCTGGTAAATTCATGGTTACAGTAGATATTAATCCACCGCTTGCGGGTAAAGTCTTAACTTTTGATATTGAAGTAGTTGATGTACGCGCTGCAACAGATGAAGAAGTAGAACATGGCCATGCACATGGTGTTGGTGGTCATCACCACTAATTAAAAAGTAGCAAGGTCTGCCTGATCAATAAATCGATATTGATAGTAACAATATCGATTTATTGTTACTTTAAGTCAATTACTTACTTGTAACTGGCATTATATCAATCACTTCAATATTGATTAATCCCTGCATTTGCCACTGAATATTCAAATCATATAGATTCATGCCATAAATTTTATCATCATGCTTGTCTTGTCTGTACGCAGGACGGGGATCTTGCGCTAATACCTGTTCGATAAACAAAGCTAAATCGGGAATACTTTTACTATATTCTGATAAGGCGATTTGGGCTTGTTGATTAAAAGTAACGTGCAAATTAGATGATGGTTGAGTTTGTGCAAAACCTGCTTCAGCATTGAGTATAGAGTCAGAGTAGGGAACATAAGGCTTTATATCAATAATAGGGGTTTTATCTAATAAGTCTATTGCTGAAATATGAAGTGTTACCTGTTGTTCCTTTATGTCTATAGACTCTAGCTTTACCACTGACATGCCAATAGGATTTGGTCTAAAGGTGGAACGGGTAGCTAATACGCCTATTTTTTTATTACCGCCTAAACGGGGCGGCCTGACTAAAGGTTTCCATCCTTGCTCTTGAGTACCGTGAAATACAAACAAGACCCATATATGGCTAAACTGACCTAGCTCTCTAACCAATTCAGCGTTATTAGCATTTCCTGTCAGTGTTATAGTCGCTTTTGCAGAACTAACTAGGCCTGGTTGACGAGGTATAGCAAACTTTTCTTTATAAGGAGAATTAACTTGGCCAATAATATCAAATTCGATTTTCTCATTTATACTGGTTGTATTCATTATTTTTTGCATTAAATTTATTTCTTAACTGCTGATTCAATACTAAATGCTTTTGCGTAACAAATAACAATGGCATGACATTGTTGAGCGTCATTACTGTTATTAAGTTTCGCTAATTCTTGTGATGTTAATAACGCACAGCCAGTAAAGATAACGCCATTTGCTTGTTGTTCAAATGCTTGTTGTCTAGCTTGTGTTCTCGCGTTAATTTTATCTGGAGAAGCATGGTGAGGCTTTATTTGGCAGTCTTGACCTTCAACAACACCAATATATTTATGGGGTGCTTTAATCTCTTTTTCTTGCGTATAAATTTTAACTTTTGATGCAGAAAAATAATCACTGAAATTTTCTTTATCTAAGTTGGTTGATACATGCCTGTTATTACAGCTTGAGATCAAGGTCATTGTTGTTAAAGCAATGAAGGGGATAATAAAATATATCTTGTTCATAATTCGTTAAGTTCTACTGTTGTTTACTCAAAAAATGTGGTTTTTTACCGGCAATCCAATAATCAAATAAATGTTGGATGTCTTTATTTTGTTTTTTCATTTGGATCCAGCTACGCATAAATAATTCAAAAGCCCTATCTTCACTATTAATAGCAAATGCCATTGCTAAGGGAGGTTGAGCGGGCTTGGGCGCAACAACCGTATATTCTGGGTGTAACAAGGTCCATGCAGAGGCCGTTGGCGCACCGAAGAGCATGGCATCAATGTGTTGGTATTTTTCTTTAAAATATAATCGTGGTGTTGATATTTCCCATACTTTACTGTGCTTAAAATAGCGCTTTATTAAATTCTCATTGTAATACAATTCTGGGATTGAAATAATCAACTCTTCATTACTAAAAATAGTTTTCCAATCAGTAAATTCACTGCGTCTTTCATCTTTGACAATAAAAGCAATGGACTGACTGCTATAAGGTACCGTTAACGTGAATTCTTTCATATTATTAGGTAATACGGGAACACCTGTAGTCATATCTAAATAACCAGATGATAAAAGTTTTTTAGCTTCTTTGTGAAAGATACGAACAAACTCAATTGATACCCCAAGATCATCAGCAAGTAAGTTTATAATCTCAATATCAAAACCAACGAGCTTTCCTTCATTATTATGAAAAGAGTAGGGTAGATCATCTCTAAAATAACCAACACGTATAAAACCACGTTGTCTTATACGTGTTAACACATCAACATAAGGTTGAGAATTTACCTCGGTATTTTCGGGGCTTTTAAGTACGGTACTTTTGATATCAAGTATGACAAAATCACGCTCGATGAACTTTTTGTAACCTTGATATTGATAGCTAATACTGTCAAAGGTAAATCTAAGACTAATAAACGCTATAATTGAAATAACAGGAAGCATGAATAGGTATTTACCAAATGAGCGCCACTTAAAGGTAAATTGTTTAGCCATGCTAGTGGCAATTAGGATAACCAAACTTGCGGAAAAAATCACAGAAAGTAAGGCACCCAAACGACCAACAATTAAATTTTCAGCCACAAGGAATAACTCAAATAAAGAGTTTGGTACATTAAATAGCGCTAGTAAGCTTGGCATGGCTACAGAGTTTGAACCGAATAATTGTGATAAACCAACGGTCAACAAGTCAAGATAGTTCCCTGCACCTACTTGTGAGCCTGAAAACCACGCAGCAAACAAAACAAATAAAAGCGCTAGTAGCTTTCCGCCGATAGGGAGGCTAAAACTAATCGGTACGATAATACTTGGTGCCATTAACGCATTTGACTTTACAGTAGAATTGTTAATATTCATTGTTTCGATTAACTGTTTGGTTTTCCCTACAATTAAAGGAATAACAATAAAAAAGCTTCCTGTAGCAAATGCGGTAATCATTGCTGATCGTGTAGCTTTTATAATGTCCTTATATCCAAATGGTGTAATGGTGGCAACAATAGCGGGTAATATTAAAAAGGTTAATAAAAATACCAGTACACCTGCAGTAACAATATAAACTAACAAACCATCTATTTGTGAAGCGTCAATGGTGGCTGCTGCCCGTAATGCGATACAAAATATAGCTAAAGGTGCTAATTTCATCACCATAGAGCTTACATTAATGATGGCATTGTTTAGCCCTATTAAGGCGAGTAAGGTTTGCTTTTTAGTCTTAACTTGCATTAAGCCGATACCGACAAATATACTAAACATGACCACACTTGGAATTAGGCCATTAGCAAAAGAATAAAAAGGATTTGTTGGTATGAATAGTTGAATAAGATCAAATTCTTGTACTGTTTTTATAGTATTCACACTATAAAAATCAGCACTTTGCCAGCTTGGAAAGGCAATAGGTGCAAGTAAAATAAAAAACAATACCAGTGTAATTAACGATAACAGAATAGTAAGACTTTTCTTAATTGTACTACTAATTTTGGCTGAAGAAAGTCCTCCTATACCAGTAATTAATGAAAGTGAAATATAGGGGAGTGCAGTCATTTGCAGCAACATTACAAAAGCATTGGCAATTTCATTAACGCCAGTAAAGACAGTTGACGTTGTCGCACCTACAATTAAACCTGTAATCATAGCTATTATGATCAGTAATGACGCTGGTGTTTTTTGTAGTGAACTAGTCAACGCTTTAATCATCAATGTACTCACGTATTTAATCGTTATATTCAATGGTTAAGCAATAAAAAAGGTATCGCGTTACGCCATACCTTTTTGTTTCTTAAGTACTTTTTAAGAAGATAATATTATTTTACTCTCATGCCTGCTTTAGCACCATCATCAGGGTTTAATATCCATAAATCTTGACCACCAGGGCCTGCGGCTAATACCATACCTTCTGACATGCCAAAACGCATCTTACGTGGTGCTAAGTTGGCGACCATTACAGTATGCTTGCCAATTAAGTCTTCAGGCTGGTAGGCAGATTTAATACCAGCGAATACTTGACGAGTTTCTGTACCGTCATCATCTAACGCTAGTGTTAATTTTAGCAGTTTATCTGCTTTTTCAACATGTTCGGCGTTGACTATTTTAGCAATGCGTAAATCAATTTTAGCAAAATCATCAAACTGAATTTCTTCTGAGATTGGATCTTCAGCCAAAGGGTTCGCTAAGGCGGCGGAGTTATCTACCACTTTAGCTACTTTTGCTTTCTTGGCCTTTTTCTTTTCTTCTTTAGGCGTGGCGCCTGTTAAGCTATCTTTTGATGCTTCGGTCATTGCATTGACTTTATCCATGTCTACACGTTGTAATAAGGCTTTAAATTTATTAATTTTGTGATTGGTTAATAAAGATTTATGACCATCCCAAATCAATTCGTCATTTAAAAATGCTGCTGTGCTATCGGCTAATACAGGCAGTACTGGTTTTAAATAAATCATTAAGGTGCGGAACATGTTAATACCAAGCGAGCAGATATCTTGAACTTCTTGCTGCTTAGTTTCGTCTTTCACTAATTGCCATGGTTCTTTAATGGCTATATATTCATTTACTTTATCAGCAAGTGCCATTATTTCGCGCATACCACGACCAAAATCGCGAGACTCGTAATGAGCAGCAATACTATCACCGGCAGCCATTACTTCATCAGCGAGGGCTTGATCATCAATGTTAGTAGATAACATGCCATCAAAGCGTTTAGTGATAAAGCTTGCACAGCGAGAAGCGATATTAACTACTTTACCCACTAAGTCAGAGTTTACACGTTGAGCAAAATCTTCAAGGTTTAAATCTAGATCATCAATACGGTGTGTTAATTTTGCTGCGTAGTAGTAACGTAAGTATTCTGGGTTTAGGTGTTCTAAATAGGTACGGCCTTTAATGAACGTTCCTTTAGATTTTGACATTTTAGCGCCATTTACGGTTACAAAACCATGTGCAAAAACTGCGGTTGGTTTACGGTAACCCGCACCTTCAAGCATTGCAGGCCAAAACAGGCTGTGGAAATAGATGATGTCTTTACCAATGAAATGGTAAAGCTCAGCTTCAGAATCTTTATTCCAGAAACTATCAAAATCAATTGAGCTATCTTTATCGCATAAGTTTTTAAAGCTACCCATATAACCAATAGGTGCGTCTAACCATACGTAGAAGAACTTGCCTGGGGCATTAGGAATTTCAAAACCGAAATAAGGCGCGTCTCGGCTAATATCCCATTGCCTTAAACCTTGTTCGAACCATTCAGCTAGTTTATTTGCCATTTCTTCTTGTAAAGCACCACTGCGAGTCCAGTCCGTTAGCATTTGTTCAAAGGCAGGTAAGTCAAAGAAGTAATGTTCAGAGTCTTTTAATATTGGCGTTGCACCTGATACCACAGAGCGCGGGTTAATTACTTCTGTTGGCGAGTAAGTTGCACCACAGTTATCACAGCTATCACCATTCTCATCTTCACTTTTGCACTTAGGACAAGTACCTTTGATAAAGCGATCAGGTAAAAACATGGCTTTTTCTGGATCATATAACTGTGAAATAACACGCGTTTTAATAAGATCATTGTCGTGTAAGCGGTTGTAAATCTCTTCAGCAAATACTTTATTTTCATTACTGTGAGTTGAATGGTAATTATCAAAACTGATATGAAAGTCGGAAAAATCAGCCATATGCTCTTCGCGTACAGCATTGATCATTTCTTCAGGGGTTATACCTAGCTCTTGTGCTTTAAGCATTATTGGTGTGCCGTGAGCATCATCAGCACAAACAAAGTAAGTTTCGTGGCCGCGCATTCGCTGAAATCTTACCCAAATATCGGTTTGAATATGCTCAAGTAAATGGCCTAAATGAATCGAACCATTGGCGTAAGGAAGTGCACAAGTAACTAATATTTTGCGCTTATTTGGTAAACTGTTAGAAGAAATAGCTGTAGACATGAATAAATAGTGTTTTTTGATAGTAATAATGGCTGCAATAGTACAGAATTTAACGTTTAGACTCAAATGATTAATGTGACAATATGTTCGGCAAATTCTTTTCCAAAAAAAGTTCTCAAAAAGTACCAGAAAGTCACCAGATCAATACTGATTCACCAGCAAGTGACTTGACAGCAACAGAAAAAACGCAAGTGATAACAGAAACACTAAAAGATTATCGCTCTGATTGTTTTCCTCAAGGCATATTTGCTGTTAGTTCAAATTTTCACATACCGACTATTCCTAAGCAAAGTAAAGCTATTATGCTTGAACTTAACTTGCCTTTTCCCTGCCAAGGAGAGTTAGACGAACTTGCTGCTACGTTAGCTAACACGCTAAAACAATCGGTTGAATTTTGTGTGCAGTTAAACGTTAAAGCCGTACGAACCTTTTCACTCGGGGGAAGTGAAAGTAATATTAAAAACATTATTGCTGTTGCTTCAGGGAAGGGAGGAGTAGGGAAGTCTACTACTACGGTTAATCTTGCTTATGCTTTAATTGCAGAGGGCGCCAAGGTTGGTATTTTAGATGCTGATATATATGGCCCTTCTATCCCGACATTGCTTGGCTTAAAAAATGCTAAACCCAGCTCTGCAGACGGTAAATTAATGACTCCCCTAACTGCACATGGCTTAAATGCTATGTCGATAGGCTTTTTAGTCGATGAAAATGATGCCACTGTTTGGCGTGGCCCTATGGCTAGCGGCGCTTTTAATCAATTACTTACCGAAACTGCTTGGCCTGAGTTAGATTATTTATTAATTGATATGCCACCGGGAACAGGGGATATTCAATTAACACTCGCGCAAAAAGTTCCCGTTGCTGCTGCTGTTATCATTACGACACCACAAGACATGGCATTAATAGATGCAGCGAAAGGCATTGCCATGTTTGATAAGGTTAAGGTACCTGTCTTAGGTATTATTGAAAATATGAGTTATCACTTATGTGACAATTGTGGTCATAAAAGTCATATTTTTGGGGAAGCAGGAGGAATTCAAATGGCTCAGTCAAAACAGACAAAATTACTTGGCCAATTGCCATTAGATATGAATATCCGGCAAGATGCAGATTTTGGTCAATCTGACATCATTGAAAATAGCACTGGTGATATAGCTCACTTGTACCGTAGAATAGCGCGTAATATTGTGGGGCAATTATTTTTGCAACTCGACAATGCTAGCCCATTAACCCCAATTGTTGAAATAACTGACTAATCATTAGATAATTTTTCAATTAGAAAGTAAGAAGATTAAGAAAAGTAACTATGAGATTATGTGATAAAGATATAGAACAGTACTTAGATGATGAATTAATCATTATCTCACCAAAACCTGATACATCGATGATCTCAGGGGTTAGCGTTGATATTCGTTTAGGTAATGAATTTCGTGTTTTTCAAGATCATACTGCTCCTTTTATTGATTTAAGTGCGCCTAAAGCAGAAATGCAACAAGCGATGGATGCGGTAATGAGTGATGAAATTGTTATTAATGACGGTGAAGCCTTCTTTTTACATCCTGGCGAGCTAGCATTAGCAGTAACTTATGAATCTGTTACTTTACCTGACAACATCGTTGGTTGGTTGGATGGACGTTCATCGTTAGCACGATTAGGTTTAATGGTACACGTTACTGCACACAGAATTGATCCCGGTTGGTCAGGACAAATTGTTTTAGAATTTTATAACAGTGGTAAATTACCCTTAGCACTTCGCCCTAAAATGAAAATAGCGGCGTTGAACTTTGAAACAATGTCTTCAAGTGCTGCTAGACCATATAACAAACGTGATGATGCTAAATATAAAAACCAAAAAGGTGCAGTTGCAAGCCGTTTGAGTGAAGATGAACGGGTTAAATAAAAACAAACGTAATGATGGCGGCACATGAACG
>Ga0105358_10002381_pt1 | contig 10085 bp, 11 predicted proteins | sample GOMGulsemesocosm_5_FD_83509 | JGI IMG/M metagenome (GOLD analysis project Ga0105358, IMG submission 83509) | Methane-oxidizing microbial communities from mesocosms in the Gulf of Mexico - GOM15C Gulf of Mexico | ecosystem: Environmental > Aquatic > Marine > Cold seeps | place: Gulf of Mexico...
ACTGGTGGTCGTCACGAAGAGGTTGAGACAAAAAAAGTGAAGACGAGTCAGCGATGCCCGGATTGCCTAGTGACTAAAAAGAAGCCGCTGGAAGTCAGACATCATGACTGCACTTGTGGGTACGCAATGAAGCCAGATGCTGCCAGTGGACTGGTGATGCTTCGCGGTTTAGGTGTATTACATTCCAGGATCGAAACCCTCTTAGTGGTTTGACCTTGCTTACACTTATATTTTAAGCTGACTATGTGTAAATAATTATAATGACATAAGGATTAAAAATTATCGTGACAGAAAGCTCTTATCCCTATCTGCATGACCGAATACCTATGCTCTTTAGCTAACAAAATCCTCGCTTTCGATCGATCATCACTTTCTTTTTGACGGTTATACAAGGCTTCTTGCTTGCGGCCAGTGACTTATTTCACCTTCTTCAAAATCAAAGAAACGCGAGCATGAATTATGTCACCGCCCCAAGGGGTTGTGATTTACTCTGACGTTTGCTATTTTTTTTACCATTAAGGTAATCAAGATATAGGCTCTTTAGTATTGGAGATTCAAAACCTTCCTTCTCTAATAAGGACTGGTAAATACTTCCCTTCATTTCAATAAACTCTGAAAAACCTTCTTCGTCAGACTTATGTACTGAACCTATAAATGAGGATACATTTTTCAATCCCTTGCTTTTTTCAGGAATCTCTCCGATAGATTGGGATGCGTTGAAGAAAACTTCTTGCTGCCTTTTTAGCCCGGTAAACTCCGGGGTTGATTTCTCACTAGTGATCAGAGAGATTAGATAGCCTGCTTGGTTCTTTATTATCGACCCAGAAGACACCTTTGCAGAAACAATTTCTATGCATTTTTGAATATGCTTGCGAGAATGTTTTGATGTTAAATCGTCAATAACTTCTTTTTTAATGCCGAATCCATTTAGTGTTTTAGCTGCCTGTTTTGTGGTTATTAGGGTTCCTGCCTTCCTTTTTTTAATGATGAATTTGAGCGAATGAGCTTTCCCTGACTTTTTTATAACCTCGGTCTCAAAAGAAATATCACTCTTGAAAAGATTTGTTTTCGCGTCCTTTTCTGAGAATTCATCCCTTATCTTTTTTAGTATAACCCCGTTAAATCGCTTAAATTCTTTGTACGAATCTCCAGTTGCCCCAATCTTATTTCTAAGATCTTCTATCTCAAGTGTTCTTGATCCTACAGACTCATACTGCTTTAGTAAGCTGTATAACCGTATGGAGTGCATGCTTGAAAACTTAAGAACGACATCTAGCGGGATAATTGTAAATCTAGATTTCAAATCAAGAAGGTAAGGTTTTAACCTTGGATCAAACGCAAATGAAGCCTTTCCCTCACCTTTATGGTACAAAAAAGATGATACCCAGTGACTTTTTAAAAGCCCTTCTGGCCTGTCAATGTACAGAACGCGAGCCATTAAGTGGTCCGTTATTTTGTCTATTTCTCGGTAAGCATTCTTAATGTTGATACCCATCATCTCCGCTAAATCCGTGATGTTAACAAGATATTCTTGAAAATCCTCATCGTCTTTTTTAATAAAACTAGACATTAGCATGATCAGTTTCAGTTCTGATGTGGTCAGTAAATATCGAGATTCGATAAGCTGATTACATTGAATGGACGATCTATTTTCACAAGCTGGTAGCAAGTAGGCTCCTTAAAATCCGGGTTAGTTGTCTTACACAAAAGAAGATGGAGATAATACATTAAATATTAAAGAAAAGCAAGCATTATTTTAATGAAAATTAAATGATTTGTATTCTATCGAAAGAATTAAAGGCATTTAGTTCTTAAACAGGTGTTTATGAAGCCGGATATCGAGGTGTTTTTCCGACCGTATTTCCTTGTACCTTTCTGACCGTATTTCTATGTACCTTTGACCGTATTTCCATGTACCTTTGACCGTATTTCCATGTACCTTTGACCGTATTTCCATGTACCTTTTGGCTCTGAATCCCTTGCTATGACTGGGCTGTAGGCCGCCTAAATCATCTAAATCATCTAAATAAAAAACAAGGGAAATAATCCAAATCAATAATTTACGAGGTTTGTTTTTCATTAATTTTCAGGTGGGAGCATTCAATCATGGGCGATGATTAATTAAGTCGGATATTTAATTTTCAATAATTGATTGACTATTCGTTTAATAATCCATAAAATAATTTTAAGTCGCGAACCTGTTGGTTTTATTACTACAAAATAGAAGTCATCTGGTGAGGCACAAGAGGAAATCAGGAGAAAGGCAAAGGTTGCTATTGATTAACTGGTTTTTGACGGTAGCGAGGCGCAGACAAGCATACGTACTTGGCAAATAAGTAGCCAATCAAATAATTACTCTAACGCAGGCAAAAAGATGACAAACGCAGTACAGGCAGGGGTTGATGACGGATTTTCAGAAACAAAGATCGTATTACCTAATGGCAAAAAATTTAAAATCTCCTCCAGAGCTAGAGCTGGTGGAAGCGGTAGTATCTCTATCGGCAGTGAAAGTAGTTCTTCAGGGAAGTGTTACAGCACACCAGACGGGGAATACTTTGCCGGCGTAATTGAAAGGGCTGACTCAACAGCTTTCGATGACTATCCAATTTCTACGATGAACAGAGTCGTGGTGATTAATGCCTTGATTAACATGGGTCTTAACCACGAGGATATGATCGATATCTGCACGGGACTGCCGCTTAAGCGATATTACAAACGTGGCGGAGTGAATGAAGCCCTTGTCGAAAAGAAAATTGCCAACCTCATGAAAAATGATGTTGTACCAATGGGGTCAGATACGGCGCCAAAGATTGTTTCTCACCATGTTTTGTCGGAAGGTATCGCTGCCTGGATTGATCAGATTGTAGAAAGAAAGGATGGTGAACTCGTTATTAACGAAGATCTTGCATCCGAAAGGGTGGGGATTATTGACATTGGCGGTCAAACAACGGATATCGCTGTCATAAAAGATTGGGATGTTGATATAAGCCGGTCAAGCACGATTAAGGCGGGCGCATTACTGGTTGAAAAGATGGCCGCTGAATACATTTACGAAGAATTTTCTGTAGAGGCAACCTGGGAGCAGATCAATAGCGTTCTATCTACCGGCAAGATTGAGATATTCGGACAGGAAAAGGACGTTAAAGATATTGCCATGCAAGCATCAATGGATGTGATTAGACGAATAGAAAGTGAGGTTCGCTCAAACATCAATTCTGGCGCAGACCTTAAGAAAATAATTTTTGTTGGTGGTGGCGCAATCAAGTTTAAGCCTATGCTTGAAAATTGGTTCCCTCATGCAATTTTTGCTGACGATGCTGCATTTGCTAACGCAAGAGGAATGCAGAAATACGCAGAGCTTAATTACTAAAATGCTACATAGGTACACAATTTCACTGTTTGACGAGGATCATGATGATGTCAATATTCTTGATAAGCTGGAAGGCCTTAAAGGGCATGCTCGACAGCGAATGCTGAGAATGTTATTGATTGCCGGGTGTCAAAAGATTTACGGAAGGCAGCCTAAAAGAAAGTGGGTTAGAGACAAGGCAATTGCCTCTCCGGCGGAAAAGCCGAAAAAGGCCGGCAAGACTGCAAAAGAAGGGTCAGGCAAGGCCGCTAATAACCCTTCAAGCCAAGATGATATTAACCCTAAAGGTTTGAGTGACAAATCAAAAACCGAAGGCAAAAAGAGCTTAGAGGAAGGGGCTGACCCAGCTAAAAAGATTAGCGCTAAGGATCGGCTAAAAATGATGGGCACGTCAAGCAAAAGAGGTTCCGAATGAAAAAGAAAGCTGAATGCGAGAAAGTAAATAGTGGCAGCAAACTAAAGCCGCATAAGGACGAGATTTGGCTACCGCCTAATGAGCTTAAAAGTCATTCAGCCTATATTGGGCGAACACGTTTGGGGAAGACGAATATTTTACTGAGATCTATAGGCAAGCCAGTTGAAGGTGGTCGATGGCTGGGGCTGAATGTATTTCCTAAAGACAAAGGGTTGGAGGCAGTAGCTGGAGGTAAAAATGTCGGGTAAAAACGAAAACTCTGAAGGCGCTTTTGGCCTGATTGTAATATGTTTTATAATTCTAATGATAGTGTTGACGAATAATTTTCACTGGATTGTAAATATTTGGAAAAATATTAGGACAACTGAGCTAACGGCACTATCTTATCTAAATATTATCCCTAACGTAGATGCTGGATTGTCATTTTTAAGTAGGGTAGATCCAAAAGCCGTAAGCGCTGATGAAATGACGAAATTTGATCTTGTTTTTGCAAAATATCTGGTTTGGATCCCGGGTTTATTTTTCTTGGTTATGGGCGCAAAAACTTTTGCTCGTGATGATCTTAAAAATGAAAAATTCAATATGGAAAGCCTGCTAAGCAACCTTTCAAAATACTTTATTTTCAATCAGAGTTATGTTGAAAGAAATCCTAATAATCAACCTATTGAGTATGACCCTTATGATCCTGAAACAGCTGAAGAAGGCTCTTCAGTATGGCCAGAAGAGTACCTAGTGGCCTGTCCTCCTTACTATCTCGAAGAAGTTTCTAAGGCTGACCCAACACTTAATCGACCTATTTACAGCGAGGAAGAAGGTTTTGATGAAGAGCTTGCTAGACTGTCGTTCTCATTTCAGCTGGGGAATAAGTTCACTGGCGTGTCTGGCTTTAACGAGACGGAGATGGTGGTCTATAACAACGTTGTTAACCGGGTTCATTATGACACGGTCTTTATCAAGAATTGCCTAAAGAGAATTGTTTTAAAATTCAAGAAAAAAACAGCTCGGGACGGGAAGAAAATAATCTTAACCGACTGGGAGATAGATATTTTAAAATCTGTTGAACCTATTCTTGAGAAGAATGAGGAGACAATGAGGGTTGGCGATAGAATTATCAACAAATTGGTGCAGAACAAGTCTCTTGAGAAAGTGTTTGATAGAGCCTGGTCAAAAAAAATAATGGCAGGGCATGGCTTTTCAAAAACTGCTTTGCTGGCGCTTATTGATCATGCTAACTTTTCAGATGGTGCTGGCGGACATGTTATTTCTTCACCCGGCGGGCTACCAAAAATAATTAAGAAAAATGACAGAGCTCTTTGGTATGCATTGATGTCGGCAGGAAGAAACGTTTCATTTCCTGAGTCAGCAGGAGTATTTTCTCATTGGACTATGGAGAAGCACTTGGGTTATGCGCTGCTTTACCCTGAAGTTACAGAGGCTATTGAAGGGTTAAAGAAGGCTACGATAGATAAAGAGGCTTAAGGAGAGTTGTTATGAAGGAAGCGTTTATAAAGTATGCAGGAAGCCTATTTGAGTTAGGAACTTGTGATGAAATAATGGCCATGCTTGATGAGCATCGAACTTACCTTAATTTATTGTCGAGCCGGCATTATGAAGTGACGAATGATGGTCGAAGAGCGTTAGATGCGGCTGTCGAATATTTAGTTTGGAGGAGAGATGAGGCTGGTGAAACGTTTGAGGCAAGGACGGTTGCTGAATGGATTTCTTTTAGTTCGTTGACGAAGCTCCTTGACGATGAAAATCTAAAAACAGTGGTTGCGAAAACAAGGCTTTATTTTGACGGACTATCAAACGGAGATAGCCTCAAGTTAACGGATGAAAATATTTGTTTATTGATTTCTGAGAACTTTTTGGAAGATGTCACTAGTAATATTTACTCAGTCCCTGCCAATAAGCTAATGAAAGATATTTTGTCGGTATTGGTTTGGGAAAAAGAACACCTGGACAGCAGCCTAACGCTAGAAAAAATAAAGAAGTCATTAGATATAGACACGCTAATGGCGTTATCTTTAGATAAGGCTGTTGATTTTAAGTTAAGGAAACCGCTGAGAAATTATCTGCAGGTTTTGTACCCGGAAAAAGTAGGAGTAAGGGTTTTGGATCGGAAGCTCTCCTCTTTTCATGACTCTATGGTGGCTCGATTAGAATTGGCGATAGAAAAGATCCAGAATGATTCTGCTCATCAAGCTGTCGAAAAACCGAGTGAAAATGAAATAAAAGCAAGGCATGCGGAAAATACTGCCTGCGTTAGTAAGGCCTTAATGTCTTTAGGTAAGAGTATTGATGATACCTACCTTAATTATTAGGTTTTTATGCAAATACTTAAGATAAGTATTGTATTGCTCGGCTAACAGAAACAAAAATAAAAATAAAAATAAAAAGGTGAAAAAGTGAAAAAAGAATTAAAAGATGAATTGCCTTCGAAGGATATAAATCTAGAAGGGTTACTAGGCTATATGGCAAGTGGAGAGGAAAAAGACAGGGATTTATTTATGTCTAGTGCAGAAAATCTTTTAGCGAGAGGAAGCTGTGATCAGATTAAGTCAGTTCTTATTGGTTTGCTGAGTGATTCTGGTCATAAAGATGACCTTCGGATAGGTCAATTTTCAGTTATGACTATGGCCTTATTGAAAGTGCTTGTATGGGCGCGTGACCATCAAGGGAAATCGTTAACATTCACAAGTATCTTAGAGTTCTTGCCGCTAGAAAAGGCTGTTTCTTTATCAAAAGACACATCAATTGATAAAAATATAAGAGCTCCTCTTGAGCGTTATTTATTCGAGATTCCCGGTTACACCAATGAGGATGCTGAAAAAAATGATATAGATCCAGAAGCTTATGCATATCACGGATTTTTAACGATGGGATTAGTTGAGGCTATGACTGGGTTATTGATGGCGGAATTAGCTGAATCTGCAAGCAACTTAATTTAATTAAATTGAATGTCTGTTAAGAATAATAAGCACTGAAATATATGCCAATAATAAAAATAAAAAAGGCGAAACAAAATGGGAAGACCAACACAAGGCGTATCGGCGTCGGAAGACTTAAATCCTGAGTTATTAGCTAGAGATACTCGGTCGTTTGGCAGAAAGTTCAGAGAAGGGGCTATTGCTGGAAGAGGACAGATCATGATGGGGTTTGGCGTGATAATTATGGCCAACCCTTTTTTGCCGTGGTATCAATTTTCAGACATATTAACCGCGGCAGGACTTTTATTTATGTTTATGTGGGGGGTTGGTCACCACGCCTTTCCAGAAAGCGGCCCTATTTGGGATAAAAAAGGAAAGGGCGACGGAGTCATGCATCTTGGTGAAGATTATGCTCGAGAAGGCGGATTATTCCTTTCTGATAGCGATATGCGTGAACATATGCTAGTTTTTGGGTCAACCGGAAGCGGGAAAACTCGTTTCTTACTCGGTATTTTTTATCAAGCTATGGCGACGGGATCAGGAGTAATTTATGTTGACGGAAAGGGCGATAATACTGTTTTTGCCTTAGCTTACGCCCTATGCAGAAGGTTGGGCCGACTAGATGATTTACTTATCATAAACTACATGACTAGTGGAGAAACGAAAGATAAGAGCTCGTTCCTTTCCAATACAACAAACCCTTTTGCCAGCGGTAATCACGAACAGATCAGGTCAATGTTTGTTGGATTGATGAGGGATTCTGGCGGTGAAGGCGATATGTGGAAGGGTCGTACATCTGCTATGATCGGGGCATTGTTGCGTGCACTAGTTTGGACGCGTGATCATCAGGGGATACCGCTAAACATTGCTAGGATTCGTCAGTTTTTACCACTAGATGAGATTCTTGCCTTGTCACAAGATGTGACAATCGACCCAAAATATAGAGCTCCGTTGGACAGGTATTTGCTTGAACTTCCTGGGTACACTGCTGAAGATGCTGCAACGGGCGATATAGCACCAAAAGTTTATGAGCAGCATGGATTTTTAATCATGCAGTTAACAGAGGTTATGGCTGATTTATCAGAAACTCTGGGCCATATCTTTAACGCTGAGTTAGGCGATGTTGACTTTAAAGATGTTGTATTTAATCGACGAATTTTGTTTGTTCTTCTTCCAGCCATTGAAAAAGATCCTGATGCTCTTGCCGGGCTTGGAAAGCTTATTGTTTCTGGCGTTAGGTCGGCCTTAGCCTCCGCCTTAGGAAGTAAGCCTGACGGATCAAGAAGGGACATGATTGACAACAAACCAACCAATGCCAGCGTGCCTTATTATTTAATTTTCGACGAATATGGATATTACGCAGTAAAAGGATTCGCCATTGTTGCGGCCCAAGCCAGGTCACTTGGAATGTCTGTTATTTTTGCTAGTCAGGACTACCCATCCTTAAAGAAAGCGTCTGAAGAAGAGGCTGCTTCAACGGTTGCGAACACGGGAATTAAAATATGCATGAGGCTTGAAGATCCTAAGGATACTTTTGAGTTATTTAGAATGAGGGCTGGAGAAGCGTTCACATCCTTTACCTCTGGGTCAAAAAAGAAAGAGAGTGGGTCATATAAGGATCAGGATGACGCTAGGAACGAGAAGCGCGACAGAATTAATATGAGAGACTTGGTGGCTCAGGAGCCAGGTGAGGCCCATATTATTCATCGAGATAATCTTTATCGGTCCAGGCTTTTTTACGCCGACCTCCCTTTGCCGGAAGAAATTAGGTTAAATAAGTTTTTGATCGTTGTACCCCCAACAAAAAAACAGGTTGACGCAAAAATAGAGAGCTTGGCTGGATTAAGAAACATTCTAAAAGGCGGCATGCTGGAAGAGGATAAGTGCTCTCTTGAGGTTCCTGAGAATTTGGATATCTTTTTTCAATCGATAAATTACGCAAAAAGAAAGGGTAAGGGTCAGACGGCATCGACAATTATTGCCCTGGAGTCGGTAGGACTAATAGAAGATCTTAATGAGATGGAAATAAAAAGAAAGACTTTTGGCGACCCTAAAGATAGTGGTGAGCCGACCGAAAGAAAGCTGAAAGAGCCTGAAGAGCCTTCAATACAGGTTGGTGATGAAAGTACTGTTTTTGATATTAATGATCGGGCAGATGTTTCGGCAGAATATAGAGAGGCTTTTGAAGGTAGGGGGCTGACACCCGAGCAAAAAGAAGAGATGCTTTACAAAAACCAGGTTGAGAGTATTTCAGAAGGCATGGGTAAAACTAGGCAAGCCCTTCAAAAGGATGAGGAGGATAGTGGCAAGCTGATAGCTAATGCAACAGAGTACCCGGTCAAACCCTTCCCTACACATAAGCCGGCTCCAGCCATATTTAAAATTATGGATAACGTTAAAAATAAGCTTAAAAAGGGAGATGCTCAAAACAAATAAATAAAGTAGTGATGAATTTATTGCTTTAATATATAATATTAAGTTAATTAATTAAGGAACAATAATAATGGGAATAATAAGCAAAGCCGTAAGACTTTTGGACTGGGGAATACCTGTAGCTAGTTTAACTTATGGCTTTATGCTCTTGTCTAGTGAGGGCGCAAGCCCCTCATCATTATTTTGGATCGGAGGTGCTTTGTTTGGATTTCTAGTGGCTTGGTTTAACCCTACAGCTAGAGCTAAAAGAGGTATGGTGAGTGGAAAGATTAAATCTGACCTTACAAGAATGAAGAAAAAGGTTAGTTAAGTGTTTTCCTTGGTTATTGTTATTATAGCTATCGCACTCTTTTCTTTAATGATGTTTGCGGGCTCCAACTATGTTGATTTCGAGGCTGCCGAAAAATCAAGACAAACAGAGACGATAAAGTCGGGATTTATGGGGCTGTCAATAGCGTATGACGCTTATCGTAATACGTATGGTAAATTTCCAAATGACATTTCTGATTTTGTTCCAAGGTTTACTTATGAACCGGTTGCTTTAGATGGTTCTAGCTGGTCATACGACATAACTAATAAAAAATGGCTATGTCTTTCAGGCTCAGAATTTTCAGCCCTTAATTTTAAGTCAGCTTTAAGATTTCAGTCAAAAATGAGTGTTGACGCTGTCTTTGTTGCTGCCTCTTGCGGCGCTACATCAAACATGGCTGAGCCAATATTTCCTGCAACAGTTAGTATTACGTATTGGGTGAAGTCATGATGAGCATAGTGGTTATCGGTATTTTGGCGATAGCTCTTGTAGCTTCAGCAGGGTACTCGATTATAACAATGAGTCAAAGCGCAAGCTCCCTAATGGTGTCAATTGATGATGCTAGAATACTGAATAAGTGGGAGCACTCAATTGCCTTAAATACGTTATCGCTTGGGGTTTCAGGAG
>Ga0105358_10002382_pt1 | contig 10085 bp, 8 predicted proteins | sample GOMGulsemesocosm_5_FD_83509 | JGI IMG/M metagenome (GOLD analysis project Ga0105358, IMG submission 83509) | Methane-oxidizing microbial communities from mesocosms in the Gulf of Mexico - GOM15C Gulf of Mexico | ecosystem: Environmental > Aquatic > Marine > Cold seeps | place: Gulf of Mexico...
AACCCCAGCTTAGATAAAAAGAAGGTGTTGGTGATCGCGCCTCATGCCGACGATGCTGAAATTGCAGCCTTCGGTTTATACAGTACGCACGATAGCGCTATCGTTACGATGACCGCGGGTGAGCTGGACGCGAAGGCATATGAATCGCATTTAACCAACGCTGAGCAGGCTTCATTATTAAAAGGGCGTTTAAGGTCTTGGGATAGTGTTGCGGTACCGCAATGGGCGGGCTTGAAATCGACAGATATAATCCAACTCGGCTATTTTTGTATGCAGTTAAAAGCGATGCAAAACGCACCTGATGAGCCGGTAGCCTCGAAAACGGCTGCTGTGAAGGATACCCGAGTATTTAGGGGATTTAATGCGCTAGCGCTGGACAGTGATAAACACGGCACACCCAGTTGGAATACTTTAATTGCAGACCTAGTTGAATGTATCGAACGCATTAAGCCGGATTGTATTGTGATGCCGCATATGGAGCTTGATCCGCATCAAGATCACTACTACAGCAGCTTGGCTGTTAAAGAAGCGCTGTTACAAGCCGCACATAAACCGGCGGAGGTTTACCTGTATGCCAATCATTTAATTTATAGCGATATGTTTCCATTTGGAAGCAGTCACACCTTGGCTTCCTTACCTCCTAATATGGGAAAGAATCTATCGGCTGGCTCGCTCGTTTCTATATCGTTAACCTTAGATCAGCAAAGAAATAAAGCGATGGCCCTGGCCATGATGCATGACTTACAAACGCCCTTGCGTTGGAAGAAGAGACTTCGGTTCCAATTACAGGCTTGGTTGATTGGCAGACCCCTGTCACCCTACGGTGACGATGAATACTTTAGAAAAGCGGTCCGTTCAAATGAGATATTCTTTAGTTACAGTACTCAGCAGTTTTTAGAGGCTGACGAGGACGCTATTCAAGCATGATATTGGTATCGTATAAATGATGACAAACCAAGGGATGACGGTGGCGAGATTGCTTCAGTTTAAAGAAGCTGTGGAGATTCCTTTCCCCTTCACCCTGAGGTTGAATAAAGCACCGGATGAGTTTGTCATCGCTGAGGAATTGAATCGTTTTCTGCCGCATAAAAGGCTTGCTTGTAAGGCGACTTATCAAGGCAAAGCCGTGTTTATAAAGGTTTTCTTTGGGAAAGGATATAAGCAACGAGCAAAAAGGGAGTTTGATGGGGCTCAATTAATGAGTAAGGCGGGCGTTCCAACGCCAGAAATTATTGATTTTGTCATCAATGAGTCGGCAAGTTTTTCACTCGTTATTTTTCAATTTATTGACCAGGCTGAAACGCTAGGGCAAAAATTGGCCAGTTTGAATTCAGTTGAAGAACGTGAAGCTGTTTTTAGAACAGCGTTGACATTTATTTGTAAGATGCACGATCAGTCTTGTTATCAACAAGATGTTCATTTGGATAACTTCCTTGATGATGGCAATAAGCTATATCTCATTGATGGCGATCAGGTCAATGGTGAGCAAAAAGGCCGCTGCTTATCTGAAAAGTGGGCCAGTAGAAACTTAGCGATGTTTTTAACTCAATTGCCGCAATGGGAAAAGGCCAGTATCAATAAGCTGCTTGATAGTTATATTAAGCTTCGCGACACAACATTATCGCCTAACTTTCGTCAAGGAGTGCTTCGACAGCTCAGTATTTATAGAGACTGGCGTGAGGATAAATATATTAATAAGAAGGTATTTCGTCGATGCACTGCCTTTGAGATTATAAAGAATTGGAAACAGTTTTGTGTGTTTTCAAGAGCACTGGATAAACAGGATGTTGAGCAATTTATAGCTAACCCCGATTCATTTATTAATGAAGGGCAGGTTTTGAAAAGTGGCAGGAGCGCAACGGTAGCTAAGGTCGATATAGCTGGGAAATTGTATATCGTTAAACGCTATAACAAAAAGAGTACATTACATCAGTTTGCGCGATCTGTTATGGAAAGCAGAGCTGCGGTAAGTTGGAGAAACGGACATTTGCTTGATTTTAATGGTATCGAGACAGCTAAGCCGCTGTTGCTGCTGGAGAATCGGTTTGGCAAATTAAGAGGTCGTTCATATTTTGTGACAGAGTATTTAGAAGGCATACACGCATATGAATACTTTCATTCAGCCGTGTGTAGAGCAGATGCAATGACGATGGCGGAAAAAATCAATTGCTTGATTCAGCACTTACATACATGTGGGTATGCGCACGGTGATCTTAAGGCTCATAATATTTGGATTACCAACAACAGCCCGGTTTTGATTGACCTTGATGGCATGAGAAAAGTGAGCAAAGCGAAGCTAGGCCTTGTGAATAAGGATTGGTCGAGGCTGCAAAAAGACCTAGGAACAAGTGATATAGCCGAGGCTTTATTTAAATAAACCTGAGAGTCATAACTCTATGACGATGCGGCGCTTTATTTTTTTGCTATTGTCCATTTTTGCGCGATACCGCTAGAGGCTTCGCTGAAGATATTGCGTCCATTGCGTGAGAAAGCTAGGGCAACAATAGCGGCGGCATCGTTGCCCCAGACGAAGTCTTTCGCCGGCATCCAAGTGCGTATTAAATCACCTGTTTTAACGTCCCATAAATCGATGCGTTGGTTGGGTCGGCCAGTTAATAGCGTTTGAGAGTCAGGCGAAAATACACTGGCTGAAACAGTCATGTACCTCATCGGGAGTTGACTAAGCCTCTCTCCCGTTTTGGTGTCCCATAAGCGGGTCTTGCCTAAAGAGGCGTTGCTCATCGCATAACGGCCATCATCGGATAAGGCGACATTGTAAATTTTAAAATTCTGACGCCAGCGTTGGGTGAGCTCTCCAGTTTCAAGGCTCCACAGCTTTGCATACTGATCATTGCCGCCAGTGAGGGCGTATTGACCGTTGTTTGAGAGCGCAACGGTATTAATAATGCCGTCGTGTTTGAAGGTATGAATGATTCTTCCATGATAAAGGTCGAAGTAATAGGCCTTATTAGACGCCATGCCGATGACTGCGCGTCTGCCATTCGCCGAGAGGCTAATATCGGTTATGGTTGGGAAGTCCCAATAGCCGATGATCTTACCGCTTTTAATTTCCCATAAAGCGAGTGAATTACTTTCTGCGGTGATGGCAAACTGATTATTAGCCGATATGGCGGATGCAATGATACCGTCATTGCTATCGGTGTGTTGCCACTGGTGAAGTACTTTGTTGGTGACGACTTTGATGAGTTGCGCTACACCGCCGGTTATCGAGACAAGAGCAAGAGAGCCATCTTTAGAAAAGCTAGCGGCTAGTAGGCCGGCTTTATCATGTTCCCAAGTTTGTTCGGGCACACTTTCATATTGGCAGGCAGAAAGCAGAAGGGCAATGCTGAGTAGGTAAATGCTTTTTAGTAAACGACTCATCTTAATAAGCGCAGCCCAATTATTTGAATAAACCTTTTAATTTGAGCTTTAATTGACTGAATATATTGAGAGGCTTTTTGAATACATTATCACTAATAGTTTCAATTTCATGACCGTGTAAAAAGCCGCGCAGTAATTTATTAAAGGCTTTAGTGTGTTCTAGCTGGGGTGAATGACCAACATTGCGAAAGGTATGAAAGCGACAGTCTTTAATTTGTTGCTGCATATTCTTCAAAGGCTGCAAGGGTATGACGCTGTCAAGCTCACCGTGCATGATCAAGACTGGAAAATCGAAGCGTTTTAATAAATGGACCCCGTTCCAGTTTTTTAGGGCCATTAAAAAGCCATCGAAAGCTTTAATGTCCATTTTAAGGGCATCGTTAACAACGAGATTTAAATAACCCTTGTTGTTATTTAATCTAGGCATTGTTTTTTTTAAGGTGGTAGATAGAAACCTTCTTTTTAGACCAATAGTCGCTAAGAACTGAAAGATGTTTTTAGCGGAAAAGAATGAATCTGATACCGACACATTAGTTAGTGATGCCATTCCTTCCGCTGGCGCGGGTGCAACTAATGTAAGCGTGAGTATGCGTTCAGGGATAGTGCCTGCCAACTCTTGAGCGACAGCGCCGCCTAGTGAGTGTCCAACTAAATGGAATGTGTCGATTTTTAGTCGGTCAGCAAATTGTGCTACATCTTGGCTTAGCGTTTTTATGTCGTATCCATTGTCGGTTACTTCGCTGTCGCCACAGCCTCTAAAATCTGGCGCATAGCCGCAGTAACCGCTGGGCAGGTCTTGCAGAAAGGGTTGCCAATAATGCCAACTGCCAAAGTTGCCGTGTAAAAAGATAATGGGCGTGTCACCGTTCGACTGGTGTTCGTAATGTAGCTCAAGGTCTTCCAGTGATATAAAGGGCATGAGTGTTAATTTATCCAGTTCAATTTATTGTGTAGTGAAACGACAGACCCAATAATAATTAATGTGGGCGGTTTAGGTTTCAGCTCTTCTACTTTGTCGGCAATACCCAGTAAATCTGAAATAATCACACGGTGTTCAGGCGTTGTGCCTTTTTGAATCAGCGCAACGGGCGTACTACTGGGTAAGTTTCGTTCTATGAGTTTTTCTGCGATTTGGCGAAGGCCAAGTAGCCCCATGTAAATAACGATTGTTTGGTTAGGCTTGGCGAGCTGGTCCCAATCAAGATTAACGGTATTATCTTTTAGGTGCCCGGTGACAAACATGCAGGATTGGGCGTGATCACGGTGGGTTAATGGAATGCCCGAGTAACTCGCGCAACCTGAAGCGGCGGTGATGCCGGGTACCACCTCAAAGCTTATGTTTTCATCGATTAACGTTTCAATTTCTTCACCGCCGCGACCAAACATAAACGGATCGCCACCCTTTAGTCGAACAACGCGCTTACCTTGTTTAGCCAGTTTTATCAGCAAGGCATTAATGTCTTCCTGTGGCACGCTATGGTCGCTACGTTGTTTGCCAACGTAGACGCGTTCGGCGTCACGACGGGCAAGCTCTAGCACCTCATTTGATACTAAGCGATCGTAGACAATAATGTCGGCGAGTTGAAGCAGGCGCAGCGCCTTTAGCGTTAGCAATTCAGGGTCGCCGGGGCCGCCACCTACAAGGTAAACTTTACCGATAGTCGCTGTGTCTTGGCTTTGATTGAGTGTTTGAATGAGCTCTTTCTTAGCTTCTTCATGCCGGCCTTGATAGCTAAGGTCTGCGATTGGACCGTTAAAAATGCCCTCCCAAAAAATTCGTCGCTGTTTGGTATTACTGAAGTGATCCTTAACCGTTTGGCGAAACTCAGCGGCGAGCTTTGCAAGCTTGCCCAACTGTTGCGGAAGCAAGGTCTCTAGTTTAGCGCGGGTGAGTCTAGACAGCACCGGTGCAACGCCACCACTTGAAATAGCAATCGTCATCGGCGAGCGGTCTACTATCGCAGGGAAAATAAAGCTACATAACTCTGGTTGGTCGACGACATTAACGGGGATATTGTTCAACTGGGCTTCGGCAGAGACGTCGGCGTTGGTTATAAGGTCATTTGTTGCGCAGATAACAAAATTGAAGCTAGAGGTATCATTGGCTTTAAAAGAGCGCTCAATATGCGTTATTTTTTTATCACTAAGAAGCTGCGTAAGTTCTTCAGATAAGTGCGGCGCGATAACTGTAATGCTGGCACGGGCCTCTAATAAGAGGCGTACTTTACGAGTGGCGACTGAGCCACCGCCGATAAGCAGGCAGTTTTTATTGTCGAGTTTATGAAAAAGTGGAAGATAGTTCATGGTTTATTTTAACTCTGAATGCCTAAAACAGGTAGTGAGATGATCATTAACTAGACCGGTCGCCTGCATGAGCGCATAACAAATGGTCGGGCCAACAAAACTAAAGCCTCTTTTTTTTAAGTCACGACTGAGGCGAATGGACGTATCTGTCTGATTAGGTACTTGTTCGGGTCGCTCCCAATGGTTAATGATAGGAACGTCGTCTACAAAGGCCCACAGATAGCTAGAAAAACTGCCAAAGTCGTTTTGTATTTGAAGAAATGAAATGGCATTTTTTACACTAGCATTTATTTTGAGCTTATTGCGTATCAGCCTAGCGTCCTGCATTAAGCGATCAATTTTTTGTGAGTTGTATTTAGCGACAATGTTTGGATCAAAAGCATCGTACAGTTCGCGGTAGTCCTCACGCCGTTGCAACACTGTAGACCAGCTTAGCCCAGCTTGAACACCTTCTAAAATGAGAAACTCAAAGAGTCTGTTTTCATCTGTTAAAGGGACGCCCCATTCTTGATCATGGTAAAGAATATCAAGCGGTTTTTTAGCCCAAGCACAGCGCTTCTTATCGCTCATAGGCTAACGTAAGCTGATGATTGACCAGCCGTTTTCAGCTGCGTGACGCTGCAATTGCTCATCGGGATCAACCGCAACGGGGTGAGTTACCTTTTCCAATAAAGGAATGTCGTTATGGGAGTCACTATAAAAAGTGCTATCGCTGAGGCCAATGCTGCTATCAGCCAGCCAACTCGTTAAACGGATTACTTTTCCTTCCTGATAGCATGGCTCGCCGACATATCGCCCTGTGTATTGTCCCGCAATGAGTTCGGGCTCGGTTGCCAACATGGTTTGGATGCCAAATAAGTTAACGATAGGTTCTGTGACAAAGCGGTTTGTTGCGGTAATAACCATTAAGGTGTCACCTTTTTGCCGGTGCTGTTCTACCAACGCTTGTGCGGCCGGTAGGATGAGAGGGCGTATTTTTTCTTCAATAAATTGTGCGCGCCATTGATGTAACTTTTCTAATGGGTGCTCCGCTAGGAATGATAAGGCGAATCGTAGGTATTCATCGATATCCAGTTTTCCTTGGCAATAATCATTGTAAAACTGTGTGTTTGCTCTTGCGTAATCATCCGTATCGACGAGCTGATGTTCGACAAGAAATTCCCCCCAAAGGTGGTCACTGTCATCGCTAATTAAGGTGTTGTCTAAATCAAAAATCGTTAAGCTCATGTGTGTATTAGGGTGTCGTATTGTATTGGAAGGACGGTATCTCAGGTCGCCTGCTGCTTTGCTAAGGCTTATGGTATATGGCGCTAAAAGCGCAAGTCTGACATAAATGTTAGTGATTCCCAATCATTTTGTGAAGGAAGGTCGCGCTGTGATAAAACGTGGCTATAATAATCAGTAATAAACTTAAGTGACACGAATGAATCATGATTGATGACGATGGTTACCGACTTAATGTTGGCATCATTTTATGTAGCCAACATAATAAATTATTTTGGGCTAGGCGGGCGAACCAAAACGGTTGGCAGTTTCCACAAGGTGGTATGGATGAGGGTGAGACACACGAAGAAGCAATGTATCGTGAATTGTACGAGGAAATTGGCTTAAAGCCCGAACACGTGGAAGTTGTTGGGAAAACAAGAGAGTGGGTTTATTACGATTTGCCTAGACACTTTATTCGCATGGATAGCTTTCCAATATGTAAAGGGCAAAAGCAAATATGGTTTATGTTGCGTCTAGTGGGCGATGAAAAAAACATCTCATTTGATACGACGGACACGCCAGAATTTGATAGTTGGCGGTGGGCCGATTATTGGGAGCCTGCCTTTGATGTGGTGCATTTTAAACGCAATGTTTACTTAAGTGCGTTAACAGAAATGTGGTCTTGCTTGTTCCCTGGTATTACGCCTAATATTTTTAAAAAATAGTTAATAACCGGCTGAGTTTTGGTCCAGATTATCGGGTGTAGTATCTAACCTAATGACTCCCGTGTGAATGTCTCCATCTTCGGTTAAACGTAACCAGCGGTAGCCGGGGGCAACGCTATCGATGGCGAATTCTTTACTCAATGGTTTGAATTGGAAACAGGTTGAGGGTGCGCCATACAGAGGTTTGTTGGCTACGAGAGTATTGAAGGACTGATGAATATGCCCATGAATAACACCTCGTACATTAGGGTAATCCGTTATCACTTTAATCAATGAATCAGGGTTTGCTACACACATGCTATCCAACCACTCACTGCCAATGGGTATTAGCTGGTGATGTAAGCAAATGAGCACTTGTTTGTTCGGATGGGCGCTTATTTCTTGTCGAAGCTTTTCAACCGCTGCCTCATCGAGTGTGCCTCCTTCCTCATTGGGCGTTTCCGAATCGAGAAACGCGAACAGCCACTGTTTGTAATGTAGCAAGGGTTGATATGTTAACAGTGGGGTTTCAAAAAGCTCTGTGAGCATGGCGGGCGTATCATGATTGCCGGGTAACACATAACAAGGAATATTTAGTTTTGTCATGTGTTCAATCAGCCGTGTGTAAGACTCGGTTGAGCTGTCTTGGCTTAGATCGCCAGTAAGGAAAATAAGGTCGGGTGGCCAGCTGGCTTCTTGCGCGAGCTGCAAAACAGATAAAAAGCTATCTTCAGTATTAACGCCCACTAACTCTTTATCAACGGACGCAAATAGGTGCATATCAGAGATTTGTAATATCTTTAAATCTGAATCATTGCAGCTATCAGGTAAAAAAACGTTCATGTTATTGTAAAAACCCTTCGGGTATTCCCTATTTCCAATTAAGTATAGACGTTGATGGTAAAAATGCTTTGAAAATTAATGGCTTTACTAGGACAGCTTTTTGATCATCACATTAGAGCGACGAGTTTGGTTGTAATGGTCGCGTTTTAGTTTCGGTAAATCGTTAAGTGTTGCGGCCTGAAAACCTTTTTCTGCAAACCAGTGGCTGCTTTGTGTGGTGAGTACAAATAATTGAGTAAGCCCTGCGGAACGCGCCTTTTTTTCGATCATACTTAATAGGTATTCTCCACGTTCGCCGGTACGATAATTGGGATGAACAGCAACGCAAGCGAGCTCGCCCATTGACTCGTGTGGGTACTGATACAGTGCGGCGCAGGTAGTGATCAAGCCGTCTTGTTCAATAACGTGAAACTGCTCAATATCCATCTCAATGGTTTCAGCGGAACGGTAGGCGAGTAAACCACGAGCTTCTAACGGGCGAATAAGTTCAATGATGCCATGAATGTCATTAACATTAGCAGGGCGAGCATCCTCAAACGGCTGAATACTAATCAGCGTCCCAGACCCTTGTCGTGTAAACAGTTCTAATGGTAGGCCACCGTTTATTTTTCGATTAATGAAATGGATGCGCTTTACGCCCAGTTTGCTGGCGCGAATGGCTTCTTGCAAATGCAGGTAGGTGTCATCTTGCTGATCATCCGTAGTGTCTAAAATAGTTTGTGCTTGCTCGGTTGTTAATTGACGGATGAGCTTGTTCTTGTCAGTTAGAAGCTCTGTCCGTTCGGTCATTAAAATAAGTTTGTCGGCCTTTATGGTGGTGGCAATAGCAGTGGCTATCTCTTCACTACGAAGATTGAAAACATCGCCAGTGGGTGAGTATCCGAGTGGTGATACTAGAATAATATGGCCAGAATCAAGAGTGTTGGCTATCGTCTCGCCATCAACTCGGCGCACTTCACCGGTAAATTGGTAATCAACACCATCAATAATGCCGAGTGGTTTAGCAACAATAAAGTTTCCGGAGGCAACGCGAATACCCGAGCCAGACATTGGGGTGTTAGTTAAGCTGGTGGAGAGCCTTGCTTCAATATTGGTGCGAACAGTGCCCGAGGCTTCTTTTGCCATTTCAAGCGTTGGTTTGTCGGTCACCCGTAAATGTTGAAAAACTTGACTAGGGTGCTTATTGTCGATGAGTTTTTTTTCCAACTGAGGGCGAATACCATGTACAAGAATGAGACGGATGCCGAGGCTATTTAGTAAGGCAAAATCTTCAATCAAAGAGCGAAATAGTGCGTCATCGACCGCTTCACCGCTAAAGTTTATAACGAACGTCTTGCCGCGATGGGCGTGTATATAAGGCGCAGTACTTCTAAACCAGTTAATAAATTGATGGGGGTGTGTTAATTCCTCTTTTGGAAGAGGAGGTGATGTAAGTTCCTTAGCTTCATCAAGAGCGATGCCCAGCAACTTCGCGGCTTCGTATATGCTTTTTAAAGCAGAGGATGGTACCAGTCCGCCAGTGCCATTTTTGCTTTTAGGGTATGTCCAGCGATAAACGGTAGCAGGGTCTTTATTGATGGCGTTGGCGAGTCGTTTGACGCCGCCAAACTGTTGGATAATAAAGTTTGCATTATTTAGCATGCG
>Ga0105358_10002383_pt1 | contig 10083 bp, 7 predicted proteins | sample GOMGulsemesocosm_5_FD_83509 | JGI IMG/M metagenome (GOLD analysis project Ga0105358, IMG submission 83509) | Methane-oxidizing microbial communities from mesocosms in the Gulf of Mexico - GOM15C Gulf of Mexico | ecosystem: Environmental > Aquatic > Marine > Cold seeps | place: Gulf of Mexico...
AGGGTTGGTTGGTACTTGGCGTTATCCTGAAAATATTGCTAGTGCAAGGGTTGCTTGGTCAGCTGATGCTTTATATTCAAGCTTAACATTAGATTATACCAGCAGTTATCAAGATGATATTGAGGGGTTAAGAGGTCGTCAAATAGATGAGCTTAATGACATGGATAAACTTGATGAAAACGATGAGCGAAATGTTGATTCATGGTTAACGTTACGAGCAAATATAGGTTATGACTTTGAAAATATGAATGTTAACTTTACCGTTAATAACTTGCTAGACGAAGAACCTCCTGTTGCTTACGGTTCATCAAGAGGCTTTGATTCATTAAATCATGATGCATTAGGGATAAACTATCGTGTATCAATGACCTATTTTTTCTAAATAGTGATAGTGAAGGCTTTTACCAATCTGACTGATTAATCTGTTTGATATTATATGCCTTCGCATAAACACTATAATAAGAGTTATCTCTAACCGTTATTTAATGAAAAGTAGAGTTGAAATGAATATAGAAGAAAGTAATAACGAAGATTTGAATAAATCTACAGTAACAAAGACATCATCTTTAGTTACTGAAAAATCGATGCCTGATGCCTTTGTTATTTTATTTTATATCGTGATGTTGGCGGCCATTGCCACGCACTTTATACCTGCTGGGTTCTATCAAGTAGAGCTAGATCCAGTTACCAATAGTTCAAGGCTTATTGCTGATAGTTTTCAATTTGCACAACAAACTACCGGAGTACCTTTATTCGCCGAAGATGGCAATATAGGCTTTTTAAATTTTGCTTTTGAAGGCATGGTGTCTGGCGATAAGTGGGGCTCAGCTATTGGTGTAATGATGTTTATCATCCTTACGGGCGGTGCGTTTGGCATTATTATGAAAACACGCGCAATAGATAATGGCATTTTAGCGTTAATCGAAAAAACTCAAAAATTAGAGCAAGCATTTATTCCTATTTTATTTGTGCTGTTTTCGTTTGCGGGTGCAGTGTTTGGCATGGGTGAAGAGGCCATTGCCTTTTGTATTGTTCTACTGCCATTAATGCGAGCAATTGGCTATGATGGTATTACCACTGTTCTTGTTACTTATGTTGCCACACAAATAGGCTTTGCCACTTCTTGGATGAACCCTTTCAGTGTTGCTATTGCCCAAGGCATTGCGGGTTTATCTTTGATGTCTGCGCTCGAGTTTCGAGTAGTGCTATGGTGTGTTTTTACTATACTCGGTGTGGTGTTTACCATGCGTTATGCCAGTAAAATTAAGCGAGAGCCCAGTTTGTCACCTTGTTATAACGCAAACCAAGAAGTGGAAACTCAAGTCGAGCACAAGGCAAGATTTACCGCTATTGACAGCGTATTGTTGAGCACTTTTTTAGCAGGGATTCTCTGGGTTATCTGGGGAGTAGTCGCTCGTGGTTATTACATTCCTGAAATAGCCAGTCAGTTTTTTACCTTGGGTTGCGCAATTGGTTTTTTCGCCATTTTAAGCAAGCGCCTTAACGTTAATGAAGTGGCAGAAGCGTTTAAATCTGGTGCTAAAGATTTGTTACCAGCGGCCATGATTGTAGGAATGGCTAAAGGCATTGTTATTATCCTAGGTGGCGATCAAGCCAGCGAGCCTTCCGTGTTAAATACTGTTTTATATTATGCAGGTAATTTATTAGCTGAATTGCCAAAAGCACTTTCGGCAGTTTGCATGTTTGTTTTTCAGTCAGTTTTTAATTTCTTTATTGCATCGGGCTCTGGTCAGGCAGCTCTTACCATGCCAATTATGGCTCCCTTATCCGATATTATTGGTCTGCAACGGCAAGTTGCGGTACTCGCTTTTCAGCTGGGTGATGGTTTAACTAATATCATTATTCCTACCTCTGCTGCATTAATCGGTTGCTTAGGTGTTACCAATATTGATTGGTTTGTCTGGGCAAAATTTATATGGCGTTTCATGTTGTTACTGGCCAGTGTTGCCATTGCGTTCATGGTTTCAGCCGTGATGTTAAATATTACCTAAAAGGTTACTATGAAATTAATCAAAAATGCTCAAGTATTTTCTCCCGTGCCGCTAGGGCAAAAAGATGTACTTATTGCTGCCAATAAAATTATTGCCATTGAAGATGATTTATCTCACATGGCCAATGATTTAACAGAAGTCATTAATGCTAGCGGGCAAATTCTTACCCCTGGTTTTGTCGACTCACTGGTGCATATTACCGGTGGAGGCGGTGAAGGTGGATATACAACAAGAACACCAGAAATGCATATTAATGAAGCCTTTATTGGTGGTGTAACCACAGTCATTGGTGTATTGGGAACAGATGCAGAAACACGTAGTTTAGAAAATTTGTTGGCGAAAGCTTACGGTTTAGAAGAGCAAGGCTTATCGGTATTCTGTTATACGGGATCATATCATTATCCTATGGTAACCATTACAGAATCAATTAAACGAGACATCATGCTTATAGAGAAATTTATTGGTGTCGGCGAAGTTGCCATTGCTGATCACCGCAGCTCTCACCTAAACCCAACTGAATTGGCTCGGCTTGCTTCTGAAGCTCGAGTAGCAGGGATGCTTTCGGGAAAATCTGGCATTGTTAGCATTCATGTTGGAGACGAATCAGGAAAATTGTCAAAGCTTCAACGAGTTGTTGAGCAATCTGACATCCCAATCAGACAATTTTATCCTACTCATATTAATAGGAATGAATCACTACTACATGCAGGTTTTGAATTTGCTGATCAAGGTGGTTTTATCGATTTTACTACAAGCACAACGGAGCAAATCATTGCTCAAGGAGAAATACCAGCAGCGCAAGCATTAGCATTGGCGCTTAAAAAAGGAATAGATATTAAACAGTTAACCATGAGCTCCGATGGTAATGCTAGTTTGCCTATCTTCGATGAGCAAGGAAAGCTTATTGAGTTGCAAGTAGGGCAAGTACGCAGTTTACACCAATCAATGGTTGATGCTGTTTTATTGCATAAAGTGCCACTAGAGTTAGCATTGAGTGCAATTACTAGTTCACCGGCGGGCATATTACAACTTAATAATAAAGGTCAACTAGTGGTAGGGGTTGATGCAGACTTAAATTTACTTGATAGCGAATCATTAGCGGTAAAAACAGTTATTGCGAAAGGAAAGCAGGTAATTAGAGATGAAAAAATATTAATTAATACACCTTTTAGTTAATAAACATAACAAAACCTTAAGTACATTTTTTAATCAATAAATTCATTGAGGGGGAGAGTGTTACCTAAATTTAGATGAAACGATGTAAATAGAAATCATAAAAAGCACATATAAATTAAAATATTAGGAGAAGAAACATGAAACAAAAAACATATAACTTTAAAAAGTCATCACTTTTTTTAGCTATAGCTACGTCAGTATCTGCGCCTGTAACGGTATTTGCTGAAGAGGCTGAAGTAAAAGTTGAAGGAATAGAAAGAATAGAAGTGACAGCTTCACGCCGCTCATCGAGTGTACAAGAAGCGCCGTTAAACATAACGGCACTAGATGGCGATGTAATGAAAGATCAAAATATTGTAACTGCAGAGGATGTAGCCAGGTGGGTTCCAGGCTTAAGCATATCTGATCAAGGTGGGCGAGAAGGGTCGTCCATTATTGTTCGGGGCTTAAATACCAACTCATCAGAGCGGAGTGCTGACGGTGGCACCGTTGCTACTTACTTAGGAGAGATACCATTTAATGCTGATTTACGTCTCACAGATATTGAACGAGTGGAAGTGCTTATTGGCCCTCAGGGTACACTATATGGCGCTGGTACGTTAGGTGGTGCAATTCGATATATGTTAAAACAACCTGAATTAGATATTACGGAAGGAGAGATAACCGGTGATGTATTTTCATTAAGTGAAAGTGAAGGTACTGGCACTGAAATAGGCCTTATATTTAATAAACCACTCATTGAAGATGTACTAGCCATAAGGGCAAGTGCTAATTATTTCAATACTCCTGGATATGTCGATTATACTCATGTAGTTAAAACTCCAGGTGTTTCTTTACCTGATCCTGACTGGACTGATCAAAGTGCTATTGATGATAACCTAAAACGAGTTGTAGATGTTAATGATGAACAAATGACTACTGCTCGTGTTTCTCTTCGTTGGCAACCAAATGATTGGTTTGATGGTACATTGAATTACTTCTATCAAAAACAAGAAAATGGCGGTAACTCAATTGTGCAAAATGGCACGATTAATGAAGGAAATGGTATTTCTGGTCGTATAGGCGAGTATGATTCGGCATACCGTGTAGAAGAGCCCAATGAGAAAGAAGATGACTTACTGAGCCTTGAACTTAAAGCCGATTTAGGTTTTGCTGAGTTAGTTTCTGCTTCAGGCTGGTCAAGTTATGATCAAGTAGGTCAACGCGATCAAACAGATTTGCTTTATGATATTTGGAGTGGTTATGCCGACTTTCCTGCATTTGTTGGTTACACACGCGATACAGGTAAAGAAGATAGCTTTACTCAAGAAATCCGTTTAGTTTCACAAAGTGAGTCACCATTAAGCTGGATTGTAGGTGGCTACTATAATAAGTTAGAAACAGAATCAGATGATAGAGAATATACGCCGGGTCTAACTGAGTATTGGGGAGGGGGGATTCCTAATATTGAAGAAGATCTTGAGTATATAGCTTTAAGTTCTTCTGAGGTTGAAGAGTCAGCCTTGTTTGGTGAAATTGCATACCAAGTAAACGACAAACTTAGTGTAACGCTTGGTGCTCGTTTTTATGAATACGAAATAACTTCACGTTCTGGCTCAGCAACACCGCTTTACTCAGGCGATTTTGAGGATATAAATCAAATTGAATTTGATGAAACGCATGCAAAAGATGATGGAAATCTGTTTAAATTTAATACCAGTTATCAATTGTCAGATGATGTATTAGCTTACTTTACTGTCAGTGAAGGTTTTAGAATTGGTGGCGCCAATGGCTTAAAAGAGTGTCCAGATGAATTGCCAGAGCAGCAAATTGTATGTGCTCTGCCAAATGAAATTGACTATATTCCAGATACAACAACAAACTATGAATTAGGATTTAAAAGTACTTGGTTGAGTAATCGTCTACACTTTAATGCGGCATTATTTAATGTTGACTGGGAAGATGCTCAAATTGCTGCGGTATCTGTTAATGGTCAAGAAAACATAACATCTAATGCTGGAGCCGCTAACTCTAAAGGTGTTGAAATATCTACTCGTGCTATGCTGTCAGACTCTCTCATTGCTTATGCAACATATTCCTATGCTAATGCAGAATTGACTGAAGACGCTCCTTACTTATTTGGTGTAAAAGATGAGCAAGGTACAGCATTACAAAATCATTACGATGGTAATGATGGAGACCGTTTACCAGGTGCTCCAGAGCATCAATTCTCTTTAGGTTTGAGTTATGAAACAGAAGTGTTGGATGACAAATCATTGATCATCAATTATGGTTTAACAGCACAAAGTGATGTATACACAAAAGTTGGACTTAAAGCCGATGGCGAAGTTCTCTCGGGTTATGCAATAAGCAATATATCAGCAAAAATTTCAGATGATGCATGGTCAGCAACCTTTTATATCGATAACATGTTTAATAAGTACGCAGAAACCTCTGTTCGTCGTGATAAATCATGGGCTGGCATGGCCAAATTTGAAAGTGAAAATAAATCGCTGCCTGAACTGCAACGTGTTTATGGACATTACATAACTAAGCCATTGACAGTAGGAATTAAGTTTACTTACTTATTTGAATTATAAGTTAACTACAGGCTAACTTTTATTTGTTAACTTATAACAAGTAAGCGTTAGATTAATTAGTGAGCTTGTTTCACTTTCTGGTTGACCCTACCTTAACGGTAGGGTCTTTTTACTTTACTCGACTTGTGAATATATGAACTTTCAATCATCTCAACGGCTTCATGAGCAAGCAGTTAATGCGTTAAATAACAATGAAATTGAAAAGGCACATAGCTATTTAGTTCAACTCATTAAGGACATTCCCACTCATGCAGATGCTTATTTTTTGCTAGCCATGGTCAATGTCAAGGTAGGGCAAATTGTTAAAGCAGCCAAATTAATTGAAAAGGCAATTTGCTTTAAAGATAACACTGAATATAGAGCACAATTAGCAAAGTGTTATGCATTGATGGGTGAACTGAGCAAAGTAAGAACAAGTGTTGAAAGGGTAAAAGCGCAAGAAATCAATGAGCCACTAACTGCTGATACTATCGGAGTCGCATTAAGTCGAGTGGGCTTACATGATAGAGCGATTACCTTTTTTGAACAGGCAATAGAATTAGATAATCAAAATGCCTCGTACCTTTATAATTATGGCGTTTCATGTAAGTTTACTGGGAAGTTTGCTCAAGCTGTAACGGCGTTTGAACAAGCTATTACTATTGAGCCTATGCATGTTGCTGCTCATTATTCTCTGACTGATGTAAGTGAAATTGATATAAATAACAATCACATAGAGCGTTTGTTAACTGCTAAACAAAATATCAATAATGTGGATGAACAACTTTACATAGGGCATGCGCTTGCCCGTGAATATGAGGCGATAAAGCATTACGACCAAGCTTTTGAAAGTTTACTGTTTGCAAAAAAAGCTAAGCATAAGCAATTAGGCTATACATTTTCTCGTGATCAAGACATGTTTAATGTGCTTACCGAGCAAGTTTGCTCAAACCAGTTTGATGAAAAAAAAGGATTTACAGACAATTCAGCCATTTTCATTGTTGGCATGCCTAGAACAGGTACAACGGTAGTTGAACGTATGTTAACTCAAAATCCAGAGGTTCAATCGGCTGGGGAACTACATGATTTTGCTATGCTGACTAAACAGTTAAGCCAAGACAATAGTCCTTTTATTTTAAGTGATAATATTTTAAAGCAGACAGAGCAAATAGATTTTGAAAAGTTAGGGCAAGCTTACATCCACAAAGCCAAATCTGTTACTAATTGTCAAGGCAAGTTTGTTGATAAAATGCCGCTTAATGTACTTTATAGTCAGCTCATTCTAACCGCCCTACCCAACGCTAAAATTATTTGTTTAGATAGAAATCCACTAGATACAATTATGAGTAATTTTAGGCAATTATTTGCAACAAACTTTTCTTTTTACCATTACTCCTTAAGTTTAACTGATATCTATCGATTCTATATAAACTTTAAGCAGTTAGCTGATCTTTATGCACGTCAATATCCTGATAATTTTATGTTGGTGAATTATGAGACATTGGTTAATTCACCTGATCAAATAGGTGATGAAATTTCTAAATTTTGCGGGGTAAATTGGCATTCCAAATATGCTTTGATTGAAGAAAATACTAATTCGGTTGATACTGCCAGTGCCGTGCAAGTGAGGCAGCCTATCGTCAATAGCAACATAGGTAATTGGCAACATTATCAGAAATACCTCCAAGAAATTATTGACTGTATGAACGACGACGGGTTCGAATCTGATTGATCTATTTTACAGAGGCCATTAGTTCATTATTCCATAGTTATGCTTAAGCTGTTTGATGAAATCATCTTCATGTATAGACTCTACCGCTTGTCTTATATCTTCAACTACCTCTTGCTCGATAGATTTACGAAACAAGAAGTGAATCCCCTCATTTTTACCTTGGTAATCATAGTCGAGTTTTAGTGGCGTTTCAGATACCAGATCTGTGATAGTCATTTGTTTTGTTAGAAACTGGCCTGCTACGGAATTTATCGCTAACAAATCCATTCTTTCGTGCAATAGCATTTCAAAGTTTTGTTTATCATTTTTTGTTTCGGTTAAGGTTAATTTGAGTTCATTAACCGTTTTGGTAAATTGATCACCATAAAAATCACCGCGAACAATACCAATGGTTTTACCTTTAAGAGCAGCTACATTAGCAATAACTTTTGCATTTTTCGCTAACTGGTAAAAAGATATGGTGCCATCACTATCATATAAAACATGCTTATTGGCAGGAAAATCATCAGTCAAAAACATTGATGGGGTAACATCTATTACGTTATTTTTTAACGAAATTTTTATCCGAGCAAATGGATAGAACTTGATTTTATATTGATAATTAGCTCTTTTTATTGCCTCAATTAGAATATCTAAATCAATCCCGTAACCGATGCTATTGTTTTTAAGCTGGTAACCTTCTTTGATTACATAAGGAGGAAAGTCAGCTACACCAATAATAATAGTTTTTTCTTTAGCTAATAGATTAACTGAGAAAACACTATTAATTATTAATAGCATAGATAATACAAGCTTATTCATATCAGCACCTATAATTAACCTTTGGTGATTACATTATCTCCGTTATGGTTTTAGTATAGTGCAATGTTATTGTTTTTTTTAACTATTTATTGGCAAAGGCTTTGGTCTAATCTAATCGCTCCGTCAAAGTCATTTAAAGGAATTTTCTGTACTTTAACGATGCCTTTGTTTGATGTCATACGATGAATATAGTTACCATCTCCAGTTGCTATGCCAACATGAGTGATCACACCCGGTTGCCAGTTACCATAAGTATTTTTTAAAAAAATAATATCTCCGGCTTGAGTCTGTTCAACCTGTGTGATTTTTACGCCAAATTCACTACTGGCTAAAGAGTCAGCATGTTCTGCGAGTAGTTTATCGTCAATACCTAAAAATTGCTTATCCCATGGCTGTTTGGTTTGTAACTCGTTAAATTTTGCACCACAGGCAGCAACAAGCACTTCTCTAGTCCAATTCATGCATTGCTCTGCTTGTCCTACTCGGTAGCCTTTGTTTTCCCAACTATAGGCTGTCTTCATGATTTTATCTTCAATTGTACTCTGCGCGGCAGAGCCGCCAGATAAACTGAATAGGAATAATAGTGAAATAATCTTTTTCATTGCATTGTCCTTTATTTGTTAATGTTTAAACTTTCTATTAGTGTTTTTTTAATATTGATTTTTATATTGTGAAAAAAGTGTTTGTGCTGCGAGCCAGATATCACCAACTTTACCTGATGCTACGGGTGTATTATCAATCGCTATAACAGGAGCAACTTCTTTAGTAGAGCTAGTTAACCATACTTCATCTGCATTGAGTACTTCATGATGAGTTACACGCCTTTCTTGTACGATATAGTTGCTATGTTTTCTCAATATATCTAATAAAATATGGCGAGTAATCCCCGGTAATATCTGATGATCTAATGGTGGGGTGATAATAGTATTATTTTTTACCACAAATACATTACTGGCACTGGCTTCAGTTAATTCGTTATTTTTATTAAATAAAATGGTTTCTTTGTTGCCTTCATTAATACCGTGCTGGAAGTGTAATACATTGCCCAGTAGAGATGTTGACTTAATGTGACAACGTTGCCACCGTAAATCTTGATGTGTAGACACTTTATAAGCCCCCGCTTGTTTTTTCTCAGCTATCGGAGCCGTTGGAATTTCAAAGGTGAAAGCATATATAGTTGGCGTCGAATCTTGATTAAATGCATGGTGACGAACTGGAGAGCTGCCTCGAGTAACTTGAATATAAATAGCAAGGTTATCACCATTATTTTGCTCAATCAGTTGATGGCATAACGATTGCCACTTATCATCACTATAAGGGCTTTTAATATCCAGAGCATTTAGGCCATCAGACAATCGGTTTAAATGAGCCTGTAAACCAATAAACTTATTTCGATAGCAAGGTATTACTTCATAAATCCCTTCACCAAATAGAAAACCTCTATCCATAGGAGAGATAAGGGCGTTTTCAGGGGCTACAAATTCATTATTTAAAAATACTATACTCATATTTTACTCGGTTCAAACCCACAAATTTTTTCTAATTGGCAGATAAGCTGTTCACCATGGGTAAAACATAAGCTGTCTTCGGTAAGCTCATTTTGACGAGTAACACCGTCGACACTACCTAAACTTGAAAGGTAAGTTAGAATGATTTTAGGATTAATTTCCTCGAGTAAATTTCTGTTATGCCATAAAGATAGAAATGAAATGAGTCCATACGCTGCCCAATTTGACACATCGGCAATTAACAGTTCATCACATAGCGTCATTGAAGGAATTATATCTAATTTGTGCACAGCCTC
>Ga0105358_10002387_pt1 | contig 10076 bp, 6 predicted proteins | sample GOMGulsemesocosm_5_FD_83509 | JGI IMG/M metagenome (GOLD analysis project Ga0105358, IMG submission 83509) | Methane-oxidizing microbial communities from mesocosms in the Gulf of Mexico - GOM15C Gulf of Mexico | ecosystem: Environmental > Aquatic > Marine > Cold seeps | place: Gulf of Mexico...
AGTTGCTCTAGCTGCTCGCTAGGCCAGCGTACTATGATTCGTTATAAGACCAAGATTAAGACTTAATAAGAGAGAATTCTATGCACCCGGTGCGCAAGCAGCGTTTATACATTGTTTTATTTATTGTTGGCTTTGCTTCGGTGGCCATTGGTTTAATGGTTTTTGCCCTGAGTGAAAATATTAATTTATTTTACCCCCCGTCAAAACTTGCCAATGGCGAAGCCCCCGATAACGTCAATATTCGGGGTGGCGGCTGTGTGGTTCCAGGCTCAGTTGAACGCAGTAAAACCGACCTCGGTGTTCGCTTTGCCTTGACTGATGGTCTGGCTAAAGTCCCAGTGGTTTTTTCCGGCATCTTACCCGATCTTTTCTCTGAAGGTGAGGCGGTCGTGGTCAATGGTAAAATGTTAGCGGGCGTATTTCAGGCCGAGCAGGTATTGGCAAAGCATGATGAAAATTACACGCCGCCTGAAGTTGCCGATGCCGTTGGACAGGCGAATGCAGAAAAAGGTGTGCAGCATCAGGCTACTTGTGAAGGCATGGCTATGTCTGGCAACAAAACTTACAAATAAGGTTGGGATATGATTGCTGAATTAGGACATATTACGCTGATTATTGCCTTGGCATTGTCAGTCTTGTTGGCCGTGATCCCGATGTGGGGTAGTTATTCGAATAATGCTTTATGGATGTCTAGCAGCCGTAGTTTGGCGACGGGTATGTTTGTCTTTGTGGCCATCTCTTATGGCTGCTTGACGATTAACTTTATGGAAAGTGATTTTACCGTAGCCTATGTTGCGGCGACCTCAAACTCTATCCTGCCATGGTATTACAAGCTGAGTGCGGTGTGGGGAGGCCATGAGGGGTCCTTTTTATTGTGGATGTTAATGTTGGCTGGTTGGACCTTCACCGTAGCGTGCTTGAGCCGTTCATTACCTGAAATTATAGTAGCCCGTGTGTTAGCGGTGTTGGGCTTCTTGAGTATTGGCTTTCTGCTGTTTATGTTACTCACGTCTAATCCTTTTGACCGTTTACTTCCAGACACTCCAAGCGAGGGCCGAGATTTAAACCCATTGCTGCAGGATCCAGCGTTTATTTTTCATCCGCCTATTTTGTACATGGGTTATGTTGGTCTTTCTGTCGCATTTGCTTTTGCGGTAGCGGCGCTTTTATCAGGTCGCTTAGACAGTGCATGGGCCCGTTGGTCTCGCCCATGGGCTACCGCAGCTTGGGCTTTTTTGAGCCTCGGTATTGCCCTGGGTAGTTGGTGGGCATATTACGAGCTTGGCTGGGGCGGTTGGTGGTTTTGGGACCCTGTTGAAAATGCAGTGTTTATGCCCTGGTTGGTAGCAACCGCGCTGATTCATTCTCTCGCGGTCACTGAGAAACGCGGCGTTTTCAAAAGCTGGACAATACTGCTAGCAATATTTTCATTTTCATTATCGCTATTAGGCACGTTCTTGGTCCGCTCGGGTGTCATTACCTCGGTACATGCTTTTGCAACAGACCCAGAACGGGGCGTCTTTATCCTAGCCTTTTTAGGCTTGGTCGTGGGTGGCAGTTTATTACTCTATGCCATCAAGGCGCCGACAATTCGAGCTACCGCGACGTTTTCGTGGGTGTCTCGCGAGCTTTTCTTGCTGCTAAACAATATTCTGTTAGCCGTGCTAATGCTTACCGTCTTGCTTGGCACGCTTTACCCTCTTATCGCCGACGCTATGGGTTTGGGCCGTATTTCAGTTGGCCCACCGTTTTTTAATCTGTTTTTTGTGCCAATAATTCTGACCTTGAGTCTTTTGCTCGGGCTGGGTGCAGCAACCCAATGGAAATCAACCCGAGGAGAGCGCTTTAGTAATCTATTACTAATACCTGCTGTAGTCAGTGTTGTTATGGGTATTGTCGTCGCCAGCCTATACGGTGAGAATTTCGCATGGAAAGGCGCCTTGTGTGCGGCTTTAGGTGCTTGGGTGATGTCTGTAACCTTTACTGATTGGTGGAAAAAAGCCAAAGCTAAGCGTGGCTCTACCATAGCTCAACTGTTTAATATGACGCCTAGTTTTTACTCCATGGCTCTCGCTCATTTCGGCCTAGGCGTTGCCATTATTGGTGGCGGTTTAAGCAGTGTTTACAGTGTGCAAAAAGATGTCCGAATGGAGCCGGGTGAAACCGTTAGCGTTGCTCAATACGATTTTAAATTTGAAGGCATGCTGGCAGTCGATGGCGCGAATTATCGTGCCGACCGTGGGCAGATTCATGTCTCAAAAGACGGTGAATTTATCACCATCTTAGGGCCAGAAAAGCGCCATTATTTATCGGGCGGCAACATGATGACCGAAGCCGCTATTGATTCAAATCTCGCTCGTGATCTTTATGTTGCGATGGGCGAACATTTGGGTGAGGGTGCTTGGGGGGTCAGAATTTACGTGAAGCCTTTTGTTATGTGGATATGGTTAGGCGTTTTGTTTATGGGCCTTGGCGGTTTTGTGGCCGCGGCTGATAAGCGCTATCGTAGTAAAACCAAACGCAGCAATGCTCCACAGGCTAGCGCAATAAGCGCCGCATAATTGATTTTTGAGTATCGTATGTCACGTTTAAAGTTGTTTTTACCTCTTTTCATATTTGCCGCGCTCGCAGCATTATTTTGGAAAGGTTTATCGCTGGACCCGCGAGCAATGCCTTCGGCCTTGCTCGATAAAGAGTTCCCAGCTTTTGAACTGGGTGTTCTCAAATCGCCCAATACTATCCATAGCCGTGATGATTTACTCGGTAAGATTAGCGTTGTAAATGTATGGGCGACCTGGTGTATCGTATGTCGGGTAGAGCACCCTTATTTGTTGAAGTTGGCAGAGCAGGGCGTGAACATCGTGGGGGTAAATTACAAAGACAACCCTGAGGAAGCTCGTGCTTGGTTAAAAGAGCTTAAAGATCCTTACACCTATAGCCTGATGGATCGAGATGGCCGCCTAGGGTTAGACCTGGGTGTATTTGGAGCCCCCGAAAGTTACCTGGTGGATACCAAAGGCGTTATCCGCCATAAGCATGTTGGCATGGTGGATGACAAGGTTTGGGTTCGTGATTTTCAGCCAATTATAGATGAGATTAAAGCAGCGGCACTTTAGTGTTTCCGATTGGTGGTTTGTGGCTCACACAAACCATTCGATCCCCTCAAATAGTAAATTGTTAAATAGGTATTGATAAAATTTTCTTATTCAGAAACTTTCAAATGATCAAAAACTAGCCGATTGTCTTGTTTGCTTGCGCCGCCAACTCCCAAGGTTTTATCCTTTATTTGTACATCGGAGCTAGTTGGATATGTTCCAGTTTGAGTTTCTGCCTTCTAAATTCAAAACAAAATTTCCCCCGCTGAACCGTTTCGGCTATTTTCTTCCTTTTTTGTTTCTTTAATAGAATAAAAACTGAATAAATTTTCAATATTTTAGATGTATATTTCAATTTAAAGCTGCAATAATTGCTGTCCAGAGGCGGTATGACTAGTCATTTATTCTGTGACGCAGTCAGCGTGGTGGTTGAGACCTTAAATCAACACTATGCAGATAAACCGCCCAGAATAAGAGCCAGTAATTGAAGGTGGTTGAAATTTGTACGGCCGGTCTGTTTACGCATATCGGCAGTGTAAAGAGCCTACATTGTGATTCGCATCAAGGGATCGCGGTATTAGGAAAAATAATGACTACTTTATACGGTCATTTGCAACTGTTTGGGCTATATCCCCGTCTCATTACTGGTTCTTAACAATAACGAGTGAGCCCCAAAGTGGGTATCAAAGGAGAGCACCAATGTTGAACTTTTCAAAGAAGTCACAATATTTTATTAAATCGGCACTTGCCTTGGCTGTTGCAGCCAGTGCAAATACTGCAATCGCCCAGAGCGGCAGTGAAGAAATACTTGAAGAAGTGGTAACGGTCGGTACGCGTAAGGTCGGCTTGTCACCAGAAGAAACCTTATCACCGATTGATGTATTGGGCGGGTCTGAGTTACAGACTCAGGCATCTTTCAATCTTACAGATTCATTGACCAAAATTGCTCCGTCATTGAACACCCAGCGTTTCCCAATTGCCGACGGTACTGCGTTTGTTCGCCCAGTAACCCTGCGTAACCTTTCTCCAGATCACACCTTGGTGTTGGTGAACGGCACACGTCGCCACCGTTCTGCTTTGGTTAACCTTCAATTGGCACCTTTGGGTACCGTGAACCAGGGTTCACAGGGCGTTGATTTCTCTGCTTTTCCATCGGCAGCTATTAAGCGTGTTGAAGTTCTTCGTGATGGTGCGTCGGCTCAATACGGTTCAGATGCCATTGCTGGCGTTGTAAACCTAATACTGAATGATTCAGATGAAGGCCTTAACCTTTCTGCCCAGTACGGTGAGTACTCAGAAGGTGATGGCGAGCGCTCAACGATCAGTGCAAACTTTGGTTTACCTTTAACCGACAGCGGCTTCATTAACACCACGGTAGAGTACGCAACATCTGATACCACTAGCCGTGGAACCGCTCGCCCTGACGCCGCCGCTATTGCTGGCATTGTTGGTGCTGAGAATGTCCCTTACAATGGTCTAGGTCAACGTTGGGGAGACCCAGATATTGACTCGTTGAAGGTCTTTGTTAATGCTGGTATCGATTTGAACGACAACGTTGAAATCTACGGCAATGTTTCTTACAACGATAATGAAACCCTTTCTGGCTTCTTTTACCGTGGCCCTGTATTACCAACCGCGGCTGACAACATTGCCAACGGCCCACGTTCAACATTGTTTACCGATGCAAACGGTGACGGCATAGCCGATCCAGCGGGTGCAGACCTCGTTAACAGCATTACCGCCCAAGGCTTGAATCCATCGGATTACTTGACGGCCGATGCGAACAGCCCAAGTGGTTTCAGCTTACTCAACCCAATTCACAGCAAATTCCCAGGTGGGTACAGCCCATTATTTGGCGCAAACATCAGCGATTACTCGGTGATTTTTGGTGCTCGTGGAGAATTAGACGGGGGCTTGAAGTGGGATGTCCGTGGACGTCAGGCTGAAAACGAAGTTGAATACGTATTGAACGACAGTATTAACCCAAGCTTGGGTGCCTTGTCGCCGACCACATTTAAGCCAGGTACTTTAACTCAAGAAGAAAGCAGCTTTAATGCTGACTTTGTTAAAACTTGGGATGACTCACCGCTAAACCTTGGTTTTGGTTTCGAATGGCGTGAAGAGGTCTACAAGATTGGCGCAGGTGACCCTGCATCAGTCCAGCAAGGTCCAACCTTTGCGCAGTTCGGTTTAGGCTCAGACGGCTTCCAGGGCTTCGCTCCAGCATCCGTTGGCGAGTTTGATAGCCAAAGTTATGCTTTGTACATCGATGCGGAAACCGACATCACCGATCAGTTGTCAGCAGCGATTGCGGTTCGTTACGAAGACTTTGATAACTATGGTTCAACCACTAACTTTAAGTTATCGGGTCGCTATGAGTTTAATGAAGTCGTCGCGCTACGTGCAACGGTTAACTCTGGCTTTCGAGCGCCAACCCCTGGGCAGGTTAATACTCTAAACATTACCACGACCTCTGATTCTACTGGTGCTTTGATTCCAAGCGGCACTTACCCTGTGAATCACCCAATATCTGCAGCTTTGGGAGCAGAGGAGTTGGTGCCTGAAGAATCTCTTAGTTATAGTGTCGGCGTAGTAATTACCCCGACTGATAACACTGTAATTACAGTTGATTATTACGATATCGTGATTGAAGACCGTATAGCGCTACAAAACTTCACCATTACTGATGTTGAGTTAGCAAAGCTTAATGCCGCGAATATCCCTAATGCCGATTTATTACTCGGTAGCAATGGTAACTTCTTCGTGAATGGTTTTGAGTCAAATGTTTCAGGTCTTGATCTCAATATCCACTCTAGCTATGAGCTAGGTGAGGGTATGTTTGGCGTTGATTTTCGTCATAACTACAACCAGCAAGAAGTCTCTGATGTGAAAGCAGGCAGCATTAACGCAGGCCGTGTTTTCGACTTGGAAAACCAAACGCCTGAACATCGTTCTGTTTTAACGTTTGATTACAGCCAAGATATTTTTGATGGCCTGATTCGATTCAATCGTTATGGCGAGTGGTCTTCTACTGGCGGCTTGTTTGGACCTGGAGATGGATCTGACGTGACCGATTATAGCAGTGCTATATTGGTAGATATCGAAGCCAGCGTGATACTGGATGATAAATACACCTTCGCATTAGGTGGTGAGAACATCTTTGATGAGTACCCAGATAGAGAAGGCAACGGTACGTTGAACTTCTTGGGTCAGCAGTATTCTATTACTTCACCTTACGGTTTTAACGGTGCGTTTTGGTATGCTCGTGTGTCAGCTAGCTTCTAATTTTTATAGCCAAGTCGTTATGAAAGTTTGATCAAAAAAAACCAGCCTTCGGGCTGGTTTTTTTATGGTTGAATTATTATTGTTAATAAAGCGCTTATTGTCGAAATACAATTTTTGACGCTAGCACCAGCTGAAAAGGGTTGCCCCCTAGTTTAGGGTTTCATTCGAATTAGACACTCTTGTGCAGCAGCGGCCACCAAGGTGCCGTCTTCTTTAAATATCTTCCCAAAATTCAAACCGCGAGAACTGCCAGTGACTGGGCTGTCGAGTTCATAGTAATGCCACTCGTGGGCTTTTACATCGCCGTAAAACCATAGCGCGTGATCAAGGCTGGCACTTTGCAAGTCTTGGCTTAAGTAAGACACGCCATGGGGCAGTAGGGACGTGTCCAGCAGATAACTGTCTGACATATAGGCGAGCAAGGCTTGGTTGAGAATCTGCCCCTGTGCTTCGCCACCGGCCCTCATCCAGACCCCTGTTCGCGAAGGCATTGGGACAGGTGCCAGATGATCAAAGGGCAGGGCCCCTCGGTATTCAATTTCCACCGTGCGCTGATCGGGATCGGTTCCAAAATGATCACAGTAGACAACTTGCCGTTCGTGCTCGGTTTGTAAGTTGGTATGGCCGGCAATAGGCTCAAATTCGTGTTGGTGCTCCATGCCTGTTTCAGGGCGCTGGAACGACAGCGATGAAATCAGTATCGGCTTGTCATTTTGCAGTGCCGTGACTCGGCGAGTGCAAAAACCTCGGCCATCGCGGACGATTTCGACATCAAAATAGATATCGATGTCTATTTGACCGGGCCGTAAAAAATAGGCGTGTTGCGAATGGACTTTAAAATCTTCACCAACTGTAGTGTGGGCCGCTAAAAGAGCTTGAGCGATAACCTGACCACCGTAAACACGGTGCCAAGCTGTCGGCATGTTGTAGCCCTTGAAGCGATTTGTATCAATCCGCTGTAAATCTAGAACGTTTAACAGGGAAGCAAAATCCTTTTGTTTTTTTGCCTCAAATTCTTGGTTAAGCATAAAAACCCTATTTTTTCTGTTCTTGCCAGTGTGATGAATTGGCATGTTGCGCCACGTTGTTACCGATCTTACCTGGTGGCGTCGCATGCCAAATATTAATCATGTGTTATACACATTAGATGTTGGGGTATTTATTGAACCCACTCCACAGCGATACGGCGCATTTTCATATCGATGCTGGAGACTTTTACTTTAAGGCTTTGACCCAGTTGTAGAACAGTGTCACCACGGACGAGTTTCAGGCGTCTATGGTCTAATTCCCAAGGGTTTTCCTTGTTTTGCAGCATTACAAAACCTTCAATCCCCGTATCATCAAAGCGTACACCAACACCTTGGCCGTTAACCAAAGCAATCGTCGCTTGGTGCTCAGAGCCAACTTTATCTTGCATGTATTGGCATTGCAGCCACTGCTCCATTTGGCGTACAGCTTGGCGGCCTTTGCCGAGCTGCTGTTGGGACTTGGCTAAATCAACAGCCGGGGCTTGAGGATCATCACCCTGATTTAAAATTTTCTTGATGACTAGTTGGTTGTGGTAATCTTGATAGCGTCGAATCGGTGAGGTGATTGTCGCGTAGGCGGGTAAGCCGAGCCCTAAGTGTGGCGCTGCTTCCTGTGTTAGGGCGCTACTTTGTAGCAAACGTTTACAGGTTAAGTAAAGCTGCGGATCTGTACTTTCTAATTCACGGATGAGTTTAGTATAACCATCGAGCGTTGTGAGGTCGGTATCCGCAAGTGTAGGGTGGTCGGCTTGCAGAACTTCGCTGATGATCTTTAATTTATCATCTTTGAAACCATTATGCTGGGTGAACAAGGCCTTGCTATTATGCTTTGAAAATAAATCAGCGGCACAAATGTTGGTGGCTAGCATGGCCTCTTCAACAAGTTTGTGAGCCTTGTTTTTTTCGGTTTTTGAAATACTTTCGATCTTGCCTTGATCGTTTATATTTAATTCATAATCAGCTTTGTCTTCCATCACCAAGGCGTGTTGCTGGCGGTACGCTTGTCTGCAAGTGCTGAGTTTTTCCAAGGCTTGAAGGTTGGCGTGCAGTGAGGTTTCGATTTCTGTCGATTCACCGGTCTCTAAAAAGTCACTCACTTGCTGGTAACTTAATTTTTGTTTTGATTGAATTCGCGCTTCTTGGAAGGCGTAGTCGGTAATTTCGCCGTGTTGGTCTATTTGCATTTCACACACAATGGCATGCCTTAGCGAGCCTGCTACTAGGGAATAGCGTTGCTGGGAAAGCGACGTAGGCAACATATGAACCGTGTTGTTCGGCAGATACACGCTCTGCATTCTTTGACGGGCTGCAATGGCAATGGGGGACGATGGAACGAGTTCGGCACTCGGATCGGCAATAGCAACGGTAAGCTTGAAGCCGCTGTCTGTCACCACGGCCTCAATAGCATCATCCATATCGAGTGTATTAGCACCATCTATGGTGACAAAGTTTCCAGTATATTCTGCGTGCTTGTCGCATAAGGGGCTGTTATTTAATTCGGTTTCTTGCTGGGCTTTTTGTGTCTCATCACCCTGTGATAATGAAAACTTGCTGCGCATATACGCGGCTTCTATTCCCGCATCTGACTCTTGGCCTAGGCGCTCTAATACTTCGACCTGTGCTTTACCTTCTTTGTGAAAAGGATGCTGAGAGACTTTGCAGTGTATAAAATCGCCGGCTTTTAGGCCTTTACGCTGTTTTGGTGGAATAAATAACCAGCGGCTAAATTGGGGCATATCAGGTTCAACAAAATGACCTTGTCCCTTAATCACATACTTACCAACAAAATCAGAGAGCTCAGTATTTAAGAGTTTCTCTAGTTCGGCTTGAGGCTTACCACCTTTGCCTTCAACGACATTAATTCTGACTTCATCCCCAGGGAACAATCGATTCATATCGTTGGGTGTTACAAATGCTTCTCGACCATCTTCTAATATCACGAAGCCGAACTTTCCATTGGTGCCGCGAACAATGCCATTGGCAATGTCTTTACTGGAGCGTATATCGTTTTTTAGTTGGCTCAGTTGGGCTAAGGCGTTTTTCTGTAGCATGGATTACCTATGTGTAAGCGAAGTGGTCCCACTTGGTGTGAAAGCAAAGCCCGTTTAGGGCAAAAATAAAGCCGCGGATTATATCAGACCAGCACTATAAAAGAGCCCGCTTTAGAGATTAAAACCACTAACCACACGTCGACATTTTAGATCAAATAGGTATTAAAAATCACGAGTATAGAGGTCTAAGCAATAAGAGCTTGCTCTATTATGGTGCGCGGCGTAGTTGGCGAAGCAACTAACGGCCTAAATTTTTGATTTATTTAGGTGGGGTTTGCATTAAGCACCTTAATGCAGCGCATGCCTCAAAATGGCTTACTTAAAAGGTGGTTTTGCGCGCCATGTTGGTGCGCGCCTTTGTTTTGAAATTACTTGGGGTGTGAGTTGCAAAGCGCCAAATTTATATCTAAACCTTTATTCATATGTGGCCGATATAGGATTAGTACTTAGGGATGAATTTAGTCGGCATAGGGTGGAGAGCACTCAACAAATGAGCGCTGAGCGTTAACACACAGAGATTGACAAATGAAAGTAAGATCAAGAGTTTCTATATTTGCATTGGCTCTAGCCTTAATACCGCTATTAGCCGTTACCGTTATTCTGGGGTGGTTTTCCTA
>Ga0105358_10002389_pt1 | contig 10076 bp, 7 predicted proteins | sample GOMGulsemesocosm_5_FD_83509 | JGI IMG/M metagenome (GOLD analysis project Ga0105358, IMG submission 83509) | Methane-oxidizing microbial communities from mesocosms in the Gulf of Mexico - GOM15C Gulf of Mexico | ecosystem: Environmental > Aquatic > Marine > Cold seeps | place: Gulf of Mexico...
AAAACCTATCGTTCACTCTTGATTATTTTGCTATAGAGCAAACTAATGTGGTATTTGCTAGCTCGCGTTATGTCATTGATCAGAACCTAGCTGGCAACCCTACTTTTGCTGGTGATGTTATTCGTAGTAACAATGGTACAGGTTACATTAAAACTATTTTCTCTCCACAAAATAATATTGCCGCGCGTAACCTCTCAGGCTTTGATTTAAATGCTAACTATACTTTAGAAACTGATATTGGTGAATGGCGTATAAACATTGATACGACGCTAATGAGCAAATTTGAAGTGCAAGATACTAGTGATACACCATTTAGAGACATTGTTGGCACTTACGACTCTGCCTTTGGCAGTATTCCAGAGTATAAAGCTAATATCCAAATTGATTGGTCAATGGGTAATTATCGTGCGACTTGGGATGCAAACTACAACTCAAAAATTGAAGCCGCTGAAGATGATGTAATGTCGGCAGCGACATTTCATAATATGCAAGCTGGTTACTTCATCGAAAGTATAGGTACTGATGTACACTTCGGTATTCAAAATGTCTTTGATAAAGAGCCACCGTATCTAAATCAAGGCGTTACCTCAACTGATGATAACCTTTATTCATTCCGTGGTAGATTCTTCTACATGGGCGTGAAAAAAGAATTTTAAGCAATTAAGCTAAAACTTCTTTAAAAAAAGCCACACCCCGGTGTGGCTTTTCATAAACTGAGAATACGCCATGCTAATTAAATTTAATTTGCTGATAATATTATTACTCTGTGTAAATTTATCAAGCCATGCTGAAAATATAGACAAATCACTCTATCGAGTACCAAATGCTGACCAGCTATTATATCTAGAACTAGACGTAGGGCTTGTTATTATTGAACTGAATCCTTTTTTTGCTCCAAAACATGTTGCTCAAATAAAAAAGTTGGTACGAAGTAACTTTTATAATGGTTTAACTTTTTATCGTGTTATCGATGGTTTTGTCGCGCAAGCCGGCACAAGTGTTGACGAAGATAATGGTAATAAGAATTTTGAGATAAAAAACAAATTATTACAGTTACCCATAGAGCCATGGATAGCCAACACAGTAAATAAAAGATTTACCTTAGTACAATCTCCTGACATGTTTGCTGCCAAAACAGGGTTTATAAATGCGTTTGCCGCTGCCAAAAACCATGAAGATTCACTGGCTTGGTTAACGCACTGCCCAGGAGTCATTGGAATGTCACGTAATAATAACCCCAATACTGCAACAACTGATTTTTATATTGTTATAGGCCAGGCGCCAAGGTATCTGGATAGTATTATGACTATATTTGGCCGAGTAATTCATGGAATGAATATAGTGCAAAGAATTAATCGCGGTAATGCTAAAAATAACGGTATTTTTAATGATATTCACGCGGCTACAACAATTAAAAATATAAGCGTTGCAAGTGACTTACCAAAAAGTAAACAGTTAGAAATTATGATCGAACGAACAAATACTATTTCTTTTAAAAACAAACTAACTGAGAGACGAGTACGGTCAGATCCTTTTTTCTATGAAAAGCCTCCTCAAATACTTGATATTTGTCAAGTACCTGTTGAAACAGTAATATTATAAGGTTAGTAAAGCTAATATTGCTTTGCAATACCACTAACAACATATTGTATACAAACAATCAAATAAAACCCAAGGATAGCTGTCTTGATAAAACTAACACACCTGACGACTACTTTTATTATTATCACTTTACTTTTACTTAATGGATGTGGTCAAAGGCAAGTGTCAGTTCAAGAAAATAACAGCCCAAAAGACACTATGATAAATTTAAATGATATCGCTGCCGAATATGTCAAACTCACCCTTAAAGTTGGCCAACATCATAACTCTTATATTGATGCTTACTATGGACCAAAAGAATGGCAGCCAACCGGTGAACCTGTTGAATTAGATAAATTAAAACAACTAACCAAACAGCTCCTTATTGACATTAAGCAAGTTCAAGTACCTCAAGAACAGGTACAACGAAAAGAGTTTCTACAGCTTCAATTGCAATCAGTAATGGTATTTATTCGCCAACTGTTGAAAGAACCGCTTAGTTTTGAACAGGAATCCTTAGGATTGTATGATGCTATTTCACCTGAAATAAATATCACTAAATTAGATTTAATCCTGAATAAGCTTGCTCGATTATTACCGGGTGAACAACCTCTACACCAAAGATATAACGAATTTCAAAGTCAATTTATTATTGATACGACTAAATTAGATTCAGTATTTCAAGCAGCAATAAATGAAGCTCGTCAGCGCACAAAGCAGCATATAGCCTTACCTGAACAGGAGAGTTTTACTGTTGAATACGTCAAAGATAAGATATGGAGTGGTTACAATTGGTATAAAGGCAATAGTTTCAGCATAATCCAACTCAATACCGATTTTCCTATTTATATTGACCGTGCGATTGATCTTGCTAGCCACGAAGGCTACCCAGGGCACCATGTATTTAATTCTCAAATGGAACAACATTTAGTGAATAACAATGGCTGGATGGAATACAGTGTTTACCCACTCTTTTCTCCTATGTCGCTATTGGCTGAAGGTAGTGCTAACTATGGTATTCAAGTCGTTTTTAATGCTGAAGATAGATTAAAGTTCGAGCAAGATGTGCTATTTCCACTCGCGGGTTTAGACGCAAGTAAGGCTAAAAAATATTATGAAATACAGGCATTCAAAGAACAGTTGTCTTATATTGACAACCTTGTTGCCGCTCAGTACCTTGATGGCATGATTGAAAAAAACAAAGCAATTGAATTATTAATGAAATATTCTTTAGTTAGTATTCAAAAAGCTCAGCAGCGAATCGGCTTTATAGAGGCTAATCGTGCTTATGTTATTAACTATAATTTAGGGCAGGATCTGGTCCGTAAATATGTTGATAAACTCACTGCAGCAGGAAATGATGAAGTACGTTGGCAAGTCTTTGCTGAGCTTTTGGCTAATCCAAAAACCGCCTCTATGATGCAGTAAATTAAATATAATTAGTTCATTTACGCTTTGTAAAAACTCTTCCTTTCTGAAATTACTCAATAATTACCCTTTGCAAGTTTCCCTAATTTAATTGGGGAAGCTTGGCTTTAATATAAGCTTTCTCGCAAGCAAACTAATTTATCCCTAGCTAAGCTAATCATGTTCAAAGCCTATTACTTATTTCATAAAACTTAGCCAAAATTTTTAATAACTAAGCTATAAACTGTTTAATTTCAAGCCGCTAAAATAAGCCTCTTTTTATTTTCCTGCATTCTAATATTCATTACTTGAAAAATAACGGTATACTGTATACAATTATTTTCATTGTGTTCATCTACTAAAAACAACATAGCAGGCTATCTATGAGAAACACCACTACAACCCCATTTCCAGCAGCCTTTTATGTTGCCAATACAATGGAAATATTTGAACGTTTAGCTTGGTACGGCATGTACACTTTACTGGCTAGCTATATCATGACACCAAGCACCCAAGGTGGTTTAGGGCTTGGTAATAATGAACGTGGTTTAATTATGGGCGTGGTACCTTTTTTCTTATATTTATTCCCAGTAATTTCCGGGGCCCTAGCAGATCGGTTTGGTTATCGTAAAATGTTTTTGCTCGCTTTTACGCTAATGGCACCAAGCTACTATTTTTTGGGCTATGCCGATAATTTAGCCAGCTTTCTCAGTATTTTTATGCTGATTGCCTTAGGCGCGGGTATCTTCAAACCCGTTGTTATTGCTACCGTTAGTCGAAGTACTGATGATTCAAACCGCGGGTTGGGTTTTGGTATTTTCTACATGATGGTTAATATTGGCGGCTTTTTAGGGCCGTTTCTTGCGCCGATCATCCAAAAAAATTACGGTTGGGAGTGGGTATTTACCTTTGCCGCAATATGGATCTCTATCAACTTTATTCCGGCGTTATTTTTCTATAAAGAGCCTGAGCGTCAAGCTAAAACGGGTGGTTTGAAACAAGTACTTACCGAAATGCAGGAAGTATTAGGTAATTCGCGATTAGCCTTACTGGTAGTGCCATTATTAGTACTGTTAGTGTCTTTTTATGCCGGTATTATTAGCAGCGGTAAACTGACGACCATTATTGCAGCCGCTTTAATCATTTCAGCAGTTTTCTGGGATTTATTGGTGGTAAAAACAGCTCAAAATACAGGAAAAAAAGCTCCGTGGTATCAACAGAAAATGCAAGTGGGTAATAAAGCCTTTATGGTTTACTTGTTGATTTTAACTGGCTTTTGGACGGTATACTTACAAATTTTTATCACTTTGCCCGTGTTTATTCGTGATTTTGTTGATACCACAGACATAGTCCAGCTTCTACATAGCATCAGTCCATGGCTTCATGACACCTTAACCGCTGTTAATATCGATACCTTAAGCAGTGAAATTAACCGATTAAATGAAAAATTTGCCACGGTAGATTTACATGCCAGTAGAGAAGGGATAAACGAAATAGCAAAAACCTTATCTGCATTAGATATTAGAGTGCCCAATAATGAACTTATTGATGCATTTTCTGTACTTGCCCAATCAGGGGAGCAATTATCGCAAGCCAGCACAAATTACGCTAATCAATGGGCTGAAAATTATCGCCAAATGAATCCTGCGACAATCTTAAGTATAGATTTTTTAATGATTATTATATTTCAAGTAGCGATCAGTCGCTTTATTGACAGATTTAAAGCGCTGCCGACATTAATTGTGGGTACGGCTATCTTGTCATTCTCTATGCTTGTTAGTGGTTTTGCTCATGGCTTTATTTTCGGTGGTTTATTAGTTGCCACCTCTGTGATTATTTTTGCTGTTGGCGAAATGACCGCATCACCGAAAAGCCAAGAATATGTCGCCTCCTTTGCGCCAAAAGAGAAAGCGGCAATGTTTATGGGCTACTACTATGTTTCAATGGCGCTAGGTAACTTATTTGGTGGTTTACTTTCTGGTTGGTTATATCAGTCATTAGCGATTGATTTATCTAGCCCAATGTTGATGTGGGCAGTGATTGCGCTAGTCGGTTTTGCCACCTGTATTGCTCTTTATGTTTTCAACCGCACTTTAGTCAGTGATATTGAACAACAACAAGCCTATCAATTAGCACAAGTGAGCGAATGAAGTGAGAAAAGTAACTAATATAAATAATGTATTGGCAAAGTTAGATCAATGGCAGCCTAAAACAGGTCAGGAAAGCTATCTAACAATCAATACTGTTGAATATCACACCGGCGGTGAGCCTCTTCGCATTATTACTCACGGATTTCCAGAGCTTAACGGCGATACTATTTTAGCGAAAAGGCGAGATTGTCAACAAAACCATGACCATTTGCGCCGGGCATTAATGTTTGAACCGCGCGGACATGCCGATATGTACGGCGCTATTATTATCCAAGCCGAGCGCCCAAGCAGCCACTTCGGCGCTATCTTTATTCATAACGAAGGTTATAGCACTATGTGTGGTCACGCCGTGATCGCACTGGCAAAATGTGCGGTTGAATCTGGTGCTGTTAAGCAAACAGGTAAAATAACTGAAGTGGTTATTGATGTGCCTTGTGGTCAAATTCACGCTCAAGCTTTTGCTGAAGAGGTGTCAAAGCCAAACATTATCACCAAGGTATCCTTCAACTCTGTACCCTCATTTGTATTGGCAGCTACGCAAAGTATTACTATTGATGGTATTGGCAAAGTAGATTTTGATATTGCGTTTGGCGGCGCTTTTTATGCTTATATACAAGCTTCAAGTTTAGGACTAACTTTAGCCCCTGAACATCAAGCACAATTAATTGCTTATGGTAGAAAAATCAAAAATGCCATTATTAATGCCATGACAATTGAACATCCATTAGAGCCAGATTTAAGTTTCCTCTACGGTGTAATCTTTATCTGTGACTCGCCATTAAGTGATGTGCACAGTCGTAATGTGTGTATTTTTGCTGATGGTGAATTAGATAGAAGTCCTACTGGCAGTGGTGTTAGTGGTCGTATTGCCTTGCATGTTGCCAAAAAAGAAATTCCTTTACATAAAAGTATCATCATCGAAAGTATTTTAGGTAGTCAATTTAAAGTACAAGCCATTGAAAACCTCAATTATGGTACAGATGCTCACAACTACGATGCGGTAATAGCACAAGTAACAGGTAATGCCTTTATTTGTGGTAAAGCACAATGGCTGATAAACCTTGACGACCCCCTTATGCACGGATTTTTACTAAGGTAGTAGTTAAAGTAAGAAAATGAAAAACGACCAGTCTTTACTGTCGAGTAACGAAGATAGTTATAAATATCATGCGAGTAAAAGAGAGTATTAAGTGATGAAAATTAACAAATTGCGCCAGCAAGTATTAACACAAACACAAAGTGCTGTGATTATTTTTAGCGATATCAATATCCGCTACTTATCAGAATTTTCTGGCCACGCTGCGACTATTTTATTAACAAACAAGGTTAATTATTTAATCACTGACTATCGGTATTTCGAACAAGCGAAACAACAAGCTAAGGGTTTTAACGTTATTTGTCGTGATCGCGCTAATCAAACCCTTGCTGCATTAATTGCCGAACATTTACAGCAAGAAAACTGTTCAAGGCTATTTTTTGAAAGTGAACACATCAATGTCGCTCACTGGCAAGCTATGGTTGAAGAAATAGAGCAGTTTTCATCGGTAACAAATATTTCACCATTAACGGGCACCGTTGAAAAATTGCGGATGATAAAATCCAGCGAAGAAGTTACCTATATCAAGCAAGCAGCAGCTATTGCCGATCAAGCACTTGCCAATATTATCCCCTTAATTAAAGCTGGCATTACTGAGCGTGAGCTCGCTAATGAACTAGATTACCAAATGGCAATGCTAGGCTCAGAAGAATTATCTTTTGCCACTATTTTAGGTTTTGGTGAACGCAGTGCCCTGCCCCATGGTATCCCTTCAAATCGTGCACTAAAACACGGTGATATAGTCTTAATTGATTTTGGTGCTGTCGTTAATGGCTATCGCTCGGATATGACCCGCACCTTTGTTTTTGGTAAGGCAAATGCTAAGCAAAAAGAAGTTTACCTGTTAGTGCAAAGCGCTCAACAAAACGCAATTAATGCCCTAACCCAAGGCGTGAAAGGCAAATTTTTACAACAGCAAGCGGCTAATGTTTTACTCAATAGTGACTATAAAGATTACGTAGGTGAAGGTTTAGGTCATGGTGTTGGTTTGCAATTACACGAGCAACCTTTCCTTAGCCCAGATTGCGAAACCACGATAGAACTAGGCTGTGTTATTACTATAGAGCCCGGTATTTATATTCCTGGCTGGGGTGGTATCCGTATTGAAGATGATGTGGTATTAACAGAGCAGGGGCTTGAAATATTAACGCAGTCGCCAAAAGAATTAATCGAGCTTTAAAGCTTATTCATAATTTGAAACATTTTGTATTGGACAATATAACACCATGAAAATCATTAACACTGAACAAGTGCAAAACAGCTTAAACTTTGAAGAATTAATTCCACTGCTCAAAGAAAGTTTTAGTAAACCTTTTCATATGCCGCAGCGACAAGTGCACCTGCTTGCGCCCGAAGATAAAAGTAAGCATGATGCCTTTGCTTTGCTGCCTTCTTGGAATGATGAGGTTATCGGAAATAAAATGTTTACCTATTTTCCAGATAACAGTGCTAAGCATGACTTACCCGGATTATTTTCAAAAATCATGTTATTTCGCCGCCAAACTGGTGAACCCCTAGCATTGGTTGATGGCACCAGTGTAACGTATTGGCGTACTGCAGCCATTTCAGCATTGGCAAGTCAGTTACTATCAAAAAAAGATAGCCAGCACTTCATGCTATTTGGCACAGGTAATTTAGCTGCTTATTTATTACATGCTCATATTAGTGTACGCAATTTGAAAAATGTGATTATTTGGGGAAGATGTGTTGATAAAGTACGTAAGATAATTAATGAGTTTAGTGCTATCTATCCTCAAATTAACTTTTATACTAGCTTAGATCTTGCACAAGAGATCCCGCATGTTGATATAATCTGCTGCGCAACAGCTTCAAAAACACCTTTATTTCCCGGTGAATTAATCAGTTCTGGCACACATATAGATTGTTTAGGTAATCATATGGCTAATGCTCGAGAGTGTGACAGCGTGACTATAACCAAAGCACGAGTATTTGTTGATAGTTTAGCTAACACCTTAAATGAAGCTGGCGAATTACTTATTCCTATTGAAGAGGGTATTTTCAAGGCCGATGATATTGTTGGAGAGTTAGCAGACATGTGTAAACAGCCTGAAATTTTAAGACAATCAGCTGATGAAATCACTTTATTCAAATCTGTAGGTACCGCTGTTAGTGACTTAGTCGCAGCTTATTTGGTTTATCAAAAAGTACCTTAGTTGTATTCGTTATATTAAGAATATTACCTATATTTAGCAGAGACCTTTTGATTTACCACTGTTCTAAACTAAATAATTATCATTAAGATGAATAAAACATGCTCTCTATTTCCGGTGAGACTGCTGAAGCGAATTTATAAAAAATAAATGCGCTTTTTATCCATTAAGCCCACGGCTAAATAGCCCCATTTATAAACTTGTTTGGTTCCATCTCGATATTTAGTATCAAAAACTTGTTGTAATGTTAACTATTTCTCTTGCTCAATTTTATTGAGTAATTGAAATACTTTTGGGTTGTCATAACCTTTAGAAATGTACTCAGCTAGCCCTTCAGACCACCATACTAAATGGCTGGGAAAGTGATTGAAGGTATCATATTTGATAAAACGCCCATCAAGATAATGTACATATTCGTGATTTAAATTCTACAGGTGACGGCTAGTCCCTAGCTTTTTATGAAAAACAGTCTCTTGTGAAATCAACTGACGACAAAAATCATCTACTGTGCTTTTGTCATTTTCTGTGTGCGAATGAATAAACTATCACAGCATACATGCTTATTGGCGTTGCATCCTCTATTGTTGGGGTGATACAGCGAGCTTTTAAACTGCCTTCTTCGCACTCTGATTTTCCGCGATAAGTACTAACAACATAAGGAACGCTAAAAATTGTTTTAAGTGCTTTACTCTTTGACTCTGTACCTGATTGCGTATGGGTCATTGAATTATCAAGCGCTCGCCAAAGTGAGTTATCCAAATCAGTCATTTTTTGCTGAATAGATAATGTTATTTCATCATTATCAAGTTGCTTCTGTTCTACTTCACTTTTTTCATAATAAGCACTCCAATATTGCTTATCATAAACATTGTAATATTCCTTGCTATTCAGCCTTGTAAAACCACAATTAACAAATTAAGCTTAGAAACTGCATTTATATAGCAGACGGGTAATACCAATTGAAATAATGAATTGACCAACTTAGAGTTACGTAGCGAGCTTAGAACAAACAAAATGAGTTAAACATAGTTATTCTATATTTAATTCATTTTGTGATGTTATCAGTTTGCTACGAAACTCCCAAAGGGCGAGTACCTAATAAAAGGTAAAGGCTTACATACGGCGTTATTGATTTTGACAAGGAAATAACCATTATCTTCAATCAATACCTTGCCTCTAAGCCTTTTAATTCTCGCTAAGTAATCAGTCCACTAGTTCGATTATTATCGATGACTCGTCGATTAAAATCATAAAATTCCCACAAATTGCAACTATGCTATTGGGATATATACCCGTTATCATTCAAAGTGCGTGATTTCAGTGGGAATTAAATGCCATTTAAACAAGGCATTAAATTGATAGAATGGTTGTTCCATTCTTTAATTTAATAACGCAGCATAAATGACTTTTAAACCCATCGAAGAAGGGCTTGAGTAATATCACTTAATCGTTACTGTGATTTATAATGACGCTACATGGATGTAGCCTATTAGAGAATGCAGGAGCATATTCTCCTGAGTAACCATTATTACATCAAAGCGCCTTGAATTGAATTCGCTCAAGCACTCTGAAACCTGCATCTTGAATGGTAACGGGTATAAAGAACAAGCACAAAACTATCGCTTAAAAACGCTCAACTGGAGAAAGACGTCTTATGAAAAAATTAATTAT
>Ga0105358_10002395_pt1 | contig 10065 bp, 10 predicted proteins | sample GOMGulsemesocosm_5_FD_83509 | JGI IMG/M metagenome (GOLD analysis project Ga0105358, IMG submission 83509) | Methane-oxidizing microbial communities from mesocosms in the Gulf of Mexico - GOM15C Gulf of Mexico | ecosystem: Environmental > Aquatic > Marine > Cold seeps | place: Gulf of Mexico...
ATGGCGCTTGATAAATCAATAGAAGCAATCTCCAATACAGTAGAGCACCCAATACTCAAGCGAGCTTGGCAGCAGGCGCTGTACTCTATTCGATCAGGACTATCGTTATCAGATGCCCTTGCAGCAGCACCAGAAGCTTTTCCGCGCTATGCCGTACCTATGGTTAAGCTAGGCGAAGCAAATGGGGAGCTAAAATCAGTATTACACACAGTTGCAGATAGGTTAGAAGAAGAGCTTAGCTTGCAAAACGAAATAAGATCAGCGTTAACATATCCAATGTTTTTAATGGCAATTAGCGTCACCGTTTTGCTGTTTTTGTTTTTAGTCATTATTCCAAGGTTTGGAGCAATGACAGATGGGGCTTCTTCTGGTGGGATGCACGCTCTAGTATCAATATCTGCAGTAATGCTAGATACCTTCTGGTACTGGGCAAGTGCATCAGCACTAATGATAGGGGTGTTTATTTATAATGTTAAAAAAGGGGTTGCGCAAATATATTTATGGAAGATGTTGCAAAGCATGCCGGGAATAAAGAAATTACTAGAAGCATGGGAAGTCGTTCAATTTACAGGGAGTATGCGCCGGCTGTTATCGCAGAAAGTAGTTATCCTGGAGGCGTTAAGTTTATCCATAGAAACATTGGGGAGAGAAGATATTAAGCGGCACTTACAGTTAGTAAGCGGAGAAATGAGGCGTGGACTCTCGTTAGCTGCTGGGCTGGAAAAATATCATGTATTCCCCCCAATGGTCATACAAATGATTTCAATAGGAGAAAGTGCCGCAAACTTACCGGAAAGTTTAGCAGAAATAAATAAGCTGTATGACAGGCGTCTACGGGAAGGTATTCGTCGAATTTTATCGTTACTTGAACCGGCGGTTATCGTTGTTTTAGGTATCGTTGTTGGGGGTATAATGGTCACCTTGCTTTCCGGCATTATGGGCATGAACGACATACCAATATAAAAAATATTTTAACTGGATATTATGAAAAACAGACAAATACAAAGAGGCTTTACGTTAATTGAAATGCTAGTCGTGCTCGTTATAATCACGCTACTAGCAACCCTTGTGGGGCCAAAGCTATTTCAAAAAGTAGGCTCATCAAAAATAAAAGTAGCCAGTGCACAAATAGAATTAATTGGCACAGCTTTAGACACCTATAGACTAGACAATGGTTCCTACCCATCGACGCGACAAGGGCTAAAAAGCCTACAAAGCAGACCAGAAGGAGCCGCTTATTGGGATGGCCCCTATTTGTCAAAAGACATTCCAAAAGATCCGTGGGGTTTTTCATATCATTATGAAAGCCCCGGGAAAAACCCCGAACTAGACTATGCGCTTTATACACTTGGGCGAGATAACCGTGAAGGAGGGGAAGGAGAGGATCAAGAGCAAGGTCGATTCTAATGACCAAAGTACAAGCAAAGCAAAGAGGGTTCACCCTTCTAGAATTACTCGTTGTGTTAGTTATTATGGGCTTTGTATCGTCGTACGCAACACCTAAGCTATGGCAAGTTTACGTTAAAAATGTAGAAAGAAATATTGTTCAAAAAGCAGCAACGGCTTTACAGAAAATTAGAATAGAAAGTCGCAAAAAAGGATATTCAACTAGGCTCACAAAAAACGAGTTAGAAAGGGAATCATTAAGCCTGCTTCCCACTGATTGGACAATAGAAAAAGCGACTACTTTTATATTTTTACCAACGGGCGTAACAAATGGAGGCTCGATAGAGATGAGCAGTGACAGAAATAACCTTTGGCATTTAAAACTATCGCCGCTAGATGGACGTGTAAAAATTGAAAGGCAATAAAGAAAATGGATTCACCTTAATAGAAGTATTGGTGGCATCGGCAATCTTATTTGTCTCCATGGGAACGATATTGCAAATATTTATCGCCAACCTAGAAGGCATGGAGCATTCTGCAAAAATGGCGCAAAGCATACTGGCAGAAAGGCAAGTTCTCAAAAAATTAAAGGGGATTAATCCGGCGATTCAGAAATCAGGGGAAGGGAGTATTGAAGGGATCAGCTACCAATGGACGGCTCAAAAAGAAAGTGAGGGTCAAGAAATAAGGCTGCCAAGTGAGTTAAAGGTATTAAAAAGTAGGGTGATTGGGTTATATAAGGTACAAGTTGAGATGCAGCGGAACCAAAAGCAGCTTAAGGGTTTTTCCCCAATATTGTTGGGGTGGAAATAGAATGGTGAAGCATCGCAGTAACGGCTTCACGCTGATTGAAATGTTAATAGCAATAGCTATTTTCGCCACACTTATTAGCGTATTGCTAATGGGCTTTAATCAAGGGCTCAAGCTATGGAGTAAAGGAAATAAAAGAACATCTGAGTGGATCTCATTTGAACATAGATACAGCTGGCTTGAGCGTGTTTTTTCACAAGCCGTCGCATCTGAATACCAAGCAGCTCAAAACAAAGGGGTATACGTCCCCTTTTTTCTGGGGAATAAAGACAAAATGTCGTTCGTAACAACAGCGCCAATAATGGATGCAACAGGAACACTAAAACATATTCAGCTTAAACTATTGAGCGAGCAGGGTGCGCAGACATTAATGTATAGAGAAAAACAAGAGAGCAGTAAAATTAACCACAACGATAATTTTGAATCGACAAAGTGGGTGCCACTAATAAAAAATATCTCACAAGCCTACTTTCGTTATGAGGCACCAAAAAACCCATTTCCAACAAGTATTTCGCTCCACCTACTGCCAATAGATATGCGTAGCCGATACCGAAACTCAGCAGAATGGATGGCACAATTCGATTCAACAAAAATAGTCTCAATGCCCAGTACAATAGAGGTTTTTTTTGTTGACGATAAAAGTAGAAAGCATCAGTGGCTGTTTAAATGTCAGCATCTGCCAGAAGCCTGGGTAAATGAAATGTATGATGATGGTTAGGCTTGTGGCTACTCAAGAGAACAGCCGATGATGAAAAGAAAGGCACAACGTGGTGGGATCTTGCCGTTAGTACTTATTATACTTGCGATTTTAACAATCATGGCAATGATGCTTTCAAAGCAAGTAAAAATGCAACTCCAAGATGTTTATCTCCTAAGTGAGCAGTGGGAAAGTGAGCTAGCCATCCATAACGCAACGCAGCGAATAATATTAGAGCTGCTAACAAAAGAAATCGGGGCAAAAGAGATAATAAGAGACGATATCAACTGGTCGATTGGAGGCGAGCAAATAGTTGTTGACGGTGTAGCCGTCAAAATCCAAGATGTTGCAGGTTTGATGAGTCTGGGGTATTACAATCAAGACTCATTTCAGCGCCTAGCCCAAACATTAATGCCTGCAGCAGTCGCAAGTAAATTAGCAGCAGAAATAGGGGACTGGATTGATGAAGATAATTTCACACGTTACCAGGGGATGGAAGCCGTAGACTATAAACTAGCAGGTTATACGACCAGGCCTAGAAACGGCCATTTAAAAAGTATGGACGAGCTGCTATTGCTGCCAAGCATGACGGCAGAGATATATAATGGTAATATAGACAAGCAGCTTCCCGCGCTGCGAGACTTAATCGTTATAGGCGGAATGGGTTGGTTTAATGTTGCAAGTGCGCCCGAGATTTTAATAAAGCCCTACCTAAACATTAACGAAAAAAGTGTAAAAAAGCTTATACTCGCCAGACAAAACAGTGATTGGCAGCAGTTTGATAAAGAAATATACAAAAGCAATCTATTTTTCGAGCTGCCGCCCAATACACCAGGGATTGAGTTTAGAATTATAAGCAAAAAAAATGAGTGGGGGGCGAGAATGACAGTAAGAATAAGCCCATTCAAGGACACGCCATACGAAATAATTCAATGGCAATACCCGGACTATAGACGTGAATAATATTTTAAAAAGCCTGTTACCACATAAAGTCTGTCTAAAAGCGTCGGAAGGTGAGCTTCAAATATCAGAATGGGTAAAAGGCAAGTGGGAGCCAACCACGCGCATTAAACTCCCTAAAGGCGGCAGCCGTCTTTGGCTGGTTTCAGAACAGAACACGCAATTCCAGTACCGAGAGTACCCAGCAGATGTAGTGGGTAGTAGTGGGCTAGAAGAGGCTGTGCTGTTGGATCTGGAGGCGTGGTCACCTTGGGGTCGGTTGAGCGGCTACTTCTTTTTTTCCAAAAAAGAAAAAAACCAGTGGCAAGTTGCAGTTTGGGTGTGGGACCAAACGCAAGAGCGCCGCTCGCAAGAAGTCGCCTCAAATATCACCATTACGCATGTTATGCCCGAGCAAGCATTTCAAGTATTAAGCTGCCCAATAACGGAGGGTGGCGCACTCTTATTACGAACAGAGAAAAACAATAACCACTGTATTTTAATTAATGAGCAGGGTGTGCCCACGCAACAAACAGTTATTACCACCGCAGCAGAAGGCGTTAGATTTAAGCGTAGCATAGGGAGAGTGATCGGCAGTTTAAACACCGTCTTCACCATCAACGGTGATGAGCCACTCCCGGCATGGTTGCCAGAAATTGAGCAGAAAAGGCTGCAGTTGCGCCCGCCGAAGGGTAAAGCGTTATCACAAGCCCGCTTGGACGGTAGTTACGAATCATACGACCCCTTTAAATGGAAAAAGCCAGTAATTGCATTGCTTGTTTTATGGTTAATTTACTTATTAGGGCAAAGTTTTATCCTTTGGAGCAGAACCAGCGAGGTAGAGAGCAAGCTACAAGAAGAGAGGGTGCTTGGAAAAGATCTACTGGTTTTGCGAGACAAAGTAAGAGTGATGCACACACAGATTAAACACAATGCTTACCTACGGCAGCGACAAAGTAGAGAGATGATATTGCTGGCGCAATTAACACAAAGGCTACCACTAGATGCGTGGCTACTCTCAGTAGTGATAGACAACAAATGGGCAAGCATACAGGGCAAGGCGCTCGATGCAGCATCAATAGGGGCTGCGCTAGAAGGGCTTGCAGGAATAGATCACATTGCCTACGAAGGAGAGATCAAGTTAGATCCAGCCACCCAAAGACAAGCTTTCCATATTAAGCTGCATTTTTCAGGTAGCGACTCATAATGTTAACAAACAACACAGCAAGCTATTGGCGGCAAATACAAGATGCTTTTGAAAAAGAAGGCCAGGCGGTGCGCTGGAGTGTTGCCATAATCAGTATATTTTTAATCTGGCTACTTACCTTAGAACCGTGGGGTCAGGAGATAGAACAAAATAAAAAACAGTTGCGGCTAAAAACAGATGAGCTAACTCAGCTGCAATCGCTACGGCTACAAGCCAAAAAATGGAAAAAAACAGAGCAAAGCTTTGCAGAGCAGCTCTCAGACGCACCGAAAGGCGTTATGGCTGCGCAAACAACAGTAACGGCACACGCAGAATTACAAGGCGCATTACAAAAGCTAATAAAACAACATAACTTACAGCTTGAACGGCAACAATTTTTACCAACAACAGGCAAGGAAAGCACAAATAAAAATAAATTGTTAGGTCAAAAAATGCTAGTTCAGCTTAAATTACATGGTGCAATGGCAGACGGCTATCAGTTTATATATTCGCTTGCGCGCGCGAGGCAAATCTTTATACTTGAAAAATTACAAATAGGCAAAAAAGGCACCGAAAATATAAATATTTTGATTCAAGTCGCGGGTTTTATGGCGCCGAAAGGTAAAAGTAATGACAATATCTAGTGAAAAAATAATTTATATCGCAGGCATTTTAATGCTAGCCGCCTATTTCAGCTGGCAGTGGACAAAAAGCGAGCAATTAATCCAAACAAAAAGCCACGCAATCCCCCAAGCCCCCGAAGCTCCTGTAACAGCAGTGGCAGAGACAATATCCATCATCCTCGCTCACAACCTATTAGAAGAGGCGCGCGGGCAGGTTCACGCAAGTGACAAAGAAAAAGCTCAAATAAAACAAAAAAACAGCCAATGGAAACTGCTTGCAACAGTTATATCTGAACACGACGACCCAATAGCCATAATAGAAGTAAATAAAGAAAAAAAGCGCATACATCAAGGCGACACCCTGCCAGATGGTGCCTACCTAGAGCGCATTTTAGAAGAGGGCTGCATCGTAAAAACAAAAGAGGAAAAGAGTTTTGTATATTTATTCGGAAAACAATAGCATCATGAATGTAAAAAAAGGTAAGCAAGCTAATAAGGCAGTACCTGCCAAGCAGATATTTACCACATTGATACACGCGGTTGTGATGTTAAGCCTAACAGCATGCGCACAAAAACAATTGTCTGTCACCATTGATGCGCTTCCCGAGCCTGAACGTAAAGTACATGTAGATGAAGTACCAAAAGTTAAAGCAGAAAAAGAAAAAAAGCTACGTATAGAGTCAATCCCAATGATGACGGCGGCATCAGCAGCAAGGCAACAAAAAGCAAGTGGCATTACATTGCCAGCAGGAAAACTAACAGTAAATGCCGACGCCTTAGCATTAAATCGTTTTATTCACCTAGCATTAGTGGATGTATTAAAGCTAACAATAGACATAGACCCAGCAGTAGCAAAGCGAATCGATGAAGTCACGCTACATGTCGGAGAGGCTGTTACATCAGCCGAGCTACTTATCATGATAGAAGAAGTGCTAAGTTTTTATGATGTAGGGTTAGCAAGAAGCAACGACATAATGCATGTGTTGCCAGCCAGCAAAATAGATGCGGCAATGCCCGCCATAGCCAACAGTCAAAACAAAGCACTAGCGCAGCTTGGTAGAGTGATGGAGTTTATCCCTTTAAAATACGCGTCGCCAAATGAAGTGCTCTCGTTTGCACGGCAGTTTATAGACGCAAAAACCCCAGGCAGCCTGCTCACCTATGCCCGCTTTAACGCCGTGCTTGTTATTGGTAAAACAGCGCAAATACAACGCTTTCGCCAAGCCATAGCAATGGTAGATAGGCCCAGTCTGAAGGATAAGTACCTTCGCTTAGTATACCCCGTGTATTGGGATGTAGCGCAGCTGACGCAGACACTAACAGAAACGCTACAGGCGCAAGGAATTCCCTTTGAAGCGCAAAACATTAGGGGTGGCATAAAGCTGATCCCTATCAGCGAGATCAACGCGATGATGATTGTCTCGCCAGATAAAGCATGGTTAAGCAGTGCATTAGGTATGATAAAAAAGCTAGACATACCCAAAGCCATTAAACAGGAGCAAAAACACTTTATTTACCTAGTTAAAAATACAAAAGCCAGCGACTTAGGTAAAATCATTTCAAGAGTTATCTCCGGTAAGGGGGCGCCATTAACAGACAGCTATAAAACAGCTAAGGGGTTAAAGAGCAAAGATACGGCGCCTATGGAGTCTAAAAAAATAGCTGAGTCAATATCGCCGGTAGCATCGCAAGGCCGTTTAGCCATTATTATCGACAAAGAAAGGAATGCCTTAATATTTGTCGGTAAAGCAAAAGATTATCGAGATATTTTGCCCTTACTACAGCAGCTAGATAAGCCTGCATACCAAGTATTAATAGAAGCAACAATTGCAGAAGTTAAAGTTAATGATGCTGCCAGTTTTGGCGTAGAGTTCGGTGCGTCGGGCGGCAATGTAGGCAACTTAAAAGGCACTATCTCAACGGCAGGTGGCTTAGGTGTAGGGAGTGCCGGGCTCGTTTATAACCTAGTTAATGCAGACGGCCTATTGCGAGTTAAAATGAATGCGCTTGCCTCACAAGGCAAAGCGAGAATATTAGCAAGCCCAAGGTTGCTAGCAATAAATAACGAAATTGCTCACATTCAAATAGGCGATCAAATTGCCATATTAAGCCAAGAAGTTGGCAATGCAACCGCATCAACCGACACAGACACCGCGCTGTTAAGAAGTTTTACCTATGTAGATACAGGCATAATTCTAGATGTAACACCAACAATATATCAAGATGGGCAAGTACGACTGAAAATATATCAAGAGGTGAGCACGCCAGGTGCATCGTCAAATAATACACCGCCTATATCCAAGCGAAGTGTTAAAACCGAGTTAGTGGCACAAAGCGGCCAAACAGTCATGATTGGGGGCTTAATAAGCCGTAACCAAACAAAAAATGATGTAAAAGTGCCGATTTTGGGTGACATCCCTCTGCTGGGCCATCTATTCGCCAGCACATCAACAACCGATAATGATTCTGAGCTAATAATATTAATTACACCGCATATAATAAAGAGTGCATCAGATGCTGACTATCTTAGGCGCGCCTTTCAGAAAAGCCTTAACTGGGATAAGCAGCCCTAACCAATGTTAATTGCTGGGGTTGTGCCTTATAATAGGATGAACAGGGTGTAAGCATCCTCTCTACGGGCTGTACGGTCCCTGCTTTGGTCTGCTCTGGTGTTGGTAGCTGTCTAGCCTTAAAAAAAGGGGGCGGCAACGTTTTTCTATCCAGGGATTGGTAAAACATTTAACTTGACATCAGGGACGCGACCAATATAATAATCTGCATGTTTTAGAGGCAGAGCCTCAATCACATGACGTCATGACAAGCTAAGGCACTGTCACGGCCGAAGCTAAAATTAAATATATTTTGAAAACACGGAGAAGTAAATTGAAAACTAATTTAAAAAAAGTAACATTGGCGACAGCAGTTGCCTTAGCGCTTGGCGCGGGTAGTGCGTCTGCAGCAATTACGACTAACTATGGTTTGCCTGCAGCTGCGGCAGTTGGTGGAACAATTACTGTTGCAACAGAAACTGTAAATGTTATTAAGCAAAATCAAGCGACATCATTGGCTTCAGGTAATTCGTTAATATTTACTTCGACTGCTGTTTGGGGTGCTGGAAGCACCATCACGCTACAAGTTAATGGTGCGACTTTTAATGGTGCGCCTAACCAGTTGACAGCTGACCCATCAGGGGTTTTGGCTCTTAACCTTGCTGTTGCTGGTGCGCCAACTGTTGGAACACAGATTGGTTCGACACAGTACCAATGGGTTGTAGGCACAGCAAACGCTATAGGTGATACATTAGAATTTGATTTGGGAACTATCCAGTCAACTAATCTAGTAAGTACATCGGGTCCTGTTACTTATACGATTACTGTAAATAACCCACCAGCAGGTGGCGGTGCGGCGATTGATGCGACACCAGTTACTTCAGGCGCGGCATTTAATGTAACGTCAGCAGTGACAGGAACAGCGTTGACTAATGGCAATACTGTTTCTGATGTTGCGCAATTGGTAGCGGGCGTTCCGTTTGTATTTAACGCTGCAGGTGGCCTGGCTAACCCAATTGGCACAGCTGGTAGTGCTTGGACATTATCAAATGTTACATCTGCTCAAGCAATTACTGCGGGTGGCTTGGTTATTACTTTAGATGGCAACTTTACCGGTATTGCTACTGTTAATGAAGCTGGTGTTACAGCTTCTAGTGCTACGGGTGTTGCGACAGTCGGCGCGGTAGCAGGCACGATGACAATTAATGCGGCTCGTACTCAAGCAACCGCAATTATTACAGGTGGTTTGGCTGCAGGTGGGGCATTTACCTTCAATCCTGTACTAGTATTTGATGGGGCGACTCAGCAAGGACCGCGTACTTTCACATCATCAGCTAACCTGATTGCTGTGGGTACATTTAATGCAAATGCTCCTATTGCAACGACAGGATCAGCGAGTATTGTTTCTGTAACAAATAACGGCATGGCTTTTTCAACAGACTTGATGGGTACTAGCTCACCAAACACAGTTGTGATTCGTGATGCTTCTAATAACCTTCCTGTTACAGGTGGCAGAATTATTATGACAGGCTCTACATACGCTGGTCTATCTGCAGGTGCGTCAGCAGGCACAGCATTTGGTCCAATCACACTAAGCACTTTGCTACCTTCTGGTGGGCAGGTTGTATTAACGCCAGCTTCAATTGCAGCAGATGCCGCAGTGGTTGCAGCAGGTGGTCTTCCAGCAGGTGCTGCAGCGAAGTTCAACTTTGTTGTTGAAACTGCAGCAGGAAGTGCTAGTGAGAAGAAGCAAGTTGCTGGTGTTGGCTTATCATCACAAACAGTTCAAGTTGGTGGTGCTTTAACACTGTTCTAAATCGATTGATCTAGAGCAAAGCTGTCTTAGGCAGCTAAGTTAGACGAAAGGGAGGAAGC